>ERZ650309.243-NODE-243-length-27606-cov-4.068382_pt1 | contig 27606 bp, 23 predicted proteins | sample MGYA00376245_ERZ650309 | MGnify/ENA primary metagenome ERZ650309 (study PRJEB26733, sample SAMN07839294) | wastewater metagenome | biome: urban; feature: wastewater treatment plant; material: waste water | place: USA: North Carolina | collected 2016-04-26 ...
CTTGGTGATTCGCGGTCGCTGACATCGTCATCGTCGCTGCTGGCTGCGATCGCGTCGGCGCACTTGGATCGTCCGGTCTGCGTCGAGCTGCCTGCGCTGTGCATCGCTGGAACCCTGCCGGAGACGATTCAGACGCTTCAGCTTGGGCTCCTTGCGGACGACTTGCCGAGCGCGCTGCTGCTTCACGGTGCCGTCGCCGGTTCGTTTTCGGGTCAGCCGTCTGAGCTGAGCGTCATGGATCTGGGCAGTGCCTACGGTTTTTCCGCGCGTGAGCTGTCGCTGTTGCCGCTCGCGGTTCATCTACCGACAAGCGATCGCTTCGTCGGTATCGAGCTTGCGCTGTCGCTGGAAGTGGCGATCGACGAGCTTGCGACGCAGCGCAGTGAAGATCCGCTGCAGCTTCGGCTCCGCTGGCTGTCGGATCGTCCTGAGGGCGCTCCTCTTCGTCGCTGCTTGACCCAGCTTCAGAAGCTGCTTGGGGATGGAAAGCCCAGTGTGCCGCGTTCGAAGGACGCTTCGTCGGGCAGCTTGCTGGGACGGAAGATCGGCGTGGGCACGGCGGCGGCGGTGTGGCGATCGGCGTCGGGAACGCTTCAGTTTGGCGCGCACGCGATCGAAGTCGCGGTGTCGTCGGGACGAATCGAGCTGGTTCGACATGCTTGCGTGCTCGAGACGGACTTGGTTTCCGACGGAGCCGAGTCCGTGGTGCGGAAGAGCCTGGCCTGGGCTCGAAAGGTGGCGCTTCGTCGGTCCCTTGTTCTAAGCCGTCGCAGTGGTTGGACGTCGTCGTCGCCAGATGAAGCTGCACGCTCGACAACCGTCGCGAACTTGGCGGTCAGCCTGCTGCCATCAGGAGCCCCCGGATCAGTGAGGACAAATCCCGACGATCTCGCGATGTTGGCGGCATCGGGTGTTGCCGCTGCGATCGCCAACGCGCTGTCTTCGGCACTTGGTGTTCGTCAGCGCACCGTGTGTCCTTCCGGCGTAGAAGGGACGTCAGGGTCGACGGTCGGGTGACGCAGGTAGGCGATGGTAGGTCTGTCTGCGTAGCGCGGAAAACTGCGTCGCTGAGCATGTGCCATTGAAAGCGAAACCAAGCTGTGGCATCCGTATGGAATAGACAGTTTTTTAAATGCAAGGAGGCCTCATGCGGTCCTTGTTCGTGAGCACTGAGCGTTGCCGTTTCGGAAAGTCCGCTTCGCTGCGAATGACCTCTGTCGCTGCGCTCTTGTCCGGCGTTGCGTTGACAAGCTCGCTGGCGGTAGCCGCTGAGCCGGTGGTTTCGTCCGACGAACCACAGTCTACATCGGTGACGCAGTCGACAACCACCACGACGGTGACGACCAACACGCCGTCTGTGACCGTTGCGCCGCTTCCGCCGCCGCCGATGGTGAGTGCGACGGTGGTGACGCCGCTTCCCGCTGCACCTCAGCCGATCGCGCCGACGGTGATTGCGCCGGTTCAGGTTGCTCCGCAGCCGCAGCCGTTCGTCGGAAACCCGGTTCAGGGTCCGATCTACTTCAACGGTCCGGTGTGGATCATCCCGGCGCAGCCCGGTCAAGCGATGGTGCAGCCCGCACTGCCGCAGCAGCTTCCACCGCCGCCGGTGTTTGTGCAGCCGCCGCCGCTGTATTCGCCGCCGCCGCTGGTTCGTCCGATTCGCCCGATGCCGATCGTTCGTCGTCCGGTGGTGGCGCGTCCGGCGCCGCGTGGTCCGGTGTTCGGGATGGGCGTTCGCTTCACCTCGTACGGCATTCGCTCGCAGGAAGTGTTCGGTGAAAAACCGACGCTGATGGGCGGTGGTGTTCAGCTTCGCTTCCGCAACCAGGGCCACTGGGGCTTTGAGCTGGCTCTCGATGCGACGCGCGCCAACATTGCGGACGGTGCGTTTGTGCGGACCTCGTATCCGTTCACGTTCGCGCCGATGCTGTACCTGTTCCAAAACCGTCCCGATCGCCACTTCAACATCTACGCGACGGCGGGCTTCGGGCTGATGGCGAGCGACATCGCGCTGTATCAGGGCTCGCGTCAGGAACGAAACCAGCAGTTCTGGGAAGTGCTCGGTCAGGCGGGCGGTGGTGTGGAGCTTCGCTTTACCCGACTGGCTCTGTTTTCGGATCTGCGCGCGGTCGGAACGCTGCTCGATCAGGGCAGCGAGCCCGGCAAGTTCTACGATGGCGTGAACAGCGGTCCGATTGCTCCGTCGACGATTGGCTACAAGCTCAACATCGGCGCGATGCTGTGGTTCTAGCCTCACGCGGCGAACGGCTCGGCTGACACAAGCCGAGTCAGGACCGTCGGAACGCCCACTCTCAACAGCCGCTGTCGGCGCTGCTTCTCTTCATGCCAAATCCCGATCATCCTCCGTCGAGCGCCGAGCGCAGTGGCGGCAGTGATTTCCACATTGAGTTCGAGGGTCGCGCGGTCCGGGCCCGTCACGGTGACACGGTTGCATCGGCGCTGATCGCTGCGGGCGTCCAGGTCTTGAGTCGCTCGCTGAAGTTTCATCGTCCGCGATCGGTGTTTTGTCTGAGCGGCTCGTGTGGTTCCTGTCTGATGCGCATCGACGGACAGCCCAATACTCGGTCGTGTCAGGTCAAGGCTGAGCCGGGGCTGCGCTGTGAGCGTCAAAATGCCTGGCCGTCGGCGGACTACGATCTGCTGTCGGCGGCAGACGCGATGTTTCCGCTTGGGATGGATCACCACACGATGTTTACGTCGCCGCGTCCGCTGAATCGGCTGATGCAGAAGGTCGTGCATCAGCTGGGTGGGCTCGGGCGACTTCCCGAAGTGGATGCGGAGCTTGCGAGCGCAGCGTCGGTGGTCTGTCAGCACGTCGCGGTTCTGGTGATTGGCGGTGGTCCGGCGGGACTTGCGGCAGCGACGGAAGCAGCCACGGCTCTGGGACAGACGGGGCGAGTGCTGCTCTTGGAGTCGCAACATTCCGTCGGTGGTAGCTATCTGTGTCATCCCGAGCTAGGCCGGGACAGAGCGCACGCAGCCCTTCAGCTTGCCCAAGAAGCGGGCGTCGAGATTCTGACGGGAACCGCTGCGTTTGGTTTCTATCGAGAAGAGCGTCACGCTGCGCAGCCGGGTGTGGAGCTTGGCTTCGTCGCGGCTGCGTCGGATCAAGTGCTGTATAAGCTGTCGGCTGATCGCTATGTCTACGCGACGGGAGGAGCCGCGCAAAACCTGCTGTTCATCGACAATGATCGGCCTGGTGTGATGTCGGGTCGTGCCGTCGGAAGATTGCTGGCTTGTCATGGCATTCGCGTCGGAGAAATGCCGCTGGTGGTGGGCTGCGATCCGTTTGCGGATGAGCTGGTGTCAGCGCTGCGACGGAGTGGTCAGACGGTGATTCACATCGATGGGACGCGCGAAAAGCTGACACGGGCGCTCGGTGGATCGTGGGTCGAAGGCGCGGAAGTCTGCGACGAGCGTGGCGTGCATCGAACCGTGCGCTGCGACTTGATTGTGATTGCGACGCCTCCCGCTGCGGCCAGTGAGCTGCTGGTTCAGCACGGAGTCACTGTCGAGCTTCGTCAGCCAGGTGGCTTTGTGGGCGTGGCCGATGCGCAGGGTCAGACGAATGTTCCGACGGTCTTTGTCTGTGGCGAAGTCAGCGGTGCGATGACGGCGCAGGACGCAGCGGATCACGGTGCGCGCGTCGGTCTTTCGGCGGCGCAAGATCGTATCAGCGAGCAAGCGCGTGACGCAGCGGCTCGCAACATCGGCCAAGATCAGGAATAACTGCGAGGGTGTCATGTCCGAAAAGTGCATCGTCTGCCCCTGTGAGGATGTGACGCTGGCCGATGTCGAGCAGGCGATCGGGCTCGGCTACTTGGATATCGATGAGGTCAAGCGCTTCACCGGGCTGGGAACCGGGTCGTGCCAAGGCAAGCTGTGCATGGTGACGACGTGTCAGCTGCTTCAGACGGCGCAGGCTGCGGATCCTCAGCGTGTGCAGCGACAGCCCGAAGCGCAGCGCGTGCCGCATCCGTTTACGCCACGTCCGCCGGTGGTGCCGGTGCCGCTCGGCGTGCTCGCTGCGGGCAAAGGAGCCGATCGTGAGCGCTAGGGAACGAATGCCTGCGTCGGCGGCTCAGCTGGCGACGGAAGCCGAGACGGTGATCATCGGCGGCGGCATCATGGGCCTGGGCATCGCCTACGAGCTTGGCAAGCGTGGCCGCAGCGACATCCACGTCATCGAGCAGGAATACCTGACAAGCGGCGCGTCGGGACGCAACGGTGGCGGCGTTCGCATGCAGTGGTCGACGGAGCTAAACATCCGTCTGATGCAAGAATCGATCGAGATCTGTCGCAACTTCGCGTCGGAGCTTGGGATCAATGTCTGGCTGCGCCAAGGCGGCTATCTGTTTCTGATTCGTAGTCAGCAAGAGCTTTCGCGCTTAGAACAGACGGTGGCGCTGCAAAATCGCTGTGGTGTTCCGACGCGGATTCTGACGCCGCAAGAAGCGCTGCGGGTGGTGCCCGAGCTGAATCCCTCTGGCTTTGTCGCCGCTTGCTATAACCCGCGCGATGGCGTCGTGTTTCCCTGGCCGTTTCTGTGGGGTTACGCGCACGCAGCGTCGGAGCTGGGCGTTCACATTCACACCTACACCAAGGTGACGGCGATCGAGGTCCGTGGGCCGCACTCCTTTGTGGTGACGACCAGCAAGGGAACGATTCGCTGTGAGCGCGTCATCAACTGCGCCGGAGCGTGGTCGCCCGCGATTGCCAAGCTGGTTGGCGTCGAGCTTCCGAATCATCCGCATCGTCACGAGATCTTGGCCACCGAGTCGCTCAAGCCGTTTTTGAACCCGCTCGTGAGCGTGCTCAGCTCTGGGCTGTACTTTTCGCAGTCGATGCGTGGCGAGATCGTTGGTGGCATCACGGTGCCCGATGTCGATGATGGAACCGTTCGTCTTGGCTCGCGGCTGCGCTTTTTGGAAGACATGTCGGCAGAGCTTCTGTCGGTCATGCCGTGCCTGTCGTCGGTTCGGGTGCTGCGTCAGTGGGCCGGTCCGTACGACGTGTCTCCCGATGGCCTTCCGATCTTGGGCGAACCCGACGGAATTCCTGGCTTTTACTTGGTCTGCGGCTTCGTCGGACACGGCTTTATGATGGCGCCGGTGATCGCTCGCCATTACGCAGAGCTACTGTGCGGAGGCGCGCGTCATCCGGTGTTCGATCGCTGTCGGCTGTCGCGCTTCCAAGATGGCTCCACGGAAAAGGAAGTGATGATCATCGGTTAGGAGCGTGTTGCGGGTTTCTTCGCTCTCGTCGATGATGGCATCATGTTGGACCGTTCGTCATTTCACAGCGCGCTCTGTCTTGGTTCTCTGCTGGTTTCCATCGAAGGAGCTGCGCTTGCGCAGGGATCGCAGCCGATCGCTCCGGTAGATGATGCCTATCCGCCGTCCTCTCCGTCGCCGCCACCTCCGCCGGTGTATCGACAGCCGAAGCCGGAGCCGGAGCGCGAGACGATCTCTCGCAGCTATGTCCAGATGTCGATGGGCTTTTTGGCGGGCGGCAGGCGCTATTCGGACTCGCTGTTTGAAAGCACCAACGGAGTCGCACCAAACCTGAGCGAGCCGTTTGTGAATGCGCCCTTTGATTCTGAGACGGTGCTGGGTCTGCGCTACGAGCTACACGCGGTCTTTTCCTATGTTCGCGGCACCATCGGTGTGGACTTTCCGTTTTCGACGTTTCGCGCGCGGGATGCGACCGGCGTCTACTCGCTCGACGGAAAAAACGTCAACGTAGCGATTCAGTCCATGCGTCCGTACGAGCTTCGCTTCGGCATCGGCGGCGAATATCCAGTCTGGGTGTTTGCTCCGTTTCTGGATCTGATTGGCTATGCGTACTGGACCAACCTGGGCGTCGCAGTCGACGATGCCAAAGCCGAGTACCAGGCAAAAGGCTTTGGCTTTTCCGCGCACGGCGGTGTTCGGATTCACGCCAAGCCCTGGTTCTTTCTTCAAGTCGCTGCCGACGCTGGTTTGTATGGTCCGGTGCGCTGGAATGCCGAGCTATCGATCGGATTTTCTGCTCCCGCCAAGCGCTGGTAGTGCGACGCGGCTTGCACTCTGTTCGCACTCCGTTCGCACTCTGTTCGCATTCCTTCCGCACACCGTTCGCACTCCGAACGGACGATCCAGCGCAGCCTAGCGTAGATAGAACGTGAGCCCCGCTCCGACGTGAAAGTAGGTCTGTGCGTACGAGGACTGATAGGGAAACGGCGCGCTCAGCTCCAGATACAGACCGACATGCTCGGAAAAGCGATACGCGAAGTCCAGCTCACCTCCGCTGACCAGCAAGCTGCGCTTGACCGTGCTGCTACCGTGGATTCCTTCGTTTGCGTACGTCACCGAATAGGAGCTGATCCACTCGTGAAGTCCCGCAAACAGATGAAAGCCCAGCATGACGCGGCGACGGACTCCCAAGTGAAAGGAGTGTCCGACGCGAAGCAGCAAGCTGATGCGATGCGTGGACCCCTGAACCTGTTCGGGATCGATCCACGGCGCGAGCCACGTTGGTTCATTTCCATACGCAAGCACCAGGCCGCCATCGACGGTTCCGGTGGCCAGTCGCGTGTTCCAGACTGGCATGTATCCGCTCATCTTGAGATCGATTCCCAAGTAGCTCTGTCCACCGATTCCGTATGTGGCTGCGGTGTCGAGTCGAACATGAACCGGATGTCCGATCTCGTTTCCGCCGGTCGGGATTCCCAGGCTGGGTTCTTCGGCATGAACCGTCGCTGCGGAGGTCAGAAAAAGGACTCCACAGAGCGCGGATAAGCTGGCTGCGTAGCGAGTCTGTGCGCGGCTCATTTGCTGCCTCCGAAGATGAACGACAGGCCATGGTCAACCGAAGGACGAATCGCACCGCCGTGATCGGTGTCCAGCGTCTCTTCCGCAAACGACAGACCTTGATAGTGACGTCCCGAGATTCGATCAACCAGCGCGCGATAGGTGATCTCTTGTACCGCTCCGTTCCACAGCGCACGCGTTGTAAACAGCTTCATCGGAAGGGAATTGGTTCGCTCGGCATGCCATCGCTCGACGGTAAAGAATCCTTCTTCAATTCCGTTGTCGGCTGCGATCGCGGCGGAAAACAGTGGAGGCTCCGGTGGTGCATGTCGGAACGTGATGTAATAAACAGCCGTCGCGCCCGCAGAGTGTCCGATCAGAATGCGCTGGGAAGAGTCGATCCGATACTTCTGTTCCACGTACGGCAGAATTTCTTCTTTGAGCACGCGATAAAACAGATCGACGTTCTGTCCTGAAAAGCTCGGAGTCAGCGGCTTGGGAAGCACATAGTCGCGCAGCCGCGTGTTCGGATCGGCATAGTCTGGACCGACGACAATCGCTTCCGGCCAGCGACCTTCCGCCGCGTATTCCGATACGAGTCCTGCGGTGATATCAAACTGATGAAGTCCCACAAACGTCGGATCAAGCTGCACGATCAGCGGATACTTTCGCGTGGTGTCGGAATCGTATCCAGGGGGCAAGCGGACTCGCAACAGATAGTCATCACTGACCAGTTGAGAGTGCAGTGATTCAACCGTCACTTGACCGCTTATCGACGGAAGATCGGGCGTACATCCGAGGATGGACAGTCCCAAAACAGACAGTGCACACAGTCCGTGCCGGGTGGCTCGCATCGACTCTCTCCTTGGCTTTTGCAGCCTGTTTGCAGTGATACACCGCAGCTTGTGAGATCTGTTACCGCGATCGCCTTCCTTCGATGATGGCTGATTCACAGCGGGTCACTTGTGAGAACCACATGGCTCCCTATGATTGCCTATGATTGCCTATGATTGCCTATGATTGGTAGATGACGCCGGTCTGGCTCATGTGTCCTGGCATGTTGGTCACAGTGCGTGCAGTAGTCAAATCAGGAACGTGTCAGCGCGTGCCGCAGGTTCTGCTGCATGCTGTTTTTCTGAGTCATTTCCGACGGATCCGTGTCGTGCTGGCTTGTACCGAAGTGTGATGCTAGGGTGTTTGTACGATGTCACATTCCTACACCTGGCTCAGGTGTTGGTCTTATGGGGGAGCGATCTCGCTGTGGATGGGCTGTGCAGCCGTGCAGCCCACTGTGAACACGAGCGCTACGCCTCCGAAGGCAACACCTACGACTCCTGCTTCATCGACTCCTGATTCATCCGCTGCGGGCACACGCGCGCTTGCTGCGGATGCTGGGGCTCCGCCGCTGGTTGCATGCGTATCCAGCGACATCACAGAGAGCAGACTGACCGCGGCAGCTCCGCTTCGTGCGCTCGATGACTGGCCAATCGACGGAAGTGATCCTGTGCCAGGCAGTGACAAGTCGGTTCCGATCCTGCGCTGCGGAGCGATGGATAGCTATTCCTTTGTTGCCTCGATCTATCGCTGTGCCGACGGGAGCAATCCACTTCGTGGCAACACGCGCGCGGGCGCAGGTGCGAGACGCGGAAACGTCGGACCCAACCAGCGCGGTCACATCATCGATCTGTATGAAGTGCCCTGTCCCGGTGGTGCAGAGCGCGTCTTTGTCGATATGTATGAGTGTCCGCGAGACCCTCAAGGCTTACCCAGTGCGAAGGCGATGCGGGTGCGCGAGCCGCTTCCGAAGGAATCCCAAGACCTTCTGGAAGCTGGTCTGAAGCTCCTTGATGACGAAAAATACAGCGAAGCCATTGATGTGATTCAGAACGCACTCGACATCGCGAGCAGAGAGCTAGATGCCGATCATCCGCAGCGCGCCACGCTGCTGGATCTGCTGGGAATGCTCTATCTGAATGTCGAAAGGCCGTGGCAAGCGGAAAAGGCGCTGGCGTCGGCGTATCAGCTCTGGAAAGCCTCAGACTGGCCGGAGACTCCTTTGACTGGAAACACCTGTTTCCGGTTGGCGTCCATCTATTCCGAACGTCAGCAGCCTGCACTGACAGCTTGTCTTGCACAGCAGGCGATTGCCCTGCTAGAGCCGCTCAAGGGAACGTCGGATCTACGACTCCTTAGCGCGATGATGATGCTGGGACAGGCGTATCTTCAGCAAGGACAGCTCGACGCTGCGGAACGGATTTTACGGCGTGCTGCGCGCTTGTGCGGAGACAGCCGGGGTCGGCGCGATCAAGTCTTCCAAGCGATTTTGAGCGCACTGGCTGATGTGTACACACAGCGTGGTGATCAGAGCAAAGTGGACATCCTTCGCAAGCGCATCCAAGCCATTCCGACCCCTCGATTCCAAGACTAACGCACGCACGGTGTCGGAGCGTTTGTCGCGCATCGACTCCCTTTGCTTGTGCAATCGCACTTCGCTAGCTGCGTTTCTGCGTAGACTTTCGTCCGTTTGCGGTAAGTTCCCTGCTTGTGTCTGGAACGTCTTCGTCGACAAATGCTGTAAATGCGTCCTTCTTTGGCTGGGCGGTGCTGCTCTGTGTCAGCCTTGCGCTATTCGGTAGCTACTATCTGTACGACGCGCTGGGAATGGTCGCAGACTGGATCTTGAAAGATCATCACCTGAGCGAGTCACAGTACGGACTCCTTTCCGGTACGTACGGAATCGCAGGAATGCTGGCGCTGCTCTTTGGCGGACATCTGATTGATCGGCTGGGAACCAAGCGATCGATCTTGCTGTTTGCATCGATCTCGACGCTGGCTGGAGTGGTCACCGCAGCGACGTCAGGATTCTTCGGACTCCTGCTCGGGCGATTCCTGCTGGGCATGGGATCTGAGCCGCTGAGCATTGCTTCAAGCACCGTGCTTGCTCGCTACTGGAAGGGACGTTCGGTGGCCTTTGCATTTGGCCTAAGCCTGACGCTCTGTCGCTTGGGAACCGTTGCTGCGAATCGATCTCCGCAGTGGGCTCATTCGCTGTATGAAACGGGATCTTCGGCGGCTCCCTTGCGCCTGGCTGCGATCGTTGGCGGAATCTGTCTGCTGGCCGCGCTCGGTAACTATCTGGTGGAGCAGCGCGCCGAGCGTCGACTTGCTCTTCCTACCGCCGGAGCCACCGATAAGCTGAGCGTATCCGAGATCCGCAGCTTCGATCGGAACTACTGGCTGCTGCTGGGAATCTGCGTGGCGTACTACGCGATGGTGTTTCCGTTTCAGTCGTTCGCGACCAAGCTGCTTATCGAAGGACACGGACTTTCGCGAGAACATGCGGGCGCGCTGCTGAGCTACTTACCGACTTGCGCGATGATTGCGACACCGCTGTTTGGTGCGCTGGTCGATCGCATCGGACGACGCACGCAGCTGCTGTTTTTGGGTCTTGTGCTGACGCTTCCGGTGTTTCCGCTGCTGGCCTTTCGCACCGTTTCACCGACGATACCGATCCTGTTTCTGTGTGTGTCCTTTTCGCTGATTCCTGCGGTGCTATGGCCATCGGTTCCGCTGGTCGTTCCAGAGCGTCGCTTGGCAACAGCCTATTCTTTGATGACCGTGATTCAGCAGTTTTCGATCTGGGCGATCTCGGCAGGGCTTGGTGCGATGAATGATCTGTCACAAGCGAGCGCGCAGCATCCCGCAGGCTATCAGCCGGGCATGTGGCTGCTGACTTCGCTGGCCGGAATTGGTGCGCTGTGTGGTGCGATCCTGCTGATCCGGCATCGCGGTGGCAGTGCAAAGGGTCTGTAGAAAATCAGACTCAGTCCAAGCACTGCTGGTGCGTACGAGCGGCTTGCTAATACAGCGCGGCTTGAAGTTCTGCGACGGTGGTTGGCGCGTGTCCTTCCAAGTGATTGTTGACAAGGACATACGCTCTCTGTTCGATCGGGAGACTCCGCAGCACGGTCAAGATGTCGTTTCGTGCATCGGTTGCGCGCTGCTGCAAGCGATCGTAGGGAGCCCACTTGGACGCCTCTGCATAGCGCATCCCAATGCGAAGCAGCGCACGAATCACATACACCGGCCAGTGTGGTGAAGCCTTCAGCATCAGCGCAAACTGATCCGCGATCGATGGCATCTTGGTCCACGCGTTTAGGACATGCGATGCACCATGCGCAGACAGGATCGAAAAGTAGCGCTGGGTCAGGTGAAAATCGGTGCGAAGCTCGACGGTGATTTCCCCTGAAAAGGACTTCCGAACCTCTGTCAAAAAGTGATCAAGAAGACGACAGAACTCGGGCTCTGTCATGTCGCTTTCCTGAAGTTCCAGAATCAGTGGACCGAGCAGATCACCCAGCTCATCTTGCAGCGGCTGCGCGACTTCTTCCAGAAAGCGAGCTGGATCCAGATAGTGCGAGTTCAGCGGATCGGAAAGTCGCCACTCTTGCTGCTGTTGCGGGGTGTAACGACTGACGGTTAGCTCGTGAAAGACCTTTGGACACAGTCTGACTGGATCAGGAATCGCACGCAGCATGGATGCGTACTTTCGCAGTAGCGCTCGTCGAGAAGCCGGCTTCACATAGTACATGTTGTCCGCGCCCGCGCAGCGAAAGTGCGGATCGCGAGCGTACTCTGCCAAGCACAGATCCGTGAAGCGACTGCTGGATCCGTACGCTTTCACATCGCGATACACACCGCCATCCCAGCCGGGATACGCCCACGAGCTGGTTCCGAAACAGCGGGTGCTCGGACCCAGCTTGGGCGGCGAGGGCAGCGTGCTCGGATCGAACAAATGGCTGGCTCTTCCTTCCGGCTTGGGAGGAGCGGACACAGACTCTGCAAACAGCGAAAACTGCTGCGCCATGCGCAAGGGAATGCCACAGCGTACGGCCTTGCGACAAGCGTTGACTCACTGCGGAGGTTGTGACAATTCCAGAGCGTGCGTTTCCGACGAAAACTACTGCTCCTGCTGGTGATTCTGCTTTCGACCCGTACGGCGCGGGCTGACATTCCCAAAGAAGCGGACTTTCGCAAAGTGACCGACTGGCTGTGGCTGCTGGCCGGTGCGGCATCGGGACTTGTCCTGCACGAAGGTGGCCATGTGCTGCTGGATGTTGCGACGGGAAGTGAGCCCGAGCTACGCAAGGTTGCGCTGGGACCGTTTCCGTTTTTTGCGATTCAACCGACGAAGGTGCAGTCGCCGCAGCAGATTTACGCGATCTCGATGATGGGCTTTGCGACGCAGGGCCTGTATTCCGAGCTGATCTTGGGCATCGACCCGAGGCTGCGCGAGCATCACAGACCGTTTCTCAAGGGACTGCTTGGCTTTCACGTTGTGCTGTCGGTGGGCTACGCGGTGACGGGACTGGCTGGCATTGGTCCACCGCAGAGCGACGTCAACAGCATGGCGCGCGCACTGCGTGTTCCGTCGTGGGGCACTGGGCTCCTGGTGCTGGTACCAGCGGCGTGTGACCTGTATCGCTACTTTGTGCCGGACTCTCGCTGGGCGCCGTGGGTCAGCCTCGGAGGCAAGCTGACGATGGTCGGTGCGGCAGCGGCGTTCTGATCGCGCGCGCTTCGACTCGGCACACCTCGCGATGTTGGCTGCGTTCCGAGCAGGCGCAACCCTTGGTCTTTATTACATTTATTGTATATATTGTGATTCAAGATACGAAATGATAGCCTGATCATCGAGGTTCTAGCGCCCATGTCCGAGCCTAGGCTTGGTCCCTACCGACTGATACGTAAGCTCAGCCAAGGTGGCATGGGCGCGGTCTATGAGGGATTTCACGACGCGGTCGAGCGCCCCGTCGCGATCAAAGTCCTACGCCCCGACTTCGCCCAAAACCCCGACTTCGTCACCCGCTTCTTCAACGAAGCGAAGGCGGCGAATCGGATTGGGCATCCGAGCATTGTGCAGATCTTCGACTGTGGTCGTCTCACGGACGGAACTGCGTACATCGTGATGGAGCTGCTCGACGGAGAGACGGTCGGCGCGCGAATGCGTAAGCTAGGCGGTCGAATTCCGCTGCTGCAGACGCTGGCGATCGTGCGACAGGTGGCCAACGCGCTCTCCGCCGCCCACGCAAAAAACATCGTTCACCGCGACCTCAAACCCGACAACATCATGTTGGTGGCGGACCCGGCGGTGGCGGGGGGAGAGCGAGCGAAGCTGCTCGACTTTGGCATTGCGAAGCTGCGTGATCCGAACCTGCGCAAGGGGCTGACGAAGGGGGACTCGCTGCTCGGGACGCCGGCGTACATGTCGCCGGAGCAGTGCAAGGGCGGCGTCGAGGTGAGCGATCGCGCCGATGTCTACTCGCTTGGGGTGATTCTGTATCGACTGCTGGCGGGGCGACTGCCGTTTGTGGCGACGGGCGGCGGCGAGCTGCTGGGGATGCATCAGTTTCAGCAGCCGACGCCGCTTTCGTCGCTGGCTTCGTATCTGCCCGCGTCGGTGGTCGATCTCATCCAAGTGATGATGAGCAAAGATCCGGCGCAGCGTCCGTCGATGAGTGAGGTCGATCAGGGCATCGGTGCGCTGCAGTCCGCGCTGGCGAGCTTTGTTCAGCCGTCGCTGCCGCAGATGGCGCCCGATCCCGGTGAGTCCGACGATGATGAGCACGAAGCGGCGACGATTGACTCGGCGACGGTAAGACCGCTGCTGCCGATGGATCTTCAGTTTGCGCCGCTGGCGACACCGGTGACGCCGCAGACGCCGGGCAGCACGGCGCCGCTGCGGGTGATTGGTAGCGAGGACTCTGCGTCGGTGGGCTATCGATCGACGATGAACCTGGCTGCGAGTGAGAACAGCTCGCCATCGTCGCGGATTATCACCAAGAAGCGCTATCGGGCGCTGGCGATGCTGCCGCTGGTGCTGGGGTTGGGCGTCGTCGGGTGGCTGATGATCGGTCGTCAGAAACCGACGGTGATGCCTGCGATGCCGCCGGAGGTGATGCCGGTGATTCCGCAGAAAGTCGAGCCGCCGCGTCGGGTTCACTGGCAGATCCTGACGACTCCGGTACATGCAGAGATCCTGCGGGTGTCCGACGGTGCGATTCTGGGACGGACTCCGTGGCAGGGCGAACAGCCACTGACCACGGGGACAGAGGAGCTGCGAATCGTTGCGCCGGGCTATGTAAACAAGCTGGTGGTGCTCGATAGGAGTCGTGATGAGCAGCAGACGGTGACGCTCGATGTGCTACCGGAAGCTGGCGCTGCTGCTGCTGTGGTCCCGACGGGAAAGGGGCAGCCAAAGGCATTCAAAGGCGATGCGAACAAAAAGAAGAAAAAGCCCCAGTTCGAGATCGAGGAATAGCGTCTTGGCTGGGGCGGCGCTGCTGACCCTGCTGATGGGTTCCTCTGCGAGCGCTGAATCCACGGACAAAGAGGACGCCGGGGCCAGCGATCCCTGTATGTCCGATGCCATCTGTCGCGCGCACTACAACCGAGCGCGCAAGCTATCCAAGAAGGACGACTACGAAGGCGCTCTGGATGCGTATGAATCGGCATTCCGTCGCAAGCCAGTCTCGTGGCTGCTCATCAACATTGGGCGGTCGCAGCACAAGCTGGGACGGACGCAGGAAGCGATTCACAACTACCAGCGCTTCTTGGCTGAAAAGGAAATTCGCGCAGATCTGCGGCAGAAGGCAGAGCAGTTCCTTCACGATGCACAGACAGACTTGGCGAGTCGTCCTGTGCAGGCTCCCAAAGAACCGGATGCAGGAAAGGAACCCGCAAAGGAACCTGCAAAAGAACCGGATCACCGAGATGCAGCGGACAAAGGGAGTGGGCCAGGAAACCTGCCTCCGACGGGAACGGGTCCGCAACAAGGGGCTCCTGTCGATCTTGCGAATGGTTCGCAACATGGTGCAGCAGGCAGTTCTGCGACGGATGGCAGCAAGGGCGCTGGGCTCGCTGCGCCGGTCCTTGTGCCGCTGTCTGTGCAGCAAGCGAGATCAGGAAGTGGCAAGTCTGCTTCGCGACTCGGACCCCTCTTTTATGGCGGACTTGCAGTTGGTGGCGTGCTTATCCTTGGCGGAATTGGGACAGGAATTGGTGCGCTGGTTTCGTCAAATACGCTGCAGTCCACCACGTATTCGGGGTCGCTTGATGCAAGCAGTCTTCCTGCGCTTCAGCGTCGAACGCGCGGACTGGGCTATGCAACCGATGTCTTGATTCCGCTGGGTGTGGCGACGATCGCTGTGACCACGATTGTATCGCTGGTGAAAAAGCCCGCGCAGACAGAGCAGTCGATCGACAGCATTCCGACGCTGCCTGCGACGAGTTCAACGGCTCCTTCGGCGATTCCTAGCCTGACTCCCAATCCGACTCCGGTGTTGACTCCGGGGGCGATGCAGGCTCCCAGTGCGGCTCCCAATCCGATTCCGAACCCGACTCCTTAACGTCTCGCAAAAGGAGAGGAACCATGTCCTCCCGCCGAATCAACACGAGAACTTTGCTGCTGACAGGCTGTGTGCTCTTTCACGCTGCGTGTTCCTTGGCTGTGGATACCAGCGTCAAGAAAGGAATCGGAGAGAGCTGCATCGCGGACTCCGATTGTCAGGCTGCCAAGTGTCTGCTGAGCAGCATCGAGCCCGAAGACAAAAACGGAGTCTGTTCCATCCGCTGCGCAGCCAACGAGGAGTGTCCAAGTCCCTCGCTGTGCATCAAGCAGCAGTGTCAGCTCGCGATGAACGTCGGTGTGGCCATGACCGGATTCCCAGGAGAGCTGGAAGGCTGGACGGTTGCACACAATGACGCGCTGCAAGCAACCAGTGATCTGCTCGGCTATCTGCGCTTGGAAAAGCTGTTTGGACTGACGCCCGGAAGCGTTGCGAAGGAAGTCAAAGATCTGGCCAGTCGGAATCAAGTCATCGTCGGAAACACGGTGGATTATGGCGATGACTTTGTGAACGCAGCGAAGGCTTTTCCTGACAAACGGTTCCTGGTTGTAAACGATGGTGTTCGCTATACGTATGACGGAGCGACGCCGAATTTTTCTACGTACTGGGTTCACAGAGAGCAGGCTTGGTACATCGCAGGAAAGGTTGCAGCGACGGGAAGATCGCGCCTCGGAGTCATCAGCGCGTTCATCAATCCAGACTGCGTGCGCGATGTGAATGCGTTTACGCTGGGTGCGCAGTCTGTGAATCCTGCGATCAAAGTGGAAGTCCGTCACATCGGCTTTTGGTTCGATGTGAACACGAGCCCAACGTATGAGTATCCCGTCGGATCAGGGGTCAAGTATTACCGTGAGGAATACCTGACGCGGCTGATGTGGGAATCCGGTGTGGAGGTGATTGCGCACATCGGAAACACGCAGCGCTCGGTAAAGCTCATCGATCAGCTGATGATGCAGAATCCGACGAGGAATCCGAAAGTCTGGACGTTTGCAAACGACGTAAAGTCTGGCTGCAAAGACAGCGCAGGATCGTATTTTCCAACGTGCATCGGATCGATCTACGAAAACTGGATGCCGATTTATACGCGCATCTTTGATCAGATTCATCGTGGTGTGTACGCCACTCCGACGATCGAGCTGGACATTGATGGCACCGACAATACGTCGGTCGGAGTCTCGATCAATCCCAAAGGTCCAGGCGATGAGCTGGCAACGCGTGCACTGATTCAGGAGCTGGCGCGCGCGACGAATCCGGGGCCTCGGCAGCGTGTGTTTATGGGTCCGTACGAAGTGACCGGACAGCGCGACAAAGAGTTTAACGGACTGCCGGATGTGACTCAGAAAGTGCTCGCTGGAGAGACGCTGTCCGACACAGAGCTTGCGCGGATGTGCTGGTTTGTCAAAGGCGTGGTGGAAAAGACCAAGCTGAGCGATCCGATGTCGGCGGACAAAGATGCGCTGGTTCCGGGCGGACTCCTTCCGGGGAGCACGGTGGTGGACTCGCTGGCGCAGAAGCCTTCGGACTCTGAAGACAAGCTGGTGGTTCCGTCCGGGCTGCACTGGGAATGCAAGAAGAACTCGTTTTAGCGACGCGAAAGGGAGTCGGAAGGGAGTCGGAAGGGAGTCGGAAGGGAATCGCTTAGCGACGCAGCGGAATCAGCGCGCGGATGCGCGGATCGCGAAGGAACAGGCCGCCCCAGACCATCATGCCGATGAGGACTGGCGCGAGGAATGCGTCGCTGATGCGAACGTGAGTTGCCGTCGCTCCGCCAAGATATCCGGTTAGCAGAATCGCGCCCAGCACCGAGGTCTGCGGAATCAGATAGACGATCGTACAGAGGATCTCGAGCACTCCGATCGGCGCAATCTGACTGGGCTGATATCCGAACTTGGCGAATCCTTCGAGCACTTGCGGGCTCTGCGAGATCTTCATCACACCACTTCCCAGCAGTGCGAACACCGGAAGCGCGGACAGAATTCGTCCAGCCCAGATCAGCTTGTTGTCTTGCGTCGGTTGTTCGGTGGTCATGATCAGATTCCTTGGGCGTGAAGGAAAGAAGAAGGGACGATCGCGCGGGCCGAGACAGAGCATCCCGGCCTTCGGTTAGGACACGCGCGGCGCGAGGCGAATGAACAGATCTTCAAGCTGCTTGTTCGATACTTCCGTCGGGCAGTCGCTCATCAGATCGGTTCCGTGCTGCGTCTTGGGGAACGCGATGACATCACGCAGAGACTCCGCTCCGGTCAGCAGCATCGCCAAGCGATCGACACCAAACGCAATGCCTCCGTGCGGCGGCGGTCCGTACTTGAACGCATCGAGAAGGAATCCGAACTTGGCGCGGAAGTCTTCGTCCGTCAGTCCGAGCGCCGCAAACACCTTCGCTTGCACGTCGCGCTGATGGATTCGGATCGATCCGCCCGCGATCTCGTTGCCGTTTAGCACGAGGTCGTAGGCGCGCGCGAGCACGGCTCCGTTGTCCTTGCCGAGCAGCTCGACATGCTCGGGCTTGGGCGACGTAAACGGATGGTGCGCTGCGACCCACTTGTCGCCTTCCGCCAGCTCGAACATCGGAAAGTCGGTGACCCACAGAAAGCGCCAGCCCGGCGAGATCAGCTCCAGGCGCTTGCCCATCTGCTGACGCAGCGACGCGAGCACGGTGTTACACAGCTTCGGACTCCCGAACTGGAACAGCAGCAGATCGCCCGGCGTCGCGCCGATTTCGAGCGCGATGGCTTCTCGCAGCGTCGAAGAGAGCGTCTTGGCAAACGGACTCTGCGTCCAGGCGGCAGAAACTCCCGTCGCTGCGGTTGGTTCCAGGCGCGCGGTTCCCAGACCCTTGGCTCCGAGTCCCTTCACCGAGTCTTCCAGCTTGCGCGTCTCGGTTCCTGACAGCTTCTGCGCCGCTTCGCCCGGAATTCGCAGCAGCTTCACAATGCCACCGGAATCGACCGTGCTCTTGAACAGAGGCACTCCGCCACCGTCGTGCGCTTTCACAAGCTGCGTGATGTCGTGCAGCTTGAGCGGATTGCGCAGATCCGGCTTGTCTTCGCCGTACGAGCCCATCGCTTCCTTGTACGGCATGCGCTGGAACGGTCGCGGCACGTCGTAGCCGATCGTGTCCTTCCAGATCTGCGCAACCAGACCTTCCATCATCGTCTGGATGCCTTCTTCCGTCACAAACGACATCTCGACGTCGATCTGCGTAAACTCTGGCTGCCGATCTTGACGAAGATCTTCGTCGCGGAAGCAGCGCACGATCTGAAAGTAGCGATCCATGCCCGCGACCATGAACAGCTGCTTGAAGATCTGCGGCGACTCCGCGAGCGCATAGAACTTGCCCGCATTGAGCCGCGAGGGAACCAGGAAGTTGCGCGCTCCGCCCGGCGTGTACTTCACCATGAACGGCGTCTCGAACTCCCAAAAGCCGTTGCTGTGAAAGTAGTCGCGCGTCGCTCGATACAGCGTGCTGCGCAGCTGGAAGTTTTTCTGAAGCTTTGGCCTGCGCAGATCCAGATAGCGATACTTGAGCCGCACTTCTTCGCGCGTCTCGACATCGTCTTCGATCTGAAACGGCGGCGTGTCTGCTTTGGAAAAGATGTGGAGCACGCTGCACTCCACTTCGATTTCACCCGACGGAAGGTTTGGGTTGGCCTGGCCTCCCGAGTCGGTTCGCAGCTTCACGGTGCCGACGATGCCGATGCAAAACTCGCTGCGCAGCGCGTCCGCTTCGGTGTGTGCTTCGGTGCCAAGATCCGGTCCAAACACCAGCTGGCTGAGGCCCGAGCGATCCCGCAGATCGATGAAGATGCGGCCTCCCAAGTCGCGGCGTCCTTGCACCCAGCCGAGGAGAACGACTTGCTGTCCGACGTGGCTTTTGCGCAGCTCGCCCGCGTAGTGAGTCCGTGAGTAAGAGGCTAGAAAATTCATCATGGTGGCGGCAGTCTACCAAGACCTTGCTGCCCCACGAAAGGACTTACGCGTGACTCAATTGGGAGCCTGTCGTCTCGACGAGCGAGTGCTGCGCGACGGACTGTGTGAAAGTCGTCAAAAAGCCCAAGCGCTGATCATGGCCGGTTCGGTGCTGGTCGATGGCCACGCCGTCACCAAAGCCGGTCAAAAAGTCGCCGACGCTGCGGACGTGACGCTCAAAGGAGATCCGCTGCCGTTTGTTTCGCGCGGCGGACTGAAGCTGTCGCATGCGCTCAGCTACTTTTCCGTCGATGTCCACGATCGAAGCGCCATCGACATTGGGGCATCGACCGGCGGCTTTACCGACTGTCTGCTACAGGCTGGTGCGGCGCGGGTGATTGCCGTCGATGTCGGCTACGGACAGCTCGCCTACAAGCTGCGGCAAGATCCGCGTGTCACCGTGCTCGATCGCTGCAACGCGCGCTATCTGGAACCAGCCAGCCTGCCGTTTGTGCCCGATCTGGCGACGTGTGATGCGTCGTTTATCTCGCAGACGCTGCTGTTGCCGACGATGGTTTCGCTGCTCGCGCCGAACAGTCCGATCCTGACGCTGGTCAAGCCGCAGTTCGAGGTCGACAAAGGTCAGGTCGGCAAAGGCGGTGTGGTGCGTGATCCGGCGCTGCGCGAGCAAGCCATCGCACGCTGTATGCGCTCGGCAGAGCAGCTGGGCTGTCGTGTGCTCGGTGTCGTTCCGTCGCCGATTCGCGGTCCCGCTGGCAACGAAGAGTTCGTGCTGTACTTACAGACGCCATCCCACAGTGCCGATCGTCGCAGTGAGCCCGTGCGATCGCAGACCGATCCCGACTCCGCCTCCGTGAGCAGCCCATGACGCAGACCGCTCTTACACCGAAGATGCCCACGCTCTGTCCAACGCAGTCGGAGCTTCGTCACGCGCTGCGAGGCCGAGGCACGATTGGCTTTGTCCCGACGATGGGAAACCTGCACGACGGACACATTCAGCTCATGCGGATCGCGCGACAGCGAGCCGACTGTGTCGTCGCCAGCGTGTTCGTCAATCGCCTGCAGTTTGCGCCGCACGAAGACTTTGATCGCTATCCGCGAACGCTTGCGCGCGACTGTGAGCTGATGGCGACGGCGGGTGTCGACTTTGTGTTTTGTCCGACGGAAACCGAGCTGTATCCCGAGCCACAGACCTGCGTTGTCGATCCCGGTCCGCTCGGATCGCTGCACGAAGGCGAGTTTCGCGTCGGCTTCTTTCGCGGCGTTGCCACCGTCGTCAGCAAGCTGTTTCACATCGTCGGACCCGACTTCGCGGTCTTTGGCAAAAAAGACTATCAGCAGCTTCAGGTGATCCGTCACATGGTGCGTCAGCTTGCGCTGCCGGTTGAGATCGTCGCGGGTGAGACGGCGCGCGCTGAAGACGGACTGGCCTTGTCGTCTCGAAATGGCTATCTGTCGACGAGCGAGCGAGCGGAAGCGCCTCGGCTGTATCAGACGCTTCAGTCGCTGGCCGCGCAGCTTCGGACGGGATCTCGCGATCCGGGCACGCTGGAACAAGAGTCACTGGCGACGCTGATTGCTCACGGCTGGCGACCCGACTACGTGCGAGTGCGTCGGCAGCACGATCTTCAGCCACCATCGGAAACCTGCCAAGACTTGGTGATCTTGGCGGCGGCTCACTTGGGATCGACGCGGCTCATCGACAACCTGGAAGTGCGACGCGACCTTCGCGAGCGTCTCGCGTAGAACAGACTGAACCTGCTCAGTTTTTTGCGGACGACACGAGGTGAAGCGTGCGGGTCGGAAACGCGATCCGTGCGCCGTGCTGCTCGATGATCCGAATCACTTGCAGCATCACGCCGTGACGGATTTCCAAAAAACGATCCCAGTCACTTTCATCAAACCACGCCATGATCTCGAGCGTCAGCGCCGATTCGCCAAAGCCGGTCAGGTGAACGCGCACCGGCAGCTCGGACCAGATCTTGGGATGACCTTTGACGTAGACCGACAGCGCGTCGCGTAGCTTTTCGAGCAGCTCCACGCTCGCGTCGTACGTGATGCCGAGCTGAAAAAACAGCCGCAGGTGATCGCGCGCTTGCATGCACTCGATCTTCATGTCGGCAAGCTTGCCGTTCGGAATCGTCACCAGCGATCGATCGATCGTCCGAATCGAGGTCGAGCGCAGGCCAATCTGCTCGACGTTGCCGATCACATCATCGACGCGCACAAGGTCTCCGACGCGCATCGGCTGATCGACGCTGAGCATCACACCGCCAAAGACGTGCTCGACGGTCTTTTGGGCCGCCAGTGCCACCGCCAAGCCGCCGATTCCCAGACCGGCGACCAGGCTGGTGACGGGATAGCCCAGCTCTTGCAGCGTCGTCACCACCGCGAGTGCAGCGACGGTGATCTCTGCCAGCCGGTAGCCAAGCGGAATCACCGCCATCGCCGACGGATGCGCCTTCATCCACTCGGACTCTCGAATCAGCTGCACGCTCACCGCGACGCAGCGCCAGATGCAGAAGAACAGCCCGAGCAGAAACCCGACGCGCGCAAAGTTTGTGACGATCCGCTCCGCCGAGCCGGTGATCAGCACATACGGCATCGCCAGACCCCACAGCATCACCGCCAGCAGCACTCGCACCGGACGACGCAGGCGCCTCACCAGCAGCTCATCCCAGCGCGTCGTGCTGCGACGAAGCAGCGGACGAATCAGGATCTCCAGCAGCAGCGTGAGCAGCCACGCGACGACTCCGCTTGCACCCAGCACCACCGGCAGCGCCAGCCACTCCCACCACACAAAGCCCTTGGGCCCTTTGCGCAGCAGTCGGTCGGGCAGGTGCTCGCGCAGCCACACGTCGTCGAGACGCTGATACCAGCCCGGCACGCGCTGCACCGTCTTGTGGGAAAACAGCCAGCGATGTTCCCCTCGCTCACGCACGTAGACGCGACGCATGCGAACTGGCTCGGCAATTGGCGTCGCTGGAATGCGTCCGACTTCGTCCTGATCCGGCGCGATCCCGTCTTTGGTGTCTCCCGTCGGTGCATCCGAGACTTGATTCAGCCACGCTGGATCTGCCGACAGACGACGATCGATCACCGCGCCGAGCAGTTTCGCGAGTCGCTGCCGATCGACGGGCTCATGCGGATAAATCTCTAGATCTTCGGCGGCTTCGGCATAGCGACCGGCAGCCGTTTGACCCAAAAATCGCTCGATGGCTCGACGGGGCGTATCGGCTTCACCGGACTCAGTGTCTGCGTCGGCGAACGCGATTCGCGGCGTCGCCAGCACCACCCACAGCGCCACGCACAGCGACCCCAGCAGACGGAAAAATGTACGAAATCCACGAAAAGACATCGGACGTTCCTAGCCTTCGAGCGTCAACTGATGGGCTGCGCGCACGGCCAGCTTGGTGAAGCCCGCCTCGACAAGCGCGGAGATCGCCGGATCTTCGTCGCGCAGCGAGTCCACAAACGCCGCGCCATGCTTGGCAGCCACACAGACCGCAAGCTGTGCCATCCGCGTCGAGTCTCCGCCGAGCGTCCAGATCAGCTTTCGCTCTTTGTCGAAGATCAGCGTCGCGCGCCGATCCGATTGGACCAAAGTGAGCGCGCTCAGTCGCTTCGTCAGCTTCCGAACCATGTCCGGCTGAGCCGACGGTGCGGGCTGCCAAGTGGTCTGCGCCGACAGCAGCGAGATCGCTTCTTCGATCGAAACTTCCGTCACATGATCGAACTCTTCCGTCGGAAACAGCGATCGATTCGGTGCTTTCTGTAGCGCCAGCCGATGTAGGGTCTCGACGCGCACAAAGTGCAGCGCACCGATCAGGGACTCATGCGCTGTGTCGCCTTCGCTCACCTCGATCCGAAGCTGCGCAAGCTGGGCGGTCCGCGCCGCTTTGATCACTTCTTCGAGGAGCGCTCGTCCACCACCACGCTGCTGCGCCAGCGGCTCGATGCTCAGCGCCGACATAAGACCACCACCGGGCACCCGCTCGACCAGACAGCCGCCTAGCACCTTGCCCGAAAGCACGAGCACCTTCGACAGCGACGCATCGACGACACCCAGTGCGACCAGCTCGCGGATGAGCGCTGGCGTGCGCAGCGCCGGTCCAAAGTTCGACGGTGCGCTGCGGTTGAGCGGTTGGATTGCGTCTCGAAGCTCGATCTCTGCCAGCGACTGAACCTGCATCACTTGACCCTGATCGCCGATAGGCGGACTCGGTTGTCCGGCTCGTGCGGTCCTTGGGTGACTCGCAGTCGTGTCCCGTCGCCGCCCGGCCACATCCCAGTAAACACCTGATAATACCCGGCGCTTTGGTTTAGGCGCGAGGTGCTCATGCGATGCTCGTCGGTGATGTACTGTCCTTTGGTCCAGTAGTTGGTCGGGTACTTGCCACCGAGCGGGATGTGATCGCCGTTGATGCGCGCGCCGGTTCCGTCGAAGTGCAGAAACACCCGATAGTTGCCACCGAGCGGCTGGAGCACCTTGAAGTACAGACGAATCACGAACTCGCTGCCGCGCTGCACTTCCGTCGGGATGTCGTAGCCAATCAGCTCGACGCGATCGTCAAACGAGATGTGCGTTTCCGTCTGCGGCTTCGGTGGCTCCGTCGTGACAAAGCGACGCAGCGGGTTGAGATCCTTTTCGCCCGGTCCCAGCTGGTTCGACAGAAGCAGAAACTGGCTGTTGCTATCGTCGACGACGTAGTACGGCAGGTTCTTTTGAAACGAGTGAACATCGAGCGCGGCCACTTCGCTCGCTCCGACGATCGCAAAGGTGCGCTTGCCCGGCGTCTTGTTCAGGAACTGAAACAGCTCTTCGAGCGACGGAATTTCGACGCTGTGCTGTCCGTAGATACGCGCCGACGAGCGCTGAAGTCCGTATAGACCCAGCTCTCCACCGCCGAGCTTTTCGTACTTGGTGTAGATGCCGCGATACGACACATGCCGCGTCACCGCCGGAACCAGCCCGTGCATCGTAAACAGCGCCATCGCCAGCGCCGCACCGGGCAGGATCAGCGACTTCAATCGGCCCAGATACAGCCCCAGCGCAAACAGCGCCGCCACCGCAATTCCGAGCGTGCTCAGAATTTGTCCGCCGTGACCAATCAGCTGATCGGTGCCCGGCTGGACGGCTGGCCAGCGCAGCGTCTCGGTGAGCTGGGCCGACAGATACTGCTCGGGACCGAAGAAGAAGTCGCGTGCGACGAACAGCGCAAACAGCCCGGTGCTGAGCAGCGCAGCCAGCGACGGCTTTTTACCATCCAGCACTCGATCCATGTAGCCACCGACGACAAGTGCCAGCGCAGGCAGGCTGGCAAACGGTGCGTCTTGCACCAGCGCCGACTGAAGCGTGTGCAGCAGATACCCGACGGCCAGCCACGCCACAAGGACCAAGGAATGAACCTGAGCACGCTCAGTTTCTGGATCGCTCGATGCTGGTTCAGACGCGCTTTCCGTCGCGGGATCTGAAAAAATCTGCGCGATCGCGACCGGCACGAGCGCCACCCACGGGAACATCACAAAGCCGATCGTCTTGAGCAGCGAGTCCGCCTGAAACTCTCGATGCGCTGGCCAGTGTGGAACCCCGGCGAGATGGCCCGAATAGCCATTGATGCTCGACGGAAGCGCTGGAAACAGTCCGACCCCGAGCAGCGATAGAAGCAGCCACAGCGGACGACGGCTCAGCAGCGCTCCGCAGAGTCCCACGACGAGCAAACAGCCCGCACCGACCAGCACCAGCGACGGCTTTACCTGCGCGACAACCAGCAGCTGACGAACCGGCATGATCAGGCCAAAGCCCGCAATCAGCGACGAAAGAAGCTCTCCCGCGACGGGACCACGCGCCAGAAACAGCGAAGCGGCCAAGGCCAGCGCCGGAACCACCAGCCCGATCAGGCTTCCCGTCGTCAGAAGCCCAAGTCCAAGCCCGCAGATTGACAGCAGCACACCGACCGGCACATCGATCGCTTTCCGATCTGGCCGAGGCCAGCACAGCGCAAACAGTCCCGTCACCGACAGAAGCTGCGCGAGCATCGGCAGCAGGTTTAGGCTCGCTTGGCGACCGGACAGAAACAGCATGGGCGTCGTCGCCAGCACCAGCGCGGACAGCAGCGACGCGCGAACCCGTCGATGCATCGATCCGTGCAGCACCAGCGTCGACAGCAGCAGCACGGCCAGCATCGCAATCGGCAGCCGCGCACCCAGCTCTCCTGGGCCAAACCACGCTAGGCCCAGCTTGATCGGTAGAAGCGGCAGCCTGGGCCTGACCGCGCTCGACGGCTTCCACAGCTCCGCAGCGGGAATCGGCTCGCTCGCACCTTCGAGAAGCCGCACCTCATGCGGATCCCACAGACCGAAGCTGCTCAGCCCTGGAATCAGCAGCAGCGTCGAAAAGAGCAGCACCAGCAGCAGCGCGGGACCGGGTCGCGACAGAGCAGACAGCCAGTTGGGCTGCGAAGTCGGAGGCGACAGCGTGGACGGCGGGGAAGGTTCAAGGCTCGACATCGGTCGGGCAAACATCGTGCATGTGCGGCGCTTTCGCAAGCCCAGCGGCGGTCACGAGCGACTACTTGGCGCGGCGCGTCATTACATAGAACAATTCTGTGGTAATCGAATGGCTGGCCGCAGCGATCGCAGCGGTGGCATCGAACGCTAAAACCACAGAGCTGAGCGCGCCATATGCTGGTTCGTCCTCGGTGCGCAAAAGCGGATGATTCGTGGCAAAAGATGACGCAAGATTAGTGACGACCGTGAGCCCTTTCGCTAGACTGCCCGCCGATTGCTTTTTGGCCAGGCTAGCCCAAGGTGACGCTGCTTGTGCCCGGCGCCGCCAGCGCGGCCCGAACATCCGTTTTCAGCCCTTTGAGCCTCAAGAGGGACCATGTCGAAGAACACGCTGACCATCACCGATAACCGAACCGGCAAGAACTACGAGCTTCCCATCACCGACGGAACGATCCGCACTGTCGACCTGCGTCAAATCAAGGCGGGCGACGAGGATTTCGGCCTGATGGGCTACGATCCTGCTTACCTCAACACTGCGTCTTGTCGGTCGGCTATCACCCTGATCGATGGCGACAAGGGCATCCTGCGCTACCGTGGCTACCCGATCGAGCAGCTGGCCGAGACGTCGAGCTACCTCGAAGTGGCGTACCTGCTGTTCCACGGTGAGCTGCCGGATCAGACGCAGCTGGCGAACTGGATCGAGCAGATCACGACGCACACCTTCGTCCACGAAAACGTCAAGACGGTCATCGAGGGCTTCCGCTACGACGCGCACCCGATGGGCATGTTCCTGGCGACGATCGGCGCGCTGTCGACGTTCTATCCAGAAGCCAAGCACGTCTATGACAAGAAGATCCGCATGCTCAACGTCGTGCGGCTGCTGGCCAAGGTTCCGACGATTGCGGCTTGGTCGTATCGTCACAGCCAGGGCTTCCCGTTTGTCTATCCAGACAACCAGCTCAGCTTCGCCGGTAACTTCCTGGCGATGATGAAGCGGATGAGCGAGCCGCGCTACAAGCCGAACCCCATCCTCGAGCGCGCTCTCGACGTACTGTTCATCCTCCACGCCGATCACGAGCAGAACTGCTCGACCTCCACCGTCCGCCTCGTCGGCAGCTCGCAGGCGAACCTGTTCGCCTCGGTCGCCGCCGGCATCCTCGCGCTCTGGGGCCCGCTCCACGGCGGTGCGAACCAGGAGGTCGTCGAGATGCTCCAGCAGATCAACGCCGACGGCGGCGACGTCTCGAAGTTCGTGAAGCTCGCGAAGGACAAGAACAGCGGCTTCCGCCTCATGGGCTTCGGCCACCGCGTCTACAAGAACGGCGACCACCGCGCTCCGATCCTCAATGCCCTCGGCCGTGAGATCGCGAAGAAGAAGGGAGCCGACTTCCTCAAGTGGTTCCAGATCGGCGACATCGTCGAGAAGATCATGCTCCGCGACAAGAACATCCACCCCAACGTGGACTTCCCCTGCGGCATGACGTACTTCGTCATGGGCATCCCCGTGCCGCAATACACCCCCATCTTCGTCGCCGCCCGCATGAGCGGCTGGTGCGCCCACGTCATCGAACAGCACGCCAACAACCGCATCATCCGCCCGCTGAGCCTCTACACGGGGGCACCGGTGCGGAAGTGGAATGGGTGAGGAAGAAGGGCCAAAGGCCAAAAGCCAAAGGGCAAATAGCAAATAGCGAATGGCAAACGAAAGGAGTGGTGTAGGACGCAATTCCGGAAAAAGATATACTGTGATGTTATTAGCGGAAAATACATCGGCTACTGTTTGCGCGAGTTGCTTGCTATTGTTCCGGCTGTCGTACGCAATAGCGACTTTCACTTCCGTAGAAGGAAAAGATTGGTTGAGGTAATTGGCGAGCCCTTGCGTAGCGGCACCGATTGTAAACTGATTGATGCAATTGGCTCCAACACCCATAATGCCGCGTAAGCCG
>ERZ650309.245-NODE-245-length-27562-cov-5.518341_pt1 | contig 27562 bp, 17 predicted proteins | sample MGYA00376245_ERZ650309 | MGnify/ENA primary metagenome ERZ650309 (study PRJEB26733, sample SAMN07839294) | wastewater metagenome | biome: urban; feature: wastewater treatment plant; material: waste water | place: USA: North Carolina | collected 2016-04-26 ...
CGTTGTATCCCATCTGAAATTTGCCGCCTTCCAGGAAACTGACCTTGTATTCCGAAATGGTCATCAAGCCATTGATGCCTTCATCGGTGACCGTGGCGACGTATGTGCCGAGCGGAATGGTTGTGGGTTGAGCCAAGGCTGAAGCTCCATAAAGCACGGTTGCTCCAATTAGCAACAGGCCGCCCAACAAGGTTTTGACTGTGAATGAATTGCGATGTGAGTTTTTTGTGGTGAACATAATTCCTCCTATTTTCCGAATCTCGGCTGTTATGGCTTGTTTGCCGAGCTGGAACATGGCTCATTCAGTCGCCAAAGAGGCGGACTTAGGGAGGGCTGAATTGAGGTGTTATTGCGTTGGCCAGGGCTGCTGAATGTGTTGGCTGAAAAGTACGATGCTGACAATCGCTCACCCTCTTCGCCGCAAGACGCCGAAGAGGGTGCTGTTTACAAATATGAATGCTTAATTACCTGTCAGCTCACACAGACCGTAGCTATGGCAATTTGGCTTCGATTCATAGGCTTCAATCTCGTTGCCACCAAACGCGCGCAAGCTTGTTGCGGTGCGAAAACCCGTAGCGCGTTTTGCCGTGAAAGGCTTTGCTGAGCGCGTGCCCCAATCGTTGGGCCAGATGTTCTGTGGTGGTTGTGACGGTCAGCCGCTCTTCGGCATCCGTTTGCCAGTTCATAATTCGGGCCAGCGGATTGTCTTCGCTTGCGCGCTCGGTTTCGTTTTCCAGCAACCGTTTGATCTCGTCACGATGCAGCGCGGGAAACTTGCCTTCGATGTAAACATAACCGCTCGGCACGCCGCTACGCTGCCGTTCGCAAGCTGGGCAAACGACTTTTTGCGCTGCGCGAAAATGTTTGTGCTTTGCGCTGATTCGTTCCGGATCGTTTTTTGACCAGCGGCGGTCGGCGTACACATCGCCGCAAGCTTCGCACACCGAAGGTTCCTGCAAGCTGCGCCGAGTGCGGTGACGACCTGCTTCATCGTCAACGTGTTTGGTGAATGTCTGGTTAGTGTAACGTTTTGCGGTTTGCATAATCATTCCTCCTCTCTGATCACTTCGACCGAGCAAGGGGCGTGCGTGGCGATATACGAAGAGACGCTGCCAATCAAGAATCGTTCAATTGCATTCATTCCGTGAGCACCGACGAAGACGCAGTCCGCCTTCCAGTCTCCCGCTTCGCCAACCAATGCTTGTCTTGCATCCGATTCTTTCATAACCGTGGAAACCGTCAGCCCCGCTCCTTTCAATTTGCCGGTCGCCTTTTCAATTGCTTCGCCAACGCGGGCTTTTTCGTCGGCGATCCATTGCGCCATGGCGGCTGCGGCATAATCAGCGCCGATCGTGACAACTACCGGAAAGCCGTTGACGATTTTGACTTCGCTTTCTGACGGCCAGTGTCGTGCGGCAATTGCCTTGACCGCCATTTCGGCTCCCTTGGAACCATCCACGCCGACGATTAATCGAACGGGAGTTTTCGATTCCACTTTGCGGCCTCGCGCAATTCGCACGGTGCAATGAGCCGCGTGCAACACTTTTTGTGACACGCTGCCCAGAAACAGTCTTCCAAGCGCCGAACGGCCATGCGAACCAACGACGATCAAATCCGGTTTTAGTTCATCAGCTTTCTGCAAGATCATTGCGGCTGGCGAACCTATTGCCGCCTCCGCATGAACATCCCAATCCGGGAAGGCTGCTTTCACTGTTTCGCGCGCGCGCCGGGCCATTTCCAATGCCTCTTTTTGGCTTTCTCCGACGTATCGGGTGAAATCGGTTTCGACCATCCCGTAACTTCCCGGCGCAATAATCCATTCCGCATACACCGATAACACGTGAGCTTCGACTTTTCGCGGAAGCCCGGCCAGTTGCAAATCCGTCAATGCGGCGTCCGCGCATTCCGAACCGTCATATGCGATCAGAATTTTCATTTTGTCTTTCATACTCTCCCCCTTTCTGAACTGCCAAATGGTATTTCTTCTTAATCATCAAGTTGTCCAGCCGCAGATTCTCTCTTCAAGTTGCTGCGGCTGGACGATTCGAACATGTTCCCCCAGGCAGCACGTTCGACTTCCATCTTTCCAACTGCTTCTTACTTCACCTTCACATCCACCTGTTTCGGTTTGGCTTCTTCCCGTTTGGGCAAGCTGACACGCAACATTCCATCTTTAAATTCGGCGTTGACCTTGTTGGTGTCAACGAAGCTCGGCAGCGTAAAGCTGCGGCTGAATTCGCCGTAACTGCGTTCCAGGCGGCGATAATTTTCTTTCTTGGTTTCTTCGGAAAATTTGCGCTCGCCGTGGATGTTCAGAATGTTGTGTTCAATCGAAACCGAAACGTCTTCTTTCTTCACTTCGGGCAATTCCGCCTTAAGCACGATTTCGTTGTCGGTTTCATAGATGTCGCAACTCGGCGACCAGGAAGTCAGCGACCAATTTTCTTCCGCAAATGTGCCCAATGGGGCAAATACTTCGCCGCCGAAGAACCGTTTCATTCGATCTTCGAAATTGCGAAACGGGTCAAAAGCCACAAACTCACGATTGGCGACAGGAGCCATTGCAGTACCAGTTTTGTTCGACATGATTTTGTACCTCCAATTCTGAAAAGATTTCTCTCGCATAAGATTGTTTCTGCCGGGAACAATTTCTACTTCTAACAACCACCGGCCATCTTTCTGCGATTTAGTCTGGTTGCATCTTGAAGGGTGCAAACCCTGTGCCGTCTTAGGCGAGAAGCCAGGCGACCGGCGAGGTTTGAAGTTATAGGTACGCATAAGACTTGACCGGGTGCTTTCGCCCGATAATTTGGGCAAGATCGCGCAAATCTGCGCCATCGTTCACACGGCACATCTGTAAAAGTTGCCCGGTTGGCAGTATTATCGGATTGGCTAAAGTGATGCCAAACGACAAACTATGAACCCGTTGTCGCGACCTGCTGACCGCATAGTGAGAAGTCTTTGCACGACCGAGCCTCTTTAAGCCTTTTCCAAAAAGAGATGGAAAAATCATGAACGACAATTCCAACACGTCCAAGAAAAGCCATGGAAAGCTGACTAAAACCCAACAACAGGCGCGGCTGCTGGAACTTTCTTATGACGCGATCTTTGTCTGGGAATTGGGCGGAGCCGTTTTGTATTGGAACCGGGGCGCGACTGAACTTTATGGGTGGACGCGGGAAGAAGCCTTGGGGCAATTCAGCAACGAGCTGTTAAAGACCATTCACCCTGAAGGCTGGGCGCAAATTGAAAAAGTGCTGCTTAGCGAAGGGCATTGGTATGGCGAATTGATTCACCAGACACGAGATGGGCGGCGGGTTGTGGTGGACAGTCGCCATGTGTTGGTGCGGGAAGAAGACGGGCAATTGCTGGTATTGGAAACCAATCGCGATCTGACTGCGCGCAAACAGGCTGAAGACGCCTGGCGCAAAGGACAGGCGCTCAACCAGGCCATTTTATGTTCGCTGGAAGCGCAAATTTCCGTGTTGGACAAAGAAGGAAAAGTCATCGCTGTCAATGAAGCATGGGAGCGCTTTGCACAGGAAAATGGAAACGAAAGTTGTTCTGCCAGCGTGGGAGAAAATTATCTGCATGTCTGTGACAGAGCGTGTCTGGAAAAACAAAGAAAAGCTCCGTTGGCGCTGGCGGGAATTCAGTCGGTGTTGGATGGTAACCAAACCAGCTTTTCGCTTGAATACCCCTGTCATTCACTCAGCGAAGATCGGTGGTTTTTGATGACGGTCACGCCGTTGAAAGGCGAGCAAGGCGGAGCAGTCATTACCCACAGCAACATTACCGAACGGAAACGAGCTGAACGGGCTTTGCTCGAAAATGAAGCCAGATTGGCGGGGATTGTCACTTCAGCGATGGATGCAATCATTACCATTGACGCGGATCAGCGAATCGTTCTGTTCAATTCGGCAGCCGAGAAAATGTTTGGGTATTCCGCTGCGGAACTGATGGGACATCCGATCTCACGTTTGCTCCCTGAACGGTTTCACAAGGCGCACCATCTCCACATTCACGGATTCAGCCAAACCGGAGAAACTTCCCGCGCGATGGGGTCGTTGGGCGCAATCAGTGGATTGCGGCGCAATGGGCAGGAATTCCCGATTGAAGCGTCTATTTCACAAAGCGATGACGGAGAGCCAAAACTGTTCACGGTCATTTTGCGCGACATTACCGAACGATTGCGCGCACAGGAACGATTGATCGAACAAGCCACGTTACTCGACCATGCGCACGAAGCCATTGTTGTGCGCGATCTGGACGGCCACATTCGCTATTGGAGTCAGGGAGCGGAACGTCTGTATGGTTGGACGGCGGAAGAAATGATTGGCCAAACCGCGGACGGCATACTATACGGCGAAGACAAATCCTCGTTGACGAATGCGATGAGCGCGACGATTCAAAAGGAAAAATGGGATGGCGAGTTGCTCCAACTTACCAAAGACGGACGAGAAGTCATTGTCGAAGGCCATTGGGCGCTGGTGTGCGACACCAACGGAAACCCCAAAAGCGTTCTGGCCATCAACTCCGATATTACCGAAAAGAAAAAGCTGGAATCTCAATTTTTGCGTGCGCAACGATTGGAAAGCATCGGCACTCTGGCCAGCGGAATTGCTCATGATCTGAACAACATTCTTTCGCCGATTTTGATGGGAACGCAAATGCTGCAAATGAAGCTCAAGGATGAGCAGAGCCGACGGCTGATTGCGTTGATGGAATCCAACGCCCAGCGCGGAGCGGAAATGGTCAAACAAGTGCTTTCATTTGCCAAAGGCGTCAGCGGACGGCGCGTGATTTTGCAGCCGAAACATTTGATTCGCGAAATTGTCCGAATTGCAGAAGAAATATTCCCGAAATCCATTCGCATTGAACAACATCTGACTGACGATCTATGGACGGTCAATGGCGATGCCACGCAATTGCATCAGGTGTTGCTGAACCTGTGCGTCAATGCGCGTGACGCCATGCCGCGCGGCGGCACGCTCAGTATTTCGGCCAACAATCGTCAACTGGATGACCTGTACGCGCGAACGCTGAAAGGGGCCAATCCCGGGAATTTTGTTGTCATTACCGTCACCGATACTGGTGTCGGCATTCCGCCGGAAATCATTGACCGTATTTTTGACCCGTTTTTCACGACCAAGGAATCGGGACAGGGGACCGGGCTTGGACTGGCAACCGTGCAAGGCATCGTCACCAACTATGGCGGATTTGTCATCGTCGAAAGCAAGCCCGGCGTTGGGACCAAGTTTGAAGTGTATTTTCCTGCTCATGATGTTGCCAGTCGGCAACCCATCAGCGGTCAAGAACCACAGTTGCCCGAAGGCGCAGGCGAAATGATCCTGGTGGTTGACGACGAAGCGGCCGTGCGAGAAATGACCAAAGCGGCGCTTGAAGCTTTCGGCTATCACACTCTGATGGCGGACAATGGCATGACAGCATTAAATCTGTACGCCAGCCACAAGGCCGAAATTCGCTTGGTCATTACTGATTTGATGATGCCGATCATGGATGGAATGGTGACCATTCGCGCCTTGCGCAAAATGAACCCGGAAATTCGCATCATTGCCTCCAGCGGATTGGCCAATCCTGTCAATGTCGCAGAACTGAATAAGATCGGGGTCGAGGTTCTTTTGGAAAAACCGTATAACACTGAAAAACTGTTGAACGCAGTTGCAACAGCCTTGAACAAGTCTCAAAACCTGACTTCCAATTCCTGATTGCGCATCAGCGCCTTTCGCCGCATCACTGGGTGTTTTCGCACTCGAATGGCGCGTAACTTTCCCTTATCGCTCGGCCAAATCGCCCGACTCTCGAATTCATGTGCTGTATTCCTGTGGCATCAAGCTTGCCCTGATACTTTTCGACTCCCCGAAGGAGGTGCTCATGTGGAATGCACAGAACAAACAACAGACGGTAATTTTCCACGATGTAAATGTTCCTTTGGGGCCAATCTCACTGAGGGGAGAGTTGAATGTTCCGCCAGAAGCTTCCGGCGTAGTGCTTTTTGCCCACGGCAGCGGCAGCAGCCGGCTCAGCCCGCGCAATCAATATGTAGCTCAAGTGATACGCAAAGCCGGGTTGGGCACTTTGCTTTTTGATCTGTTGACGCCCACTGAAGAAGCCATTGATTTGCAAACGCGCCATTTGCGTTTCGACATCACGATGCTGGCTCGACGATTGGTGGCGGCAACCGAATGGATTAAAAGCAGAGCGGAAACGGCTCATCTCCGCATTGGGTATCTCGGCGCAAGCACAGGCGCAGCGGCTGCGTTAATCGCGGCTGCTGAATTCGGCAATTCCATCAGCGCCGTTGTTTCGCGCGGTGGCCGTCCTGACCTGGCTGGTGAAGCGTTGCGAACAGTTACCGCCCCGACACTTTTAATTGTTGGCGGATTGGATGAGGTGGTTATTCGGTTGAATGAAGAAGCATTGGCGCAACTTCAATGCGTAAAGAAGTTGAAGATCATCTTTGGAGCAAGCCACTTGTTCGAAGAGTCAGGGAAATTGGAAGACGTTGCGTGTCTGGTTGCCAATTGGTTTCAGCACTATCTCTGCTGATTGAGTTTTTGGGCAACGGAATACATTAGGAACCAAGGTGTCCAATGGCTCTGCGCTGGCCAGTTTCGATGTTTCCTGGTTCGGCTGGAAACGTCGTTTCCCAACGTTGCCGAACGCCTTTTAGCATGGCCGGGTAGATAATCCATTTCAGCACAGGCGAAATCAGCGCCATATAGATCGGCGTAAACCAATTGAGTCTCTTCACATACACGGCGAACCACAGCACATAACCGCTGGCCTTTTGTTCCGATGCCATCAGCCAAAAACAATGCACCGTGCGGTTGACGATTTCGCCCAGCGTTTCGTTCTCGAACTGATACAGAATGCGCGAGATGCCTGCTGCCTGGCCGGGCGTGATCCGTGTGCGCGAACGATCTTCTTCAGTCAGCTTTGAAATGAAGGAAACCGAATCGGACAGTTCTTTTGCGTCATCCCAATGAAAGATGCGGCCAATCAACCCGCGCAACCAGAAAAGCGATTGCGTGACAACGCCTAACTTCATTTCCGCCTCGCCGTTGAAACCGACGGTATCGCTGATTTCACTGATCGTCATATCTTTGCGGCCGCCCGGCAATTCGACGCGATCCAGGGAATGCAACGGGATGCCGGTCAAAAAGCTGTGGGTTCGGAATGAATGTTGTTTGAATTCTTCCAGTCTTGTTGTGGGAATCATTTTTTTTACCTTCTGATTTCGGCTCTACTGTCCTTTGCTTCCCAGCGCGCGCATTTTTCGCAACCATTTCTCGCGCTTGGCGCCGTCTTTTGCCTCAACCATTCCAATCAAACTCTCTTTGATTGGGCCAATGCCGCAAAATCCCAGAATGTTTCGCTCCAGGCTTTTCAGGCTGTGAGCGCGGAAATACCAGCGATAAAAAAACGCGGGCATTCCCATCGTGACAACGACGCGCGCGCTCTTTCCGGCCAGAAGTCGTTTCCACGGACTCCCCTCGTTGAGTTTCGGAGTCGCGAAGCCGGGGCGGAACGTTTGCTCTAAAAACGCTTTCAACAGCGCGGGCATTGATCCAAGCCAGAGCGGATAGAAGATGATCAGATGTTGCGCCCAACGAATTGTTTCTTGCGCCTGACGAATCGAATCTGGCGGAACGTCGTTCTCAAATTCGTTTTTACTACGGAGCACAGGGAAATCCAGCCGGGCTATGTCAATCACACGGACTTCATGCCCGACTTCTATCGCACCTTTTGAATACGCTTCGGCCAGAGCTTGTCCGTAATGGTTGCCTTGCGGATCGGGATGGCCTTGGATGATCGCAATCTGTTTTGTCATAGCGTTCACCCTTCCGCGACATGCTCTTGGCGAAGCATTTTGTACAAACCGCGCGCCAACAGAAGCCCTGTCAAACCTCCGGCAATGACCAGTGGGATGAAGGCCATCGGGTCTCTGATTACGTGAAACTTCGATGATCCATCCTTCAATTCGATATAACCCGCAGGCTGGACGATTTCAGCGCCCCCACCGCCGCCGCCTTCTTCCCCGTTGTGTTTGCCGCCGCCACCACCGAAACCGTAGCGCAGTTTGGCTACGGGGATAATTGTCACGCCGTCGTGTTCGACCGGCTCGCCGTAAATCATCTTTGCCCCGGCAGAAGTTTTAAGCGTTTCTGCCAGTCTTTCGGGAAGCGAATTGCCTGCTTCTTTTTGCACTCGAATTTGTTTATCGAACATTTTGTGCCTCCTTCTTCTTACAATGGTTTTCTTGGTTACTTCCTTCTTGGCTCTTCCTGATTGCTTGTCGAAGCTGTTATCTCGCGGCACTAAATCAAACCAGAAAACATTGGGACAGGATTTACAAGATTGACAAGATGAGCCCGAGGGTCATTTAGCCGGTTTGAGAGCCATCCTGTAAATCATGTCAATCCTGTCTGATTCCTGTCTGTCTCAATGTTGCTTGTTCCGATTTAGTCAGCGCAATCGTATCTGCTGCAGATTACCGTTCTCGATAACCAGCTTGCTTCTTTGCGGTCTTTGAATTTCATCACGTGTTGTCATCTGTTGGCGCTGAACTCGATTTGATCTGGGTGAATCCACGTAGCTAATTGCCCCACAGGCGCGAAGTTTTACTCAACCTTTGGAGTCAAATTCCGTTTTCTGTTCTCAAATCCGCATTGAGCCGCGACGCTCACAACCAATTGAGCAAGCTTTGTGCCCTGAAATGGGCGACGTGCCAGCGTGAACTCATATTGTCGAAGTGTTATCGGGCAGTTGTGTGGGTGAATTTCCGGTTGCGCACTTCTTTGAAATCCACGGCACGTTCATTGCTGAAACGCATAGGTGTCGCGAGGACTATTTGTTTTACCGGCGACAAGCGCGCACAGGTGGCGCGGCTTTGTTGCTGGCCATTGCATTCAACCGAAGTGTAGGGAGGTTTTTATGTCAAACGAGATCAAACGTGACGCGTGGATGGCTTATTTCAACGAATTCAGCAAACGCAATTTTTCGCGCCCGACACGGATTGAAGTGTTCGGCGGATTGGGGGCGCAGGAAGCGGAACGTCATCTGCCGTTAAATGGAATTAGCGTGGATCAGTCTGGGGCAAGCGCGCCCAGAATCGAGATTTTATTGGGCGGGGTTTCGCCCAATGACGCGCAGCATATGACGCATGTCATTACACGAGCCGTCACGGTATTCCCGAAGATAAGCGCGGATGGAAAGGACGAAATCCTGGAGATCGTGGACGCAGATGGTGGCAAAACGCTGCTGTGTCTTGAGTCATAATCAACACTCAACGTCAGATGAATTTGGAGTGGTTTTCGCTGGGCGAAGAGAGCAAGGCTGGTTTCTTAAAACGTCGAACGATTTGTGGGTGTGCCGCTCATTGATTGTATGCGGCGAAGAACCAGCGCAGCCATTTCTGCCGGGCTGCATTGCATGGCTCTGTATTTCGGCAACAGCCCGGCCAATCCAATCTGCCCAGTCAAACGCAAAGACGACACCAACAACGGCACATTTTCGTGCAATTTGTTGGTTCGCAGAGTTCGCAGTGCGGATTCAAGCGCAGACGGTTCCAGATCAACGGCTACCATTTCGTGCGGTTCCAGACAGGCTTGCGCCAATTCGCCCGAAGTTTGTGCTGTGGTGATTTCTGCTTCTGAAGGGTTAAAGATGGATCTGACAGCTTTTAGCTTTTCATCCGTATCGGCGACGACGAGTATGCGCAGTTTGCCAACCGGAGGAGGTGTGGCATTCGGGTTTTGTTTGGCCAGGCTGTTATTGAGTGCAAGCTGAAGTTCGTTAATGTTAATCGGCTTGGAGATGAAATCATCCGCGTGGCCGCGCAGAGCGCTTATTGTGTTTTCGATGACGATGTCACCCGTGACGACAATCACGGCTGGCGGTGGATTACGGCGTTTGAATTCACGCAGCAAATCAAGCCCGGAGCCATCCGGAAGGTTGACGTCTGTCACCACTGCGACCGGAGCTTCCCGGATAAAAACCGCGCGCGCGCTGGTCACGTTTTCAGCTTCGACCACTTCATAACCCCACATACGCAACGCTTCACCCAGCACAATGCGAATTGCTTCTTCGTCGTCAACGATTAACACTTTTCCTTTCAGAGCATCCATATCTTTTTCAGCCGCCTTTCAACACGTATGGATTGTTTGGCTCGGATTAGCCACGCACGCTGCCGAGCAAACTCCATTCCAGCCGTAATTGCTTTAATTCTCGTTGTTTCCAGGCTCGATCATCGTGAAATTGAGCGATAATCCTCAACAAACTGGGTGAAGTTCCTTATTTGTGGGAACGAATCACTTCAACCGAACAGTGCGCTCGCGCGGCGATGGCAGAAGAAACGCTGCCCAATCGCAACCGCTCCAGGCGACCCAAACCACGTGCGCCGACGAAAATGCCATCGGCCTTCCAGCTTTCGGCTTCGCCGAGCAATAACCGTTTCGGCTCTTCGGCTTTGATCACTGCCGTTGTTTGAAATCCTGCGGCGCTGAGGTCGCGGACGACAGCTTCGATTTTCTTTTTGATTCTCAAGTCTTCTTCGGCAATCCAGTCGGCGATTTTGCCAATCATCGGCTGAACGGCGAATTCCGGACTTGGCCAGGCGGCATACACGACGCGAATTTCACAACCGGCTGACCAATTGCGCGCAGTGATAACGCGAACGACTTCGGTGGCGCTTTCCGATCCGTCAAACCCCAGAATCAATCGAATCGGTTGGTTGGACGCTTCCACAGGTTCGCGCGCCACACGCACGGAACAGTTTGCTTCGTGCAGCACTTTTTGCGACACGCTGCCGAAAATCAGCCGTCCCACGGCAGAACGCCCGTGAGCGCCGACAACAATCAGATCGGCATTCCAGTCATCGGCTTTTTCCAGAATCATTGACGCCGGCGATCCGACAGAAACTTCGGCTTTGACCTCCCATTCGGGGTGAGCGTTTTGCACACGTTCTGCGGCATTCAACGCCAGCGATATGCATACCTGATTCCGATCCACGTGTTCGGCAAGCTCCAGCCCCGAAGGCGGCGGCAACCAATTTTCGATCACCGACAGTACTTTGCATTCCGCTTTTGCCGGAAGTCCCGCGCGAGACAAATCTTCCAGCGCAGCATCCGCGCATTGCGATCCATCATAACCAATCAGGATTTTCATTCGATCCGCCATAAACCCTCCTTGAGAACCATGATCTGTCCTCTGTGGCAAATCGGGCGCAAACTATGTGCCGAGGCAAAAATGCCGCTATGTCTTTGTAATTCCTTTCAATGAGGGGCGTTGCTTTCACTGAAAAGGGCAATCTTACGCATCGGACTGAGGATTCTTTCACGGTGATGGTGGGATTGAATGGAACGGGCATTGCTCGAATTTTAGAGCGTGCCAGGGATTTGCTCTTGGAATAAGGGGCAAGTTTGGCCATAAGATACAGGCCAGAAGGGAATAGGTTATGGAATCACCAACAATGAGCCAGATCGGGTTGACCAGCGAACAAGCGTTGGGTCGTTTGCGGCAGCACGGACCAAATGCCTTGCCGGACAAAATCCCTGTGCCGTTGTGGCGACGCTTTCTGCGGCAATTTCAAAGCCCGCTGATTTACATTTTGCTTTTCGCGCTGTTGGTCGACACAGGAATCTGGGTTGCGGAAGGGGCGACCGGGTTGCCGGTCGAATCCATTGCCATTGCGCTGATCCTGCTGCTCAACGCAGGGCTAGGCGTTTATCAGGAAAGCAAATCAGAAGCGGCGCTGGCGAAATTGCGAGAAATGACTGCGCCTTTGGTCTGGGTCATGCGCGACGGCAAATTGCAGCACCTTCCGAGCAGCGAACTTGTGCCCGGCGATGTAGCGCGCATCGAAGCCGGAGATCGAATTCCCGCCGACGGCAATCTGATTGAAGCCGAAGGCGCGATGGTGGATGAATCCGTGCTGACCGGCGAATCCGTTCCGATTGAAAAAGACCTTGGCGACGAAGTGTTCAGCGGCACGCTGCTGGTGCGCGGGAAAAATTATCTGGAAGTCAGTCAGACAGGCTCGCAAAGCGCTATGGGGCGGTTGGCCGTAATGATCGGCGACATCGAATCCGAACCCACACCGCTGGAACGGCGATTGAGAAAATTTGGCAGCCAGATTGCGCGCGCCGTGCTGGGGTTGGTCGTGCTGATCGCCGTTGGCGGGTTGTTTGTCGAAGGATTGGGGCACATCAGCCATGTGTTTCTATTTGCGGTGGCGCTGGCAGTTGCGGCAGTTCCAGAAGGATTGCCTGCCGTGCTGACGTTGACGCTGGCGCTGGGCGTGGAGCGCATGGCCAAGCGAAAAGCCGTCGTGCGCCGATTGAGCGCGGTCGAAGCGTTAGGTTCCGTAACGGTGATTGCCACAGATAAAACCGGCACGCTGACCGAAAACCGCATGTTCGTCAAAGACCTGGACAGCCCGGATGTTGATCGCGCCTTGCACGCGATGGTGCTGGCCAATGATGCCGAAGAAAAGTCCGGCGCAGGCGATCCGTTGGAACTGGCGCTGCTGGAATACGCGCTCAAACGTGGCATCGAGTTAGTACACCTACGTCGGGACCATCCGCGTCACAGTGGCCGTGCTTTTGACAGCTCGGCCAAGTTCATGCGCGTGACGGTGAATGAACTCGATGGAACTCGAAGCTACCTGAAAGGCGCGCCGGAAGTGATTTTGCGGCTCAGCCGGTTGACGGATTCCGAGCGAAAGATTTGGGAAGAGAAGTCTGAAGCGTATGCGCGCGAAGGATATAGAGTTTTGGCCCTGGGGCATCGCGAAGGAGAAGGAGAAGAGGAAATTGAGTTTTTGGGTCTGGTGTTGTTGTGGGATCCTCCGCGTCCTGAAGTGCCTGAAGCCATACGGTTGGCGCAGGAAGCGGGCATTCGCGTCGTGATGGTGACGGGCGATCATCCAGCGACAGCGTTGGCCGTTGCGCACGAAGTCGGGCTTGAATCCGGACGTGTGCTGACTGGTTTGGAAATCGAAGAAATGTCGCCGGAAGCGCTGCAAGAAGCCGTGGCGGAAACCAACATCTTCGCGCGCGTTGCGCCGGAACATAAGTTACGGCTGGTGGATGCGCTCAAACGAAATGGCGAAATCGTGGCGATGACGGGCGATGGAGTGAACGATGCTCCGGCTTTGAAACGTTCGGACGTGGGCGTGGCCATGGGAGAACGCGGCAGCGATGTCGCGCGCGAAGTCGCTGATTTAGTGCTGATGGATGACAACTTCGCCACCATCGTCACGGCTATTGAAGAAGGCCGGAACATTTACGGCAACATACAGAAATTCATCCGCTTTTTGTTTTCGACCAACTTGGCGGAAACTTCGATTGTGGTGGTGGGCGCGTTTGTCGCTGCGCTGATGGGGTTGCGGGACGAAACCGGCGCAATTCTGTTGCCGCTCACAGCGGTACAGTTGTTGTGGGTCAACATCATCACTGACGGCGCGCCCGCGCTGGCTTTGGGGTTGGATCGAGATACTGGGTTGATGCGCGAACGGCCACGTGATCCAAAATCTTCTTTACTTGATCCGGCATCGCTCAAATTTATTTTAGTGGCGGGCTGCGCACTGACGGCGGTTGGCGGCGTGTTAATGTGGATGCTGCCGAAAATCGGTTTTACGCTGGAACAAACTCGCACGGCAATCTTTCTTCACGTGACCATTGGGCAATTGTTTTATTCCTATCCCGCGCGCCGTCTGAATTCATCGCCGAGCTTCAATGGCACACTGCATCTGGCTGTCATTGTGGGAATTATCCTGCAACTGCTGACGGTTTTGCTGCCTGGGTTGCGCCTGCTTTTAGGGCTGGAACCAGTCACGTTGAAGCTGCTGGCGATCGTTTCGGCTGGCGTTTTGCTGGCTTGGGGCATTGCGGAACTCTACAGTCGTGTTGCGCTCTTAGCAGGCCACAGGCAGACGGCAACGCCCTGACAAGTTCAAAATATCGTTTGTAATTGTTGGTTAAGGCTGGATAGAAAAGTGGTGGGGATGGTGGGAATCGAACCCACACTACCGTAAGGTAACGGGTTTTTGAGACCCGCGCGTCTACCAATTCCGCCACGTCCCCACTATGTCAACGATCAAAGCTGGTAGAAGTTGAATGCCTTGATCGAAAGCGGGCGCGATTATATGAGCCGGTCGGGCATCGGTCAAGAGGTCGTCCTAAACCACTCGTTGCTGCCTTTTATGGTCGTTGGTTGTCCATCTTAGCCGTATTGAGCGATTGGGCGAGCCAGGTTTCAACCACCACTTCACCGTGGGGATAGGAGTAGATGGCACTTTCAAACGGCTTTCTTCCAGAAGTCCCGATCTGGGGATTCATTTGATGGGACATTACGCGCCGGAAAATAGCACTCGCAAACCCGGATGCCAGAAAACTTTTTATTTTTTCTCCTCGGCTTATAAAATGCCCCACCAAATAATTGCTCGTACATCATAAGACCAGGGCGAAGACAGGGCATGCCTAGAGAAATAGACCGATCAATGCGCAGGCGAGGCGTTTCATTGTTGGCAGCGATATTGCTATGGGTCGCCTCACTGGTTTTTGTAATTAACAAGGTCGGGGCTGAACAATTACCAGTCACAACTTACACAACCGCAGATGGGTTGTTGCGTGATCAAGCCACTCGGATCAAGCAAGACTCGCATGGTTTTCTGTGGTTTTGTACGGCCGATGGAGTCTCGCGCTTTGACGGCTACAGCTTTACCAACTACACGACCGATGACGGATTGCCTCACCGAACCGTCAACGATCTTCTGGAAACGCGTTCCGGCGTCATCTGGATTGCCACGGAAAACGGACTGGCGAGGTTTAATCCAAAAGGAAAGCGTGGCGGCACTAACCCACAATCCGCAATGCACGACGCTGTCGCGCCAATGTTCGTCCCTTATTGGCCGGAAGAAAAAAACTCGCGCAATATTGCGGTTCTGTTGGAGGACGCACAGGGAAGGGTGTGGTGCGGCACATACGAAGGTCTGTATTGGTTTGAGGAGCGCGCGGGCAGGGGCATATTTCATCGCCTCGATTTGCCGAAAGAGCGACCGGCTTCGCCGTTATCAGTTTTAGCCATTATCCAGGATAAGCGGCAAAATCTTTGGGTCGGAATGGATTTTCAGCAGGGGCTCAACCGCATTACGCCCGATGGACGTATCGAACATTATTCGACCAGGCGCGAACGTCGTGAGAATGAAGCTGTCGTCGCGCTCCTTGAAACCAGCAACGGCGAAATTTGGGCGGGCATGAGCGTTGATGGTGGTTTGTGTTCGCTTGTCTCGAACCCCGATCCACGTCATTCGGTCTTTTCCCGCTGTTATGCCAAAAAGGACGGCTTACCAGCCAACTGGATTTCCACGCTCTATCAACGTTCGGACGGCAAGTTGTGGGTTGGAACAACGGACGGCACTGCCAGTTTCGACCCGTCTTCCACTACTGCATTGCAATTCCAGGTCTATCGAGCGGCGCAAGGACTCAGTGATGAAAATACTTTGAGCTTGTGCGAAGACCGCGAGGGCAACCTTTGGCTCGCGACTGTTCAGGGGGTCAAAAAGATTACTCGCAGCGGCTTTGTTCGCTACGCTGAAGACGACGGGTTAGCGCAACCGAATGTCGTTTCAATCTTCCTTTCACGCAGCGGCGACCTGTTTGTGATAACAAGACAGCCGGTCGAGAGTGCGGATAAAAAGGCATTGCGCAGCATTCATTTGATCAATCGTTTCGGCGGCAACAGGTTCACTTCGGTCAACCCGAATATGCCGGCGAATGTGGGCACGGGCTGGGGTGGCGGGCAGATTGTTGCTCTGGATCAGCAGGGCAGGTGGTGGTTTCCTTCGGACAAAAAAGCGGCGTATCTTTTCCCCAAGGTTCCCCGGCTCGAGCAGCTCTCATCCGTTCAACCACGCGCTATCACCATACCCGATGACGAAGTCTTTCGCCTTTACGAGGATTCACATGGCGACATTTGGCTCGGCACGATGTATTCGGGGCGGATTTTGATGTGGGAACGTCGCGCCGAAAAGTTGCGCGACTACACGAACAAACTAAAGCAGGAGACCGATCTACCTGCTGATGCCAAAGTTCCATTGACGTGCTTTACTGAAGACGGCAATGGAACTTTGTGGGCGGGATTTTATAGTCACAACTATTTGATGCGTTATCGGGCTGGTCAATTTACGTTACTGCCGATCAATGGCGAACATTCAGATGACGCGACCAACAGCCTTTATTTCGACCGTGCGGGCAGGCTTTGGCTGGCAAGCAGGCTGAACGGTGTCGGACGTATTGACGACCCCAACGCGGCGCAATTGAAAGTCGTCTGGTACAACCGCAGAGCAGGTCTGGCCACTGACAGCATACTAGGTCTGACCGAAGACAATTACGGGCGCATCTACGTCACTCATGGAAGAGGTGTTGATCGGATAGAGCCGGACACAGGACAAATCAAACACTTCACCTCTGCGGACGGTTTGCCGCAAGGCATCATTCAATTTACGGCACGCGATCAGCAAGGTTCATTGTGGTTTGGCGGGCGGGGGCTGGCGCGGTTAATCCCCGAACCAGACAGGCCGCGACAAGCTCCCACCATTTTATTGACAGGCTTGCGAGTGGCGGGCGTGAAGCAGCCCATTTCTGAACTCGGCGAAGAAGGCTTACCCGAAGTGACGCTCGGAGCTTCGCAAACTCAAGTCGGTCTTGATTTCCTGGGCTTAGGCGCCAGTCTCGGCGAAGAGTTGAAGTACCAATACAAACTCGAAGGCGCACAGAACGCTTGGAGCGAGCCGACCACGCAACGCACCGTTGATTTCGCCAACCTGGCACCTGGTGTGTATCGTTTTCTGGTCAAAGCCATCACCGCCGAAGGAACGGAAAGCACGAAACCTGCCGTGTTTGCGTTCACGATTCTGCGACCCGTCTGGCAACGTACGTGGTTTTTGCTAATAGCTGGTACTACGCTGACTCTCATGCTGTATGCGCTGTACCGGTATCGCGTCGGACGGTTGGTGGAGTTGGAACGGATACGGACGCGCATTGCCACGGATCTGCACGACGATATCGGTTCGAACCTTTCCTTGATTGCAATGCTGAGTGAAGTCACGCTGCGGACCCACCGGGAAAATACCAAGGTTGCTGAAGCGCTCTCGCAGATCGCTGGCACAGCGCGCGAGCTGGTGGATTCCATGAGCGACATAGTCTGGGCGGTCAATCCCCAGAAGGATAATGTCCGCGACCTGACCAAACGCATGCGCCGGTTTGCCAGCGACATCTTCAGCGCCCGCAACATCGCTTTTAAGTTTCTCGGCCCAAACGAAGAGCAGAATGCCAAATTGGACACAGACACTCGACGAGAGGTATTTCTGATCTTCAAAGAAGCCGTCAACAACATCGCTCGCCATTCCGAATGCACAGTGGCGGAAGTCGAGTTACAAGTTACGACCGGCTGGCTGGCATTGACGTTGCGCGACAATGGCAAAGGTTTTGACACTTCTGCCACAAACGATGGCAATGGATTGCCGAGCATGCGTCAGCGTGCCAAAAGGTTGGGCGGAAAGTTTGACGTGAGGTCAGGCGGGGGAACCACTGTGACGGTGAAAGTGCCGATTGGTCGCTGGGGCTGAGTTACAAATTAAGGATGAGAAACGCGCTGTTTGTGGTTCGGTTTTGGCAAAGACTAGGAACCTTCCTAGTGACTTGGTCAATTGCGCTGGGTATACGTTTGAATGCCCAGTTTACAAATCTGTCCGGAAACCTTTATGTCCGATTCGTCCCAAGCCAATTCTTCATTTCCCAATCCGGTCAAAGTGGCGGTCGTCGAAGACCAGCGCAAGTTCCGCGAGTGTCTGGCCATTTTGATTGGTGGCACTGAAGGGTTTTGCTGCACGGGCAACTTCCGAACAATGGAAGAGGCCCTGGATAAAATCGGGAATGATTTGCCCGATGTCGTGCTGGTGGATATTGGATTGCCAGGTATGAGCGGCATCGAAGGTATCCGGATTTTGAAGGATCGTTACTCCAAACTGACGCTGCTGATGCACACCGTATACGACGATGACGAACGGATTTTTGATGCGTTGTGCGCCGGCGCGAGCGGTTATTTGCTGAAGAAAACGCAGCCCGCGCGGTTGTTGGAAAGTTTACGAGAAGCCGCAAGTGGCGGCGCCCCGATGTCGCCGGAAGTCGCACACAAAGTCATCAAACTGTTCCGCGAGATTCACCCGCCGGAAATTCCTGCTGAGCAATTGACGCCCCATGAAATTCGCCTGTTGACGCTCTTTGCCGAAGGCCACAATTACAAAACGGCGGCGGCGGAACTGGGCGTCACGACACACACCATTTCCTTTCATCTGCAACGCATCTACGAAAAACTGCACGTACATTCCAAAACAGAAGCCGTCGCCAAGGCGCTGCGAAATCGCCTCATTTGACCTTATCTCTTTGCCAGCACTCGGCATTCAATTCCGAAAACACTTGATGATTCCCTGTGCGCTCTGTTGGAAAAAGCTGCAAATCTACCTAGTGACGGCGCTGCTTTGTCTAGCGTATTTATCTCGCCGTAATAAAAGCAAAGAAGCTTTCAATTCCGATGACATTGACCGCTCTTAGCGAGCCAGATTCGCCAATTCGGAGCCTTGGCCCAGAGCTAGTTATCAATGCTCACTTTACTGAAACGGCGGACGGCTGGCCGTTCCTTTGTCCAGCCTCACTTCAGTAGATTTTGTCGCGCCCTGATTGATCTCACAAACAGGAGTAATTCTATGTTTCGACATTGCCAACAATCGAGCTTGCTGAAACACAAGGTCCGCTTGGCACTGATTCTGGGACTTGCAGGTTTGACCGCCTGGCTCTTTTTGTCCTGGCGACCTGTCGCGGCATTACAGGCCTTTGCCACAAATCACACGATGGCGAAGCAACAAAGGCTCGTTGCCCCCCGTGCGGTTTCTGCTCCCTCGCCGAATGCCCCAGCAATGGCCTGCCTGACGCCGCCCACAGGATTGGTGAGCTGGTGGCCAATGGATGGCAACGCTCTGGACTTCAACGGTGTCAATGACGCAACCACCTTTGGAACATTCGTGCCTGGCAAAGTTGCACAGGCTCTGAAATTCGCTAACGGGAATGTGGCAAAGGTCAACGCCTCGCCGAGCTTTGGCGCAGGCAACGGATTGACGATTGATTTGTGGATCAACCCGGATGACGTTGCCTCGCAACGTCCGCTGGTCGAATGGAACGATGGCTTTAACTTCGGCGCTCACCTTTGGATTTCCGTGGCCTGCTGTGGCGGTGGGCAAGGAAATATCTACGCGAATTTGCGCGATACCAGCTTCGGAACCCACCTTATTCAATCGGCCCCGAACCTGATTCAGGCCGGCGTCTTTCAGCACGTAGCGCTCACCTACGACAAGACGACAGGCGTGAGCGCGATTTACCTGAACGGCAATGTGGTGGCTCAGCAAAACCTTGGCGTCTTTACACCGCAGACGGGCTATGATTTGTGGTTTGGGAATCGCGCCTCTACCTTCGACCCATCTTACGTTGGGTTGATGGACGAAATTGATATTTTCAATCGCGCCCTTTCCGCATCTGAGATTCAAGCCATTTACACTGCTGACAGCGCAGGCAAGTGTAAAGTCGGAACGATATTTACTGTCACGAACACGAACGATAGCGGCGCTGGTTCGCTGCGCCAGGCGATAACGGACAGTAACGCCAGCCCAGATATCTCCACCATTCGCTTTAACATTCAAAGCGGCAATCTGACGATCATTCCCGCCTCATTATTGCCCAGCATCACTGGCCCGGTGACGATTGACGGCACGACACAGCCCGGATTTGCTGGCACCCCACTCATCGAACTCAATGGGGCAGGCTTGCAAACAAATGGGCTGGTTTGTCAGGCTGCCGTCACAATCAAAGGGTTGGTGATCAATCGCTTTGGAGGTCACGGGATTTTCTTGGGAAGTGGGAGCAGTGGGTCCGTCATTGTTGGCAACTACATTGGCACGAATGTCACTGGGACTGCGGCGCTTGGCAATTCTTCCGGTATAAACGTTTCGGGTTTATCAATTTCAGATATCACCATTGGGGGAACAACTGCAGGGACTCGGAACATCATTTCCGGAAACCGTGTTCATGGGATTGATATTGGAATTGCGTACAACGTTGTTGTGCAGGGAAATTTCATCGGGACTGATATCACAGGAACTCTTGATTTAGGAAATAGTTCCAATGGGATATTTGCGTCGAACATCTTTGGCAATGACAGCCACATGACAATAGGCGGTCCGGGGGCAGCTGCGCGGAATCTGATTTCTGGAAATGGTGGATTCGGAATTTATGTCCGTGACCATTCCCATGGAAGTCTGATTCAGGGCAATTACATCGGCACAGACATTACTGGCTCAGTGGCGATTGGCAATTCCAGTGACGGGCTGAAGATCGAATCAATGAATAATCAGCTCCTGGGCAATGTGATCTCCGGTAATTTTGGGCGAGGCATTGATCTCAATAACGCGGCACAAAACGTCATTCAGGGAAACAGGATTGGCACGGACGCCAGTGGAAGTGCCGGGCCTGGCAACAATCAGGGAGGCCTCCTATTAGAAGGAAGCTCAAGTTTCAATACGATCGGATTGGATTCCAATGGTCTCGGCACAGGGAACACGATTGCCTTCAACGCAAATATGGGGGTGATAATCTTAGGTAATTCCGTTGCTAATTCGATGCGCGGGAATTCAATTTTCTCGAACAGCTACATGGGGATCAATCTTGTTGGCGCCGCAGACACGGGGTTTGGTGTTACTCCGAATGACACTGGCGATGGCGATACGGGGCCGAATAATCTGCAAAACTTTCCCGTGCTGACTTCTGTCCTTTCCTCGAATGGCAACCTGACCGTTCAAGGCATGCTCAACAGCACGGCTGGCACATCATTCCGAATCGAACTTTTCTCCAACGACGCTTGTTCTGTCAGCGGCTGGGGCGAGGGAAAAGTTTTCCTCGGCTTCACCAACATAAATACCAACGCCAGCGGCAACGGCAACTTTTCGTTTACTGTGCCGACAGCTTCGCTCAACGGCGTTTCCTTTCTTACCGCGACCGCCACAGACGCAAACGGCAACACCTCTGAATTCTCGCAATGTTTTGGTGTCAGTGGCGGAATCGGAATTAACAATTTGCAGTTTTACCCGTTGGCGCACCCGGTGCGGTTGCTGGACACACGCCCTGGGCAAACGGGCTGTGATGCTCCGGGAGTGATGATTTCCGGTGGGACTTCGCGGACGCAGACGGCAGCAGGCAGAACTTGTGACGGCTTGACGATTCCGGCTAATGCCCGTGTGCTGACTGGTAACATTACGACCGTCGAATCCGGCGGAGGATTTTTGACGCTTTATCCCAGCGATGTCGCGCGACCGCTGGTTGCCAATTCCAACTTTGCAGCGAATCAAATCTTGAACAATGTGTTTACCGTCGGGCTCGGCGCTGCCAGCGGAGCTTTCAACATTTTCGTCACGACGAACACAAACGTCGTCGTGGACGTGACGGGCTATTACGCGCCACCTTCCGCCAGCGGCTTGTATTTCCATCCGCTGCCGCATCCGGTGCGCTTACTGGACACGCGCGTGGGAGCGACGGCTTGCTTTACGCCGGGAGCACAGCTCGCCGCAGGTTCGACGACAGCACAATTAGGGACGACGACTTGCGATGGCGTGTTGATTCCCGGTGGTGCGCAAGCGCTGGTCGGCAACGCAACGACTGTGAACTCGCAAGCGAACGGCTTTCTAACGCTTTTTCCGGCGGATGCGACGCGGCCCTTGGCGGCAAGTTCAAACTTCCAAACCGGGATCACTATGAACGCGCCGCTTACGGTTGGCCTTTCGCCAAGCGGCCAATTCAACATATACACATCGGCGACAACTGACCTGGTCGTGGACGTACTGGGTTATTTCAGCGCTCAGTCGAATGATTCGAATGGCCAAGGCTTATTGTTCAACCCGTTGCCGACGCCGATCAGATTGCTTGATACGCGCGCTGGGCAGACTGGTTGCTTCACGCCAGGATCGCCGATGATCGGAGGCGGACTTTATCTGCAACCAGTTCCCGGAAATTGCACAGGCATTCCCATCACAGCCAAAGCTGTCGTTGGCAATACAACAACGGTGAATGTTACCGCGAATGGCTTCCTGACTTTCTGGGCGGATGGCAATAACCGACCACTGATTGCTACGTCGAATTATCGGAGTGGTGCGGTCTTCAACCGCCACTTCATCGTCGGTGTGGGACTCGATGGAGCCTTCAGACGCTACGCTTCGACCACAACGGATTTGGTGATTGATCTGTCGGGCTACTTCGCGCCGTAATCCATTACGGCGAGGCGGTTAATCAGCGCCGGGCCGCTTTGGTGAAAGCGCCTCGGCCATTTTGCCTTGGGGGTGAGCAATGCTGGCGAATTAAACGATTCGATTTTGCAGTGCCTTGGCAACGGCTTCGGACTTGGAATGAACTTGTAACTTGTCGTAGATGCTGCGCAGGTGAAACGAGACAGTATGAACGCTGACGCCCAGTTCCGCCGCCGCCGTTTTGTAATTGTGGCCATCAACGAACAGTTTCAGCAGGCGAGTTTCGTGCGGAGTCAATGCGTAATCGGCGCGTTCAGGCGGGCGAATTTCCCGGAATAACGAAATGACGCGGCTGGCGACTTCCGGCGACATCGGAGCGCCTCCGCCAGCAACCTCGCGCAAACTCTCAAGCAGTTTGATCGGGGGCGTTTTTTTCAGCAGATACCCGGAGGCTCCCGCGCACATCGCGTCAAAAATCCGGTCGTCGTCGTCGTAAACCGTCAGCATCAGAATCAGCAGTTTCGGGTAACGTTCCTTCAAAATCTTGATGCCTTCGATGCCGCTCATTCCGGGCAGGCCTATGTCGTTAAGCACGATGTCCGGCAATTCGAATCCGATTTTTGGCAACGCATCTTCCATCGAACGGTAACTGCCGGTGCAGCGAAAGCCTTCTGTGCCGTTGATGAGCATCGTCAATCCATCACGAATTTCGCGGCGGTCTTCGATGATGGCGACTTTTATAGGATTCGGTATTGTCGTTGCAGCTTGTTCAGTCATAACTGCCTCGCGGAGAAGTGAGAGTTTGAAATCATGATAAATCTGATCCGAATAGATCTAAGCCAGGCGAAACTTTCCGGGTTTCCACCAGATCAGGATTCCGGTGATGGTTTGCGCCACGAGCATCAAACAAGTCAGCAATGCGCAAATTCGCGTTGGCCATCCCCACACATCTCCAGTATGAAGTGATCGTTTCAGGTTCAGAATTCGCGTGCCGGTTTCAGCGGTGCGAGTGTTTTCAACCAGCAATACCTTGCCGCTGTACTGATCAATATGCACACGACTGCGACCGGCGGGAGTGCGATCTTCGGGGAACTTTTGGAACGCCAGAAAGACAGCTTTGCCGGGAGGCGGCACCGTGATCAGCGTCGTTCTGGAACCGGGCAACGTCTGGCCGGCGATATGAATAGCGTCATCCAAAGTTAAGGTGGTTTTCTGAGCAGGGGACTGATCGGTTACTGATTGCGGAGCCGCCTGGTCTGACGAAGCGTTCAAGCGTTTGACCCAGGCATCGGTGGTTTTTCCAAAGGCGATCATCACACCGGTGATAGAGATGACACAGAGAAAGACCAAAGAATAAATGCCAAGCACGTTGTGCAAGTCGAAGTTCAGCCGCTTCCGCGACGAGCCGGGTTTTATGGTGAGCAGCTTGCGCGGCCACCAGAGCGCCAACCCGGTCAGCGCCATCAGAAATGTCAGGCCGCTGATGATCCCCATCAGGGTTTCTCCTGACGGGCCCAGCAATAATCGTGTGTGTAAGAGATGGATCAAGCGCGCCAAACTCTGTTCGCGGTCGCGGTCGCCAAGGACTTCGCCATTGTACGGATTCACACAGGCCGCTCTGCCGTTTTTCAGGGAAACTTCGAACGACAGATCATCGGATTCAGGCAGACGAATGCCTGTGGCAGACGTTTGCGGATAAGTCTTGTTTACCGTTTCAATTGCCGATTGCAGTGAGATGCGTTGCGATTGAGGTGTCACGTTGAAAAGCCGCGAATTCAAGAACCGGTCAATTTCATTTTCAAACACAAGCGCAGCGCCGGTCACCGCCAGCACCAGAACGAAAAGCCCGATCACTAAAGCCACATACAAATGCAACTTGCGAAAGACAATGATTGGTTTCATGCATAAGCCTCTTTCCGAATCGGAAACTTACATCAACAGCAGTCACAGTAAAGCGAGAATCGCGGCGCCTGTCACTACGAATTTATGTAGTTTGATTGTGTCGCCTGCCAGTCAGCAATCTTTCTTCCAGCTCAACGCTGAGCGTAATGCTCGTGCCGTTGCCGGGTTTTGACGTAATTTGAAATTGTCCGCCAATTCCTTTGGCTCGGTCCAGCATGCTGGCCAAACCGTGGCCGTCACTTTCACTCGTCAGGTCAAAACCTTGCCCATTGTCCTGTAACCGCAAATTCAGCATGCCATCAACAATGTTCAATTCAATGTCCGCTTCGGTGCAACCGGAATGTTTGATCATGTTGTTGACGCCTTCCTTGAAAATCAAAAAAACTTCTCGCCGCAAATTGGCTCCCAATTGAACGTCTTCAGCAGTTTCCAGCGATTCGGGCAAACGCAATTGGAATTTGATATTGCGCGCGGTGAAGCTGTCGGCGGCAAAACGGCGCAGACGCTGAGTTAAATCGCGCAAGTGATCTTTCTGGGGATTGATCGCCCAGACAATGTCGCTCATCGAATCAACCAATTCACGCGAAGCATTGGCGATCAGTTGCAGCGGTTCATTGATTTGCGGTTGCCCATCGCCGGTTGGCGCGCCGGTCGCCGGGTTCAACCGCTGGCGCAGCACTTCGCTGAGAATGGAAATCTGCGTCAAACTGGAACCGATGTCATCGTGTAAATCTGTGGCGATGCGGCGGCGAACTCGTTCCAGTTCGCGCAACCGTTCATCACGGGCTTGCTGCAATGCTTCGGCGGCGCGTTTCCGTTCCGTGATGTCACGCACGATCCCGGTGAAATAACGCTGACCTTGTTGTTCGAATTCGCCGAACGAAAGCTCAAGCGGGATTTCATGCCCATCGTGGTGCAAGCCGGGCAATTCAATTGCGCGCCAGGACAGATGCCGCTGTCCGGTTTGCTGATACCTTGCGAAACCTTGCTGGTGAAGTTGGCGCAAATACTCAGGCATCAACATGGTCAAATCCTTGCCAATCATGGCGATGATTGTATGGCCGAAAATCTGTTCGACAGCCGGGTTGGCGAAAACAATTGTGCCCGAAGTGTCAATTGTGACAATCGCATCCGAAGCTGTCGCGGCCAGGGTGCGAAATCTCGACTCGCTTTCGCGCAACGCTTGTAATCGCGCGGAACGATAGCGTTCGAACGCGAGTAAGGCTCCGAACGTGATCACCAACACCAGCGCCAGAAACCACCATCGTCTCCAGACAGATGGCAAGACTTTGAAAGAAACCGTGGCGGGAGTCTGACTGACTGTTCCGTTGCTGGTTACTGCGCGCACCAGAAAGCGATATGCGCCCGGAGCAAGGTTGGCGTAATCAACGACTCGTTGATTGACCGGCGTGCTCCAGTCTTTGTCTGCGCCTTCCAACTTGTACTGATAGCGCAGTACTTCTCCTGCTCCATAGCTCAAGCCGAAGAAATTGATTCGCACCTGGTTCTGATTCGGTTCCAACGTCAGGGTGGGGATGTTGATTACGCCCAACGCCGAAATCCGTTGCAACGCGCCGCCGATACGCAATTCGCTGATCAGGATCGGAGGCGATTGCGCAGGTGAGTCGGCTTGAGGAATCAAACGTGAAAGACCCTGCAACGTGCCAAACCAAAGCGCTCCGTTATGGTCGCGGAGCGCCACCGAAACAAAACTGTTGGCCAATCCATCGGCTGTCGTGTAATGCCTTATCAGGCCGCCATCAGTGTCCAATTGATCAACGCCGCGCCCCGTGCCGATGTAAAGACGTCCCCACTGATCTTCCGTGAAACACGAGACTTGATTGGATGACAGTCCATTGGTTGTGTTGTAAATGCTGAAGTGAGGTTGTTCTCCATCCGGATTCTCAATTCGCACCGCGCCCGCTTCGCCTGTTGCCACCCACAACCGATGCGCATGATCCAAAAAAATTCCTCTGATGATTCCACCCGGAACTCCGTTGGTGAAATCGAACCCGGTCAAACGTCCATTGGCGTACCGCACCAATTCGCCCGTATAAAATCCAATCCATAAATTGCCTGCCGCATCTTCAGCAAAAGCTGTCGGGGCACTTTGCGGGGGCAAGCTTATGTCCAGTGACAGGGTATGAAAGGTTTCGGTTTTCCGTTCCCATCGCGTTAATGAATGGCCGTCACTTGAAAATGTGCCGATCCAGGCATCGCCTTTGGTGTCTTCGAAGATGCGAAACGGTTCTCCGTCGCTGAGCCCGTCGCGGTTGGTGTAAATCGCTTGAGGATGAGTCGCGCCTAAACGGTCAATTCGTTTGCCGTTCGGGAAACGAACGATGCCCTGGCCGGTTTGCATCCACCATTCTCCGGCGCGGGATTGAAACATGGTTTGGTACCAACCCCATCCCCAATAAGTGATTCCGGCGGGCAATCCGATTTGGCTCGTCTCGAATCTTTGCCCGTTGAACCGATTGATCGTCAATCGCCCATTGTGGCTGCCAAGCGAGCAAAATTCGCCGTCTCGCGTATAGATCAATGAGGCAACACGCAATCCGAGCAGCCCGTCGTTTTCATCGTAAGTAGTAAAGCCATTGGCAGTAAGCCTCATCGCTCCGCTGCTTTCAGTCCCGATCCATAAGTTTCCGTCACGATCCTGGGCCATTCTGCCGACAGAGCTAAGCCCGTTGGCTTTGGTATAACCGCGAAAGCGTAGTCTTGGTTTTGTGCCATTGGCTTCAGGGTCAACAGGCAAAGAAACATTCAATCCATCGCCGTTGGCTCCAATCCAGAATCTGCCATCCGCTGCCTGAAACAGCGAATTGATATTGTTGTGGGTCAATCCGTCGTGCGTGTTGTAAACATTGGCTACGGCATTGGAATGCGGGTTGGGATCGGATACCAGTTGATAAAGTCCTGTCGGAGCGCCAAGCCAGATTCGCTCGTCACTGTCTTTCAGTAAGGTGATTACCGGGACAGGGACTCCTTCGGCAGCGGCGAACGATTCCAATTCACCATTCGGAAGCCTACGAAACAAACGGTCATTGAGGATCATCCACAACACGCCGTGCCGGTCAGAAACCATCGTTCCAATACTAAAGGTGCCAGCGATTTTCTGCTTTATCCATTGCGAAACCTTTGAACATACCCACCGATCACCAACACGCTCAAGTCGGAAAAAAGCATTCATGCCGCCGCACCAGATGATTCCGTTTTGGTCTTCCAACACGGAATTGATTTCTTGTCCGACGGTTTTTTCGCCTTGATAATCCATGACGAATCGCTGTT
>ERZ650309.246-NODE-246-length-27471-cov-5.747447_pt1 | contig 27471 bp, 21 predicted proteins | sample MGYA00376245_ERZ650309 | MGnify/ENA primary metagenome ERZ650309 (study PRJEB26733, sample SAMN07839294) | wastewater metagenome | biome: urban; feature: wastewater treatment plant; material: waste water | place: USA: North Carolina | collected 2016-04-26 ...
GATCTACACAGGCGAAGACACTCTTTCCCTACACGACGCTCTTCCGATCTGGTGCTGGTCGGCGAAGCCTTCACCTTGCGCTACATGCCGGCGCGCGAGGACCTGAACCAGCTCTCGGTGTTTCGCGACCGCAGCCATCCGCAGCGCAAGGCCGTCGAGGACTGCCCGCCCGGCGCCGTGCTCGTCATGGACAGCCGCAAGGATGCGCGCGCCGCGTCGGCCGGGTCGATCCTGGTGACGCGCCTGATGAAGCGCGGCGCCGCCGGCGTCGTGACCGACGGCGGCTTCCGCGATGCCGCCGAGATCGGCAAGCTGGGCTTCCCTGCCTACCACCAGCGCCCCAGCGCGCCGACCAACCTCACCCTGCATCAGGCAATCGACATCAACGTGCCCATCGGCTGCGGCGACGCCCCGGTGTTCCCGGGCGACGTGATCCTGGGCGACAGCCAGGTCAAGAGCGTGTTCGTCAACGTGTTCGGCGGCATCACCGCATGCGACGCGGTGGCCAACGGCATCGTCAAGGCGCTGCAGATGCTGGGCGACGAGGCCAACAAGCCGCTGGTCGTCCGGTTGGACGGCAACAACGTCGAAGAGGGCCGGCGGATCCTGGCCGAAGCCAACCATCCCCTGGTGATCCAGGCCGAGACCATGGATGCCGGCGCCGACAAGGCCGCCGAGCTGGCCAACAAGTAAGGGGCACTTCACATGTCGATCTTTCTGAACAAGGACAGCAAGGTCATCGTCCAGGGCATCACCGGCGGTGAGGGCACCAAGCACACCGCACTGATGCTCAAGGCGGGCACCAACGTCGTCGGCGGCGTCAATGCGCGCAAGGCCGGCACGACAGTCAGCCACGTCGACGCCGACGGTAACGCCGTCGAGCTGCCGGTCTTCGCGACCGTCGCCGAGGCCATCGAGAAGACCGGGGCAGACACGTCGATCGCCTTCGTGCCGCCGGCCTTCTCCAAGGACGCCATCATCGAGGCTGTCGACGCGGAGATCCCGCTGTTGGTGGTCATCACCGAGGGCATCCCGGTGCAGGACTCCGCGTACGCGTGGGCCTACAACGTCGACAAGGGTGGGAAGACTCGCATCATCGGTCCGAACTGCCCGGGCATCATCACCCCCGGTGAGGCGCTGGTGGGCATCACGCCCAACAACATCACCGGCAAGGGGCCGATCGGCTTGGTCTCCAAGTCGGGCACCCTGACCTACCAGATGATGTACGAGCTGCGCGACCTGGGCTTCTCCACCGCTATCGGCATCGGCGGTGACCCGGTCATCGGCACCACCCACATCGATGCCATCGAGGCGTTCGAGAAGGATCCGGAGACCAAGCTCATCGTCATGATCGGCGAGATCGGTGGCGACGCCGAAGAGCGTGCCGCCGACTACATCAAGGCCAATGTCACCAAGCCGGTCGTCGGCTACGTCGCGGGCTTCACCGCTCCGGAGGGCAAGACCATGGGCCACGCCGGCGCCATCGTGTCGGGCAGCTCGGGCACCGCCGCCGCGAAGCAGGAGGCCCTGGAGGCTGCCGGCGTGAAGGTCGGCAAGACCCCGTCGGCCACTGCTGCGCTGGCTCGCGAGATCCTGCAGTCGCTGTAGTTCCCCCGCTCGAACAAGCTGCCCCTTTCCCATCGGGAGAGGGGCAGCTTTGTGTTCGGGGGTCGGTCAGTCGGCGGCGGCGTGCTGGAGCTGATTGCCGCCGAGACGCTTGGAGAGGTACATCGCGCGGTCGGCATGGCGGAGCAACTCGTCGATGAGCGCCGGATCGCCGGAGTGCATCGGCCGGCTGGCACTGCCGATGCTCACCGTGACGCCACTGATCGTCGCCAGGGCCGCGCGGATCCGCTCGATGAACGCGTGCGCGTTGCGGGCGTCGTCCAGCGCGGCGATGACGGCGAACTCGTCACCGCCGAGGCGGACGGCAATGTCTCCGGAGCGGACGGTCGATCGCAGGGTCTCGCCGATGGACTTCAGCGCAGCGTCGCCGTATTCGTGGCCCCAGCGGTCGTTGAGTTGCTTGAACTGGTCGACATCGATGATGACGGCCAGTACGGCGGACGACGGATGGCGGTGGAGTAGGCGGAGCACTGCCTGGTCCATGCCCCGACGGTTGTGTAGCCCGGTCATCGGATCCTGGAACGCCTGCCGGGTCGTCGTGCTCATCGCCCGCCGCGTGCCTTCGAGGATTGTCTGGATGACGACCGGCATGATTACCGCCGCGACCAACACCGGCGAATAGAACGGGAAGAGGTCGAACCACCCGAGATGGTCCGCGAAGACCGCGTAGCCCGTGATCCCGGCGACCAGCAGCGCAGAGGCGACGCAGTGCACGACCAACACGCTGGCGCCGAGCAGGAACGCCGTGAAGATGCCGACCAGGGTCGTGCTGCCTACGGCGCACAGTCGGGCCTCCGGTGAGGACATCAGGACTGCGGTGATTGCCAGACCGATGTCGGCCCAGATGACGAAGATCAGCGTCATACGGTACGACGGCCACCGGCTGACGATCCACCACACGCCGACCGCGATCGATGACGCCGCGCACAGGACCATGATCGTCCGGGAGGGGGTGCCGTGCGGTCCGAGACGATGGTGCAGCAGTGCCCAGTCCAGTGCTGCGGCGGTCAGGCACATGGCGCCGATGGCGAGCTTGAGTCGACCCAAGTAACCTGCGGCGCCCAGTGCGCTGCTGGTGAATTGGTGTTCGATTCGGCCCACGGTCGGCACCGCCTTCGGTCAACTTTCCGGCCCTCAGTGTTGTCGCATTCGTCAATATTCGTCAACCAGTTGGCAGAGGCGACGTGGTGGGGGTGGTGTTGCAGTTGACCAGGGCTAATCCGTTAGCCTGACGAATTAACATTCGTCGGGAGGTCTGTAATGGTGGTTGATCCGCGGACTCCGGTCGTCGTCGGTGTCGGACAGTTCACCGAGCGACTGGAGGACCCTGCCTATCGGGGCATGTCGTCCGTCGACCTTGCCTCCGAAGCCGCGCTCGCGGCGCTTCGGGACACAGGCGCCGACCCGGCCGCTGTGGCCGCAGCGATCGACGTCGTGGCGGGCACCAGGCAGTTCGAGATCTCCGGCCATACCCCGGCGCCGCTGGGGAAGTCCAACAACTACCCGCGCTCGGTTGCCGGCCGGATCGGTGCGGACCCGGGCCGCGCGGTGCTGGAAGTCATCGGCGGGCAAAGTCCTCAGCACCTCGTCACCGAGTTCTGTGGCGACATTGCGGCCGGGCGGACCGACGTCGTGATGATCGTCGGGTCCGAAAACACCTCCAGTCTCAGGTACTTCGACGGCCGTGATGACAAGCCCGACCACGGCGAGGAAGTTGACGGTCAGCTCGAAGACCGCGGCTACGGCTACGACGGCATCTTCGATGAGTACACCGTCCGCCATGGTCTGATCGGTGCCCCGGTGCAGTACGGGCTGTTGGACAACGCCCGTCGTGCCCGCGTCGGGTTATCGGTCGACGATTACCGCCGCGCGATGGGGGAGTTGTTCGCCCCGATGTCGAAAGTTGCTGCCAAGAACCCGTATTCGTCGGCACCGGTAGAGCGCACCGTCGACGAATTGATCACGGTGACCGACCGCAACCGGATGATCTGCGATCCGTACCCGCGCCTGATGGTGGCCCGCGACCAGGTCAACATGGGCGCAGCTGCGTTGCTGATGTCGGTCGAGGCGGCGCTCAAGCTCGGTGTGCCCGAATCGAAGTGGGTATATCTGCGTGGCCATGCCGACATGAAAGAGCAGAAACTCCTCGACCGGGCGGACCTCGGCGCCAGCCCGGCCTCGGTACTGGCCGTGCGAGAAGCGTTGCGGGTAGCCGGGATCGGGCTCGACGACGTGGCGGCCTTCGATCTGTACAGCTGCTTTCCGTTCCCGGTGTTCAACATCTGTGACGGTGTCGGCCTTGCCGTTGACGACCCGCGCGGGCTGACCCTGACCGGTGGTCTGCCGTACTTCGGCGGTCCGGGAAACAACTACTCATTGCACGGTATCGCCGAGGCTGTCGCTCAAATGCGCGAGGCCCCAGGCAAATTCGCCCTCGTCGGCGCCAATGGCGGTATCGCGAGCAAGTTCTCGGTGGGCGTCTACTCGACTGAGCCTGCGCCCTGGGTCGACGACCGCAGCGCCGAATTGTCTGCCGACGTTGCGGCCCTGCCTGCTGTTGCGGTCACCGAACATGCAAGTGGCCCAGCGACTATCGAGACCTACACGGTCCGCTACGACTGGACGCCCGCTGCCGGCATCATCATCGGTCGACTCGACGCGGACAACAGCCGATTTCTCGCGACCACCACCGACGAGGCGCTGATGGAACTGTTGCGCACTGGCGAGCCGCTCGGCACGCGGATCGTCGTCACCGCCACCGACGACGGGAACCGGGCGGCCTTGGTCTGATCAGTCCGGTGAGGTACCTCAGGCCCCACCGACACTGCGCTGGAGCGCGTCAAAAAGAGTTGACATCGTCAACTCTTTTGACGCTCCCAGATTGAATGGCGTTACAGAGCGGGAAAATCCACGCCCCGAACCCGTCAGATCGCGAAGTCGCGAAGCTTGCCGGCCAGCCGCTCGACGTATGCCGACACCGTCGCCTCGTCCTTGTCCGGCAAGCCGAACAGAACCTCGGTGACGCCCAACTGCTTCCAGTGCGCCAGCTTGTCGGCGTCGGGCTTGAAGTCCAGCGCGACGATCTGCGGGGCGCCGGCGCGGTCGGCCGCGGCCCAGGTGTCCTGCAGCAGTTTCACGGGCTCGTCGATGTCGAAGTCGCGCGGCGTGGTGATCCAGCCGTCGGCGGACTTCGCGATCCACTTGAAGTTCTTCTCGTTGCCCGCGGCACCGACCAACACCGGGATGTGCGACTGCACCGGCTTGGGCCAGGCCCACGACGGCCCGAACTTCACGAACTCACCGTCGAACTCGGCTTCTTCCTGGGTCCACAGGGCCCGCATCGCTTCGATGTACTCGCGCAGCATGGTGCGACGGCGGCCCGGCGGGACGTTGTGGTCCTGCAATTCGTCTGTGTTCCAACCGAATCCGACGCCGAGCGAAACTCGGCCGCCCGACAGGTGATCAAGCGTGGCGATGGACTTGGCCAATGTGATCGGGTCGTGCTCGACGGGCAGTGCCACCGCCGTGGACAGGCGCACCCGCGAAGTGACCGATACGGCTGAACCGAGCGACACCCAAGGGTCGAGCGTGCGCATGTAGCGGTCGTCGGGCAGGGTCTCGTCGCCGGTGGTGGGGTGGGCGGCCTGCCGCTTGATCGGAATGTGGGTGTGTTCGGGCACGTAGAACGTGGTGAAGCCGTGGTCGTCGGCGAGTTTGGCGGCGGCGGCCGGTGCGATGCCGCGGTCGCTGGTGAAAAGTACGAGCCCGTAGTCCATACCCAGAATTAGAACGTGTTTCAGTATCGGGGCGCAAGGCCGGGGTGGAAAAAACCGTCGGATCGCGGTTTACCTGGGATTTTCTCCCACCGCGCGGCGGCCGAACCGCGACTGAACATGCCGCGACATAAGTTCACGACGAACGTTACCCACGACGGTTGCAGCCACGGTTGCTGACATGAGCACATGACGACCGAACGCATCGCCGAGCAGATCAAGTTCGCCTATTGGGTGCCCAATGTCAGCGGCGGCCTGGTGACCAGTGACATCGAGCAGCGCACCGACTGGAACTACGAGTACAACAAGAAGTTGGCGCAGACCGCGGAGAACAACGGCTTCGAATACGCGCTCACCCAGGTGCGGTACGAAGCCAGCTATGGCGCTGAATTCCAGCATGAGTCAACAAGTTTCAGCCTCGCGCTGCTGTTGGCCACCGAGCGGCTGAAGGTGATCGCCGCGGTCCACCCCGGCCTGTGGCAGCCTGCGGTCCTGGCCAAACTCGGCGCTACCGCCGATCACCTCTCGGGTGGCCGCTTCGCGGTCAACGTGGTCTCGGGCTGGTTCAAGGACGAGTTCACACACCTGGGGGAGCCCTGGCTCGAGCATGACGAGCGGTATCGGCGCAGCGCCGAATTCCTCCAGGTACTGCGCAAGATCTGGACCGAGGACGACGTGGACTTCCGAGGCGACTTCTACCGGATCCACGACTTCACCCTGAAGCCGAAGCCGTTGAACACCCCGGCCCGGCCCAACCCCGAGTTGTTCCAGGGTGGCAACTCGACGGCGGCTCGACGCAACGGCGGCCGCCATGCCGATTGGTATTTCTCCAACGGCAAAGACTTCGACGGGGTGACCGAACAACTCGTGGAAGTTCGCGACCATGCCCGGACGGCGACACGTGAAGTGAATTTCGGCCTGAACGGATTCATCATCGCCAGGGACACGGAGAAAGAGGCGAAGGACGTCCTCAAGGAGATCGTGGCGAAGGCCAACAAGCCGGCGGTCGAGGGCTTCCGTCAGGCAGTGCAGCAGGCCGGCAACTCCACGGCCGACCACAAGGGCATGTGGGCCGATTCGAGTTTCGAGGATCTGGTGCAGTACAACGACGGGTTCCGGACCAAGCTGATCGGCACACCTGAACAGATAGCTGAGCGGATCGCCGCTTATCGCAAACGTGGCGTCGATCTGATTCTCGGCGGGTTCCTGCATTTCCACGAGGAGATCGAATACTTCGGCGCCAAGGTGCTGCCGTTGGTCCGCGAGATCGAAGCGGCCGACCGGGCCGCCGAAGCCGTCCCGACGCCGCTGTCGGCTTGACGCACGAGCAAGTTTGCTGGGTGCCGACGGTGGCGCCCAGCGGCGATTTTGGTGCCGAAACCACCCTGGAAGGTGCGCTAGCGTGGTTGGTCGAGTCGACCAGTAACAGGAGACGTCATGACTTACCCACCCGGTAACCCCGGATATCCGCCCCAGCCCCAGCCGGGCCAGTTCAACGCTCCGAACCCGCAGTTCGGTCGCGCGCCCGAACGAATCCCTGCTGCGCCTGTGGCCCCGGCTGCACCGGCTGGTCCCAGCAATCTGGCGACCTACCTCACCCTCGCGGTGGCGGTATTGGGCCTGTTGGTCTTCGGATTCAACTTTGCCGATCCATACGGCCTCAAGGCCGGCTTCGCCTCCAACCTGCCGCGTGAGATCACCTCCAGCCTGGTCGTGCAGCGGAGCATCCTGACGTTCCTGCCGGCCATTGCCGCGGTGTCGGCAGCGCTGCTCGCCGGCATCGACCTGCTGCCCAAGCAGAAGAACCTCAAGGCGTGGGTGGCGACGCTGTCGGTGTTGGGCCTGCTGCTGGCGATCGTCGAGGTCGCACAGGTTTCTGACGGCCTCGAGATCAAGTGGGGTCTGTATGTCGTGCTGGCCCTGACGGTGCTGCAGGCCGGTTCTGCTCTGGCGGCGTTGCTGCTCGATGCGGGGGTCATCCAGCCGCCTGCGCCCAAGCCCCAGGTCGATCCCTACGGCTACGGCGCGCCCGGCCAGTTCTACGGTCAGCCTCAGGCACCTGCAGCGCAGCCCCGGCCCGATTACGGCCAGCCGTACGGCCAGCCGGGTGGATACCCGCCGCCGGGCCAGCCAGGTCCGCAGGCCGGTGGCTACCCGGGTGCACGGCCGCAGCATGACGACTCTCCGGTGACCCCGGCGACCGGCTTCCCGTCCTTCGGTCAGCCGTCGTACTCCAGCGGAGCGCCGAGCGCCGAACCCACGTCGGGATACCCGCGTGAAGCCACTGCTGAGGCGACTCAGACATTCCAGCAGCAGCAAGCTCCCCAGCAATCGGATCCCGCGTCGTCATAATCTCTTGTCGGCCCCTCCCGCGAACCTCGCGGGCTCGGGGCCGTGCAAGGAGTGACCCAGCCCGTGGATAACCGCCCCGTCGGTACGCGTCAGGCACGCGACCTGCTCCGGGTTGCGTTCGCGCCGTCGATCATCGCGTTGGCGGTCATCGCTGCCCTGACACTGCTGCAGCTCGTCATCGCCGACAGCGACATGACCGGCGCCTTCGGCGCCATGGCCAGCATGTGGCTCGGCGTACACGGCGTGCCGATTTCGATCGGCGGAGCCGAGCTGGGCGTGATGCCGCTGGCTCCGCTGTTGGCGATGGTCTGGGGTACTGCGCGCACGACGGCTGCGGCCACCGGTCCGCGTACGTCGTGGTTCGTCGTGCGGTGGATTGTCGCGTCGGCGCTCGGCGGGCCACTGCTGATCGCGGCGATGTCCCTGGCCGTGGTGCACGACGCGGCGTCGGTGCTCACCCAATTGCAGACGCCCAGCGCCTTGCGGGCGTTCGGCAGTGTCCTGCTGGTGCATGGCGTCGGTGCTGCGATCGGTGTCGCATCCCGGACCAAGGGACGGCTGCTGACCGATGCGCGTCTTCCACTGTGGCTGCCCGACGCGTTCCGGGCCGCCGCGGCAGGCGTGCTGGCACTGTTCGGGTTGTCAGGCGTCGTCGCGGCCGGGTCGATGGTCGTGCACTGGGCCACGATGCACGATCTGTTCGCCATCACCGATTCACTGTTCGGCCAGCTGAGCCTGTCGCTGCTGTCCATGCTGTACATCCCGAACGTGCTGGTCGGTACGGCTGCCGTGGCGGTCGGCTCCAATGCCCACATCGGTTTGGCGACGTTCAGTTCATTCACCGTCCTCGGCGGTGACGTGCCGGCGTTGCCGGTGCTGGCCGCCGTTCCGTCGCCGCCGCTCGGACCCGTCTGGGTGGCACTGCTGATCATCGCCGCGGCGTCGGCGGTCGCAGTGGGCCAACAGTGCGCACGTCGGCCTGCCCCGCTGCCGACCGCAGCCGCCAAGCTTGGCGTGGCCTCGCTGCTGGCCGCGGTGCTGATGGCGCTGCTCGGCGTGCTCGGTGGGGGCCGGTTGGGCAACTTCGGTGACGTAGGCGTCGACCAGGCGACCTTCGGTCCTGGTGTGTTCCTGTGGTTCGTCTCTATCGGCGGCCTGACGGTGGTGATGTCCGGCGGACTGGCCAAGCGGGTGCGGATGGCTCCGGTGGTCACCGAGACCGCCGACTATGACGCTGACGACGACGATGTCCAAGACGACGCCGACGACTACCAACCTGCATTTCACCCCGACTATGCCGACGACGAGCCCGACACCATCGTGTTCGACGGCGGTCCGGCGCTGGCGGATGCGTCGGGCGTCGGCGACGATTCGCACTTCGCCGGTGGCCCGGCATTCCAGCCGACGGCCGAGCCGGATCCCGCGCCCGAAACCCAACCGGCGGCCGAACCCGGCACGCCGACGAAGTCGCGCTGGCGTTTCAAGCGCAAGACGGCTGCCGCCGACGATCCCGTGCCCGGGAAGCGCAGCGAACCGGATACGGCCCCGGCGCCAGATGAGGCGTATCACGCCGTGGTGATGGATCACATCGGCGAACCGGTGGCGTTCGACCCTGATGAGGATCCCGAAGCCCATTTCGTGGTCGACAGCGACGAGCGGCCCACCAGCGGCGAGGGCGGCAGAGCGGCCGATTAGGCTGCATACGTGCAGCAAGCGATCCGAGTGCCCCCATGTGCGCCGGCTCGGCTGGTGGTACTGGCCTCGGGACGCGGCTCGTTGTTGCAGTCGGTGCTGGACGCGGCCGACGGAGATTTCCCCGCCCGGGTGCTGGCAGTCGGTACGGACCGCGAATGCCAGGCCGTTGACATCGCCGCCGAGGCGGGGATACCGGTCTTCACCACCCGACTGCGTGATCATGCCGACCGGGCGTCGTGGGATGCCGCGTTGACCGAGGCCACGGCCGCCTACGAACCGGACCTGGTGGTATCGGCCGGTTTCATGAAAATCCTTGGACCGAACTTTCTTTCGCGTTATCAGGGGCGGGTGCTCAATACGCACCCCGCGCTGCTGCCGGCGTTTCCCGGTGCCCACGCGGTGCCCGACGCACTGGAATACGGTGTGCGCGTCACCGGTAGCACGGTCCACCTGGTCGATGCCGGCACCGACACTGGGCCCATCCTGGCCCAGGAGGCGGTACCGGTACTCGACGGCGACGATGAGGCGTCGCTGCACGAACGGATAAAGGTCGTCGAACGACGGCTCTTGGTGGAGGTGATCGCCGCGGTGGCCCGCCGCGGTGTCACCTGGACTGGACGAAAGGCAACCATAGGATGACTGGCGATACCCGACGACCGATTCGGCGCGCGTTGATCAGCGTGTACGACAAGACCGGCCTGGTAGACCTGGCCCGTGGGTTGCACGAGGCCGGGGTGATCCTGGTCTCGACCGGATCAACGGCCAAGACCATTGCGGCAGAAGGTATTCCGGTGACCCCGGTGGAAGACGTCACCGGTTTCCCCGAGGTCCTCGACGGCCGGGTCAAGACGCTGCACCCGCGCGTGCACGCCGGACTGCTGGCCGACACCCGCAAGGCTGAGCACCTCGCCGCGCTCACCGAGCTCGGGGTCGAGGCTTTCGAACTGGTGGTGGTGAACCTGTACCCGTTCACGCAGACCGTCGCTTCCGGCGCGTCGGAGGACGAGTGCGTGGAGCAGATCGACATCGGCGGCCCGTCGATGGTCCGGGCCGCTGCCAAGAACCACCCGAGTGTGGCAGTCGTCGTGGATCCGTTGGGCTACGACGGCGTGTTGGCCGCGGTCCGCGCCGGCGGCTTCACCTTGGGAGAGCGGAAGAAGCTGGCGTCGTTGGCATTCCGGCACACCGCCGAGTACGACGTCGCGGTCGCGTCGTGGATGGGCTCGGTCCTGGCCCCCGAGGCGGACGCGTCGTTCCCGGCATGGCGGGGCGCCACCTGGCGTCGTTCTGCCGAACTGCGCTACGGCGAGAACCCCCATCAGAAGGCGGCGCTGTACAGCGATGACGCCGGCTGGCCGGGGCTGGCGCAGGCCGAGCAGCTGCACGGAAAAGAGATGTCCTACAACAACTACACCGATGCGGACGCGGCCTGGCGGGCGGCGTTCGACCACGAGGACATCTGCGTCGCGATCATCAAGCACGCCAACCCGTGTGGCATCGCGGTCTCGTCGGTTTCGGTCGCGGATGCGCACCGCAAGGCCCACGAGTGCGACCCGCTGAGTGCCTTCGGCGGCGTGATCGCCACCAATACCGCCGTCACCGAAGAGATGGCGACGACCGTCGCCGACATCTTCACGGAAGTCATCGTGGCGCCGGCCTTTGAGCCGGGCGCAGTGGAGATCCTGACCCGCAAGAAGAACATTCGCATCCTGGTTGCCAGCGAACCCGAGCGTGCCGCAGTCGAATTCCGGCAGATCAGCGGTGGCCTGCTGGTCCAGGACCGCGATGCCCTCGATGCCGCAGGCGACGACCCGGCCAACTGGACGCTGGCCACCGGGACACCGGCGGACGCCGCGACGTTGGCCGACCTGGTGTTCGCGTGGCGGGCGTGCCGGGCCGTGAAGTCCAACGCGATCGTCGTGGCCGCCGACGGCGCCACCGTCGGTGTCGGTATGGGGCAGGTCAATCGGGTCGACGCTGCCCGACTGGCCGTCGAGCGGGGCGGCGACCGGGTTCAGGGTGCGGTGGCCGCGTCGGACGCGTTCTTCCCGTTCCCCGACGGACTGGAGACGCTCACCAACGCCGGAGTGAAAGCCATTGTGCACCCGGGTGGTTCGGTCCGTGACGACGAAGTGACCGCCGCCGCCGCGGCTGCCGGAATCACGCTGTACCTCACCGGAGCCAGGCACTTCGCGCACTAGCCTTTCTCGCCGAGTGGCCAGTTGTGACACGCAAATTTCGAAAAAGCGTGTCATAGCTGGCCACTCGGCGTTAGGCGGCCCACCGTTCGAGCAGGTCGGACATGATCGGCACCGCGGTCGATGCGCCGGGTGAGGCACCCAGCAGTCCGGCGATCGTGCCGTCAGCGGAGACGACCAGTTCAGTCCCTTGCTGGAGCACACCGATGCGCTCAGCGTCAGGGGTGACCAATTGCGCCCGTTGGCCCGCGGGGATCAACTCCCAGTCATTCGGGTCCGCTTCGGGGTAATACCGTTGCAGCTGTTTGATTTTCCCGCTGCGCGGAGTGAGCAGTTCGGTGATCAGGTAGCGCACCAACGACAGACTCTGAGCGGCTGCCGCGGCCAGTACCGGTAGGTTGTGCCACCGCAGTGTGGTGAAGAAGTCGGTGAGTTTGCCGGCCTTGAGCAGTTTGGTGCTGAAGGTCGCGTAGGGGCCGAACATCAGATACTCGGCACCGCCGACGACTCGTTTGTCCAAGTGCGGCACAGACATCGGGGGCGCGCCGATCGCGGCCTGACCGTAGACCTTGGCATGGTGCTGCGATACGACTTCGGTACGAGAGCATCGCAGGAATGCGGCGCCGACCGGCAGCACGCCGTAGCCACGGACCTCGGGTATTCCCGCGCGTTGCAGCAGGCGCAGCGCGAAGCCGCCCGCGCCGACGAACACCTTCCTGGCGCGAAGCGCAAACATGTTCCCGGACTTCATGTTTTTGCCGCTGACCAGCCAGGTGCCGTCGGGTTCCTGACGTAACGTGCGCACGTCATGGTCGACGAGGATTGTGCCTCCGCTGGAGGTGATGATGTCGGTCAAGCCGCGGGTCAAGGCCCCGAAGTCGACGTCGGTGCCGCCGGCGTGGCGGGTGGCCGCGACGGGTTGTCCAGTGGTGCGTCCAGCCATTACCAACGGCGCCCACTCGGCGATGACTTCGGGGTCATCGCTGAACTCCAGTCCGGAGAAAAGTGGATCGGCACTGAGGGTTTCGAAGCGCTGACGTAGGTAGGCCACGTCACGGTCGCCGAACACCACGTCCATGTGCGGGGTGCCGTGGATGAACGTGGTGGGGTCGAGCAGACCTTGTTCGATCAGACTCGACCACCACTGGCGGGACTGCTCGAATTGGCGCAGGATCTCGGTGGCCCTGGACCCGTCGGTCGGGTCTGGCATGTAGTTCAGCTCGCAGTATCCCGAATGACCGGTGCCGGCGTTGTTCCACGGTCCGCTGCTCTCGGTGGCGATGTCAGAGGCCTTTTCCACCATGGTGATTCGCCACCGCGGTTGGATGGTGCTGAGCATGGCGCCCAAGGTGGCGGACATGATTCCCCCGCCGATCAGCAGGACGTCGATGGGTTGTTCGCTGGTGCTCATGTGCGACTCCTCGGTCTTGTCCAACCCAGCATCGCTCCGTCGACTTCAATCCGTCCAATGTATGTTCTGGTGATTATCATCCGAATATGGATCAATGGATGAGCCAGCTCGCACCTCAGTTGCGGGCCTTGGAAGAGCTCGCCAATCAGGACGGCCACATGACCCGGGCCGCGGAGAGTCTCGGTATCCCGCAGTCGTCGATGAGCCGCCGGATTCATGCGCTCGAGCGCTCGCTCGGAGTACCGCTGCTCACCCAAGACGGGCGGACGGTGCGTCTGACGCCGGCCGCGGTCACCCTTGCCGAGCAGGCCCGACGGCCGTTGCGTGAGCTGGAGGCGACGCTTGGAAGTGTTGCCGGCGAGGCTGATCCGGAGCACGGCACTGTGCGGTTCGGGTTTCCGTTGACCATGGGTGCCGGCGTCGTTCCTGCGCTGATTGCCGGTTTTCACCGGCGGGTTCCGGGGATTCGCCTACAGATCAAGCAATCTCACGGCAGTGAGCTCGCTGCCGATCTTCGGGCCGGCACCGTCGACGTTGCGGTGGTGATCCCGCCACCCGATGACATCGAGCACGTTGTCATCGGTCGACAGCAGATCCGGGTTGTGCTGCCGGCCGCTCATCCGCTGGCACCACGCAGACGACTTCACCTCGAAGAGTTGAGTGACCAGACGTTCATCGCGAACCCGGCCAGCTACCATTTGCGTCAGGTCACCGAAACCTGGTGCCGCGAAGCTGGTTTCACCCCGCAAATCCCAGTTGAGATCACCGAGTTCGCCACGATCCGTGAACTCGTCGGCAGGGGAATGGGTATCGCGCTGCTCCCGCACGATGAGCACACGTCTCGTCGGGTCAGGGAAATCCCGTTGACGCCCAACGCTTATCAGCGCGAAATCGCCTTGGCGTGGTCATCGACTGCCGTAACCCCGGCCGCCCGCCGCCTGTTGGCATTCCTTCGCGCCGAGTGGCCACTTAGGACACGGGTTTCCCCAAAATCCTTGCAATAACTGGCCACTCGGCGCCATGGGCTGCCAACGCGTCGCATACCCGAACGATGAACGTGCGTCGGCGACAGCGGAGGATGTCGGAGCTGACCCGGATGATGATCCAACCGGCTTCGTGTAGTGCGGCCAGGCGTTCGATATCTTTGGCCCGCTGCGCTGGATCGTTCCAGTGTTGTTCGCCGTCGTATTCGATGCCTACCTTGAACTGTCGGTATCCCATGTCGACGCGCGCGATGAATTCGCCGTGTTCGTCGCAGACCACGATCTGGGTTTCCGGCTTGGGTAGTCCAGCGTCGATCAAGGCAAGTCGGGTTCTCGTTTCCTGAGGCGATTCGGAGCCCGCATCCATCAGATCCAGCACTTCGCGCAGTTGGACGAGACCGCGTACGCCCCGGTGGCGCGGAATCAAGCGATCTATTTCGTGCGCGGTGACGCCGGTGCGGTTGGCGAGCGCGTCGACGCGAGTGAGTGCCAGTTCCCGACCTTTTCGCCGCCCCAGGTCGAAGCCGGTTCGTGCAGGTGTGGTGGTAGGGATGCCGCACACCACGCCAATTTCGTCGGGGCGGACGGTGTCTCGGTGAATGACGATGCCCGCGACGGGTTTTCCGTTGACTCGGAACAGCTCGGCGGGTAGTTCGGCGTTGATCCATCGGGTGCCGTACAAGGCCGCCGCAGATAGCCCGCCGGAGGTGGCTGTGCGATTCGACCATAGCCACGCTGCCTCGGCTCGGATCTGCGCCGTCAGCTCAAGGTCGGCAGGCAGGTAGACGTCTCGATAGATGCGACGATATTGCTTGAGTGCTCGTCGGCTTACTCGCCCGCCCGACACTGCTTCAGTGCCTAGAAATGGTGTGCTCATGCGGCAACTGTGAAATCGGAGGCCGACAGCAGAACTCCGGAAGTGGCGCAGACCGTATTCGCCTGTGGATGAACGCCACTCTGTGGATAACGCTCAGTGGCCAGTTAGAGCACGCAAATTGCGAAAAACCGTGTCGTAACTGGCCACTCGGCGGGGTGAGGCGTCAGGAGGCGACCTCGCCGGGACGCTCGGAGGTCGCGTAGGCGATGAAGGAGACGATTTCGGCGATGGCCTTGCGGGCGTCCGGGTTCAGGTCGAAGCTCAGCTGGAACATGTGCATTGCCTTGTCCCACACCTGAACCCAGGTAGGCACACCGGCCGCGCGCAGTTCGTCGGCGAGCCTGAACGTGTCGTTGCGGAGCATCTCGTGGGTGCCGATCTGGAGCAGGACGGGACCCAGACCGTGCAGGTCGGCCTCGGTCGGCATGTCGGGTACCTGGTGGGTCCCGTTCTTGGTGGCGAAGACGTCGTAGAGGTATTTCACCGCCATGAACGGGAACAGCACATCGCGGTGCTCGATCATCGCGTCGTATTTGATGTTCATGTCCGCCGATGTCAACGGCGACAACAGGACCTGGCCGGCGGGCACCGGGAGGCCGTTGTCGCGCGCGGCCAGTGCGGTGTCCGCGGCGATCAGTCCACCCGCCGAGTCGCCGGCGAAAACGATCTTCCCCGGGTCCACGCCAGAGGCGAGAACCAGTCGATACGCGTCGACGCCGTCGGCGACCGCATCGTCGATGAGGGCCTGCGGCGCCAGCCGGTAGCCCACGTTCAATACCTGGGCACCGGTGGCTTCCGACAGCTTGCTGGCCCACCGACGGTGCGAATTCAGCCCCAGCGTGATCAGCGCCGAGCCGTGGAAATACACGATCACCCGATCCGAGCCGTGGGCGTTCGGCGCGACGATCCATTCGGCAGAGCAGTTGGGCAGCGCGATGGGGGTGACCTCGGTGCCCGGCAGCGGCCGGATGATGCGTAGTGGCCGGTCGATGACGTCGTAGCGGCCCTTTTGGACCAGTGCCGGACGGAAGCGGTTCACGACCAATCCGATGAGCGTGAGCACGGCAATCACCGGTCGGACGGTCACCGCGGTGAGCGCACCGAGCAGCCGGCCCTGCCATGTGCTCGGGCCGAACTGGATGTCGGAGGGACGGTGCGTCCAATCGAGCGAGTTCACGGTACCGAGGGTACCGGGTATGTTCTGGTACCCCAAGGTGCTGCCGGGGAAGGCGGACCGTCGTAGCGTGGAGGTCGTGACATCACCTAACGATCTCCCTCGCACGCTCGGTGAACTGAAGGCCTCCGGTCACCAAGAGCGGAGCGTCAAGACCGAGATGCGGGAGAACCTGCTGGCAGCGCTCTCCGAAGGGCGCGACATCTGGCCTGGCATCTTCGGCTTCGAGGACACCGTGCTGCCGCAGCTCGAGCGGGCTCTGATCGCAGGGCACGACGTGGTGCTGCTCGGTGAGCGTGGCCAGGGCAAGACCCGTCTGCTGCGCGGCCTGGTCGGCCTGCTGGACGAATGGACGCCGATCATCGAGGGTTCGGAACTGGGTGAGCATCCCTACAGTCCCATCACGCCAGAGTCGATCCGGCGGGTAGCCGACTCCGGCGATGACACCCCCGTGGCGTGGAAGCACCGCAGCGAGCGCTACACCGAGAAGTTGGCCACCCCGGACACCAGCGTCGCCGACCTGGTGGGCGACATCGATCCGGTCAAAGTCGCCGAAGGGCGCAGCCTGGGTGATCCGGAGACCATCGCCTACGGTCTGATTCCGCGTGCCCACCGCGGCGTCGTGGCCATCAACGAGTTGCCTGACCTCGCCGAGCGGATCCAGGTCGCGATGCTCAACGTGATGGAGGAGCGCGACATCCAGGTGCGCGGCTATACACTGCGACTGCCGCTCGACGTGCTGGTGGTGGCCAGTGCCAACCCCGAGGATTACACCAATCGCGGTCGCATCATCACTCCGCTCAAGGACCGCTTCGGCGCCGAGATCCGTACGCACTACCCGTTCGAGCTCGACGCTGAGGTGGGGGTCATCAAGCAGGAGGCGCATCTGGCGGCGGAGGTCCCGGACTACCTGCTGCAGATCCTGGCACGTTTCGCCCGGTACCTGCGTGAGTCGCAGTCCATCGACCAACGCTCTGGTGTGTCAGCACGTTTCGCGATTGCCGCGGCGGAAACCGTTGGCGCAGCGGCCCGACACCGTTCGGCTGTGCTCGGCGAGCAGGATCCGGTTGCCCGCGTGGTGGATCTGCAGACCGTGATCAGCGTGCTGCGCGGCAAGCTGGAATTCGAGTCCGGTGAGGAAGGCCGCGAACAGGCCGTGCTGGAGCACCTGCTGCGCCGTGCCACCGCGGACACCGCGCAGCGTCTGTTGGGCGGCATCGACGTCGGCCCGTTGGTCGTTGCGGTGGAAGGTGATTCACCGGTGACGACGGGGGAGCGGGTGTCGGCCAAGGATGTGCTGGCTGCCCTGCCAGACCTGCCGGTGCTCGACGCCATTACCGATCGTCTGGGTGCCTCGACCGATGGCGAGCGTGCCGCGGCAGTCGAATTGGCTTTGGAGGCGCTGTATCTGGCCAAGCGCATCGACAAGACATCCGGCGAGGGCGAAACGGTCTATGGCTAAAAACCTCTCGCGGTATTCGCGATACACCGGTGGGCCGGATCCGTTGGCGCCACCGGTGGATCTGCGCGATGCGCTCGAGCAGATCGGCCGCGACGTCATGGAGGGCTCGTCCCCGCGCCGCGCGCTGTCCGAACTGCTGCGGCGTGGCACCCAGAACATGCGGGGTGCTGACCGGCTGGCGGCAGAAGCCAACCGGCGTCGTCGGGAACTGTTGCAGCAGAACAACCTTGACGGAACGCTGCAAGACATCAAAAAGCTGCTCGACGAGGCCGTGCTGGCCGAGCGCAAGGAGCTCGCCCGTGCCCTCGACGATGACGCCCGGTTCGGGGAACTGCAACTGCAGTCGTTGTCGCCGTCGCCGGCCAAGGCCGTTCAGGAGCTGTCGGACTATCAGTGGCGCTCGCCCGAGGCGCAGAGCAAGTATGACCAGATCAAGGATCTGCTGGGTCGCGAGATGCTGGATCAGCGTTTCGCGGGCATGAAGGAGGCGTTGGAGAACGCCACCGATGAGGATCGTCAGGCCGTCAACGAGATGCTCGACGACCTGAACAACCTGTTGGACAAGCACGCCAAAGGCGAAGCCAACCAACAGGATTTCGACGAATTCATGGCCAAGAACGGCCAGTATTTCCCCGAGAATCCACAGAACATCGACGAGTTGCTGGACTCGTTGGCGAAGCGGGCTGCTGCGGCGCAGCGGTTCCGCAACAGCCTGTCCGAGCAGCAGCGCGCTGAGTTGGATGCTTTGGCGCAACAGGCATTCGGTTCACCGTCGTTGATCAATGCGTTGAACCGACTCGATCAGCATCTGCAGGCTGCGCGTCCCGGCGAGGACTGGAACGGTGACCAGAATTTCGCCGGCGGCAACCCGCTGGGCATGGGCGAAGCGGCCCGAGCACTGGAAGACATCGCCGAACTTGAGCAACTGGCCGAACAACTTTCGCAGAGCTACGCCGGCGCCCAGATGGACGACGTCGACCTGGACATGCTGGCCCGTCAACTCGGCGAGGAAGCCGCCGTGGACGCCCGTAGCCTTGCCGAGTTGGAACGTGCCCTGATGAATCAGGGTTTCATGGACCGTGGGTCGGACGGGCAGTGGCGGTTGTCGCCGAAGGCCATGCGCCAGCTCGGTCAGGCTGCGTTGCGTGATGTGGCACAACAGCTTTCCGGTCGGCACGGCGAGCGGGACACGCGTCGTGCCGGTGCCGCCGGTGAGCTGACGGGCGCGACACGCCCGTGGCAGTTCGGCGATACCGAGCCGTGGAACGTCACGCGGACACTGACCAATTCCGTTCTGCGTCAAGCGGGTACACACGACGACGGGCCGTTGTGGATCACCGTCGAGGACGTGGAGATCTCGGAAACCGAGACGCGTACCCAGGCCGCGGTAGCCCTGCTGGTGGACACGTCGTTCTCGATGGTGATGGAGAACCGTTGGCTGCCGATGAAGCGCACGGCGTTGGCGTTGAACCATCTGGTCAGCACCCGGTTCCGCTCAGATGCGTTGCAGATCATCGCTTTCGGCAGGCACGCCCGGACGGTGAGCGCAGCCGAGTTGACTGGACTGGAAGGCGTGTACGAGCAGGGCACCAACCTGCACCACGCGCTGCTGCTTGCGGTCCGTCATCTGCGTAAGCATCCCAACGCGCAACCGGTCGTGCTGGTGGTGACTGACGGTGAGCCGACCGCCCACCTCGAGCAGTACCGCGACGGCGCCGAGACGTTCTTCGACTATCCACCCCATCCCCGCACCATCGCGTTCACCGTCCGCAGCTTCGACGAGGTGGCGCGAATGGGTGCGCAGGTCACCATCTTTCGACTTGGTAGTGATCCTGGCCTGGCGCGGTTCATCGATCAGGTGGCCCGCCGCGTCGAAGGGCGTGTCGTGGAGCCCGAACTCGACGGGCTGGGAGCCGCGGTCGTCGGTGACTATCTGCGTTCCCGGCGCCGTCGCCGCTAGTCGAACAGCGAAAGGGAGCCTTTGTCGAAAGGGAGTCCCCGTGGGTCGACAGGTCAGTCCGGAAGGGCGCGCTTGCGCTTCTTCCGTTTGATCCCGACACTGCCCCACAACGAGAACCCACGAATGGTGACCTGTGGCGCGCCTGGCGTGCCCTGTTCGTCGCCGGGGTGATCGAAGGCGCCCATCACGCCGACGCCGCGAACATCGACGTTGACCTCCGGCGGCAACAAGATGGTCTGCCCACCGAAGATCGAGTAGGAATGGATCTCGACCGAGGGGGACGTGAAGTCGGCGTACCGCAGATCGATGACGCCCCCACCGAACAACGCGAATGCCGTCAACCGCTTGGGGATGTTCCACCGGCCGCGTCGCTCGAAGCCGCTCATGATCGCCAGCAGCAGCGTCGACGGCGCCGGGTGCTCGACTCCGTCGGTCCGGCACAGCGCCGTCGAGGTGTACGGCAGGTCGGAACTCAGCTTCGACAGGTCGTCGTACGTCTGCGCGGAGTACGCCTTGGTCAGACGGTCCTCGTATTCGGCCATCGGCAGTCGGCCGTGCGCTGCTGCGTCGCTGAGAAGATGAGCCACCTGAATGCGGTCGGTATCTGCGGCGCGCATCCTCTTGCCGGGCTGACCTGGTGTGCTCATCGGGTTGAGCCTACGACTCTGACAGCAACATGCAAGGAAGTTCACCTAAGTGTGGCCACCATGACGTCGGGCGTCTGTTAACGCCGACGTCACGAAGGCCAGTTAGGCGCACGCTTCTGCAGGAAGGCCAACATCCCTTCGCGAGCCTCTTCGGAGACGAACAAACCGGCCGACTGCCTGGCCAATTCATCGGCGTGCCGGTCGAAACCTTCCAGGATGGCGGCCGTGGTCAGCGACTTCGAGATCCGCAGGCCCTGCGGCGAACCCTTGGTGATTTCGCTGGTCAGGGCAGCCACCGTGCCGGGCACGTCGTCGGTCGCGACGGTGATCAGGCCGATCCGTTCGGCTTCGGCGGCATCGAACTTCTCGCCGGTGACGAAGTACCGTCCCGCCGCGCGTGCCGTCATCTTGGGCAGCAGTGTCAGCGAGATGATCGACGGCGCGACGCCGATGCGGGCCTCGGTCAAGGCGAACGTACTGGCCGCGCCGGCCACCACCAGATCACACGCACCGATCAGGCCCATGCCGCCCGCGCGGACGTGGCCGTCGACGGCGGCGATCACCGGCACCGGGAGCTCCAGGATCGACCGCAGCATCTGCGTCGCTTCCCGTGCCCTGAACTCGGCGAGTTCGCCCGGCTCACGACCGGCGGCCTCGGACAGGTCAGCTCCGGCGCAGAACGTCCCGCCGGTGTGACCGAGCACCACGACCCGCACTGACGGATCCGCCGCGGCGTCGGCCAGTCGTTGATTCAGTTGCTCGGCCAGTGCCGTCGAGATCGCGTTGCGGTTGTGCGGCGAGTCGAGGGTCAGCCGGGCGACGCCGTCGGCGACCGCGTAGTGCACGACCTCTGTCATCAGTAGGACCGGGGCAGACCCAGTGAGGTCTGTGCGACGAAGTTCAGGATCATCTCGCGGCTGACGGGTGCGATCCGTGCGAGTCGGGATGCAGTGACCGCCGCGGCGACGCCATACTCCTTGGTCAGGCCGTTGCCGCCGAGGCACTGCACGGCCTGATCGACGGCGCGCACCGAAGCCTCGCCCGCGGCGTACTTGGCCATGTTGGCCGACTCGGCAGCGCCGAAGTCGTCGCCGGCGTCGTACAGGGTGGCCGCCTTCTGCATCATCAGCTTGGCCAGTTCCACCTCGATGTGTACCTGCGCCAACGGGTGCGACAGCCCCTGGTGCGAGCCGATCGGCACCTTCCAGACCTGGCGGGTCTTGACGTAATCGGATGCTTGCTTGATGGCCAGCCGTCCGGTGCCGACTGCCATCGCGGCGCCGATGATCCGCTCGGGATTGAGTCCGGCGAACAGCTGCGCGATGGCCGCATCTTCAGAGCCGACCAACGCATCACCAGGCACCCGGACCTCGTCCAGGAACACCTGGAACTGGCTTTCCGGGCTGATGATCTCCATGTCGATCTTGGTCCACGTCAGGCCCTTGGCATCGGTGGGCACGACGAACAACGCGGGCTTGAGGTTGCCGCTCTTGTGGTCTTCGGTCCGACCGACGACCAGCACGGCGTCGGCCTGGTCGATGCCGGAGATGAAGACTTTCTGGCCGGACAGGATCCAATCGCCGCCGTCACGACGCGCGGTGGTGGTGATGCGGTGGCTGTTGGAGCCGGCGTCGGGTTCGGTGATGGCGAACGCCATGGTGAGCGAGCCGTCGGCCAGGCCCGGGACCCAGCGCTTCTTCTGCTCGTCGGTGCCGTACTTGGAGATGATCGTGCCGTTGATGGCCGACGACACCACCATCATCAGCAGCGGGCAGCCGCCGGCGGCCATCTCTTCCATGACCAGGCTCAGCTCGTACATGCCTGCGCCGCCGCCGCCGTACTCCTCCGGCATGTTCACGCCGAGGAAGCCGAGTTTGCCTGCCTCCGCCCATAATTCGTCGGTGTGCTGACCCGCGCGGGCCTTCTCCAGGAAGTAGTCCTGGCCGTAGTTGGCGGCCATCGCGGCGACCGCCTCACGCAGAGCGGCGCGTTCTTCGGTTTCGATGAAAGACATGGTCATTCTCCTTCGGTCGTTTCCGCGTCTTCGACACGGGCGGGGGCGTCGACCCGGGCCAGGACGGCACCGACGTCGACTTGTTGGCCGGGTTGGACGTTGAGTTCGGCGAGCACACCGGCGTTCGGCGCGGCGATGGTGTGCTCCATCTTCATGGCTTCGAGCCAGATCAGTGGTTGGCCCGCGGTGACGGTGTCGCCGACGGCGGCCCCGATGCGGACGACGGCCCCGGGCATGGGCGCCAGCAGCGAGCCGTGGGCGACGGCGGCATCGGCGTCGGGGAACCGGGGCTGGATGACCAGATGTGTTGAACCCGAAGCGTAATCGACGAAGACGTCGGTTCCGTAGCGGGCCACCTCAAACCGGTGGTGCGCCCCGTCGAGAACCAACACGACCTCATCGGGGGACGCAGCGGCAACGGCAACGCCGGCATGCTCAGGGAGGTCGACGCCGTCGCGTGTGTTGCGGTAGCGCACGACGTGATCCTCGCCGTCGGCGTCACGGTAGGTCCTGCTCTGGTACCCCGATGAGACATTGCGCCATCCGCTGGGTGCCGACCCGAAAACCGTTGCTGTGCTTCGGTTGTGGGCTGCGTCGGCCAAGGCTGCCGCCACTGCTGCCAGTCCGATGTCGGTGCCCGCGGGGGTGGCCAGTTCGGCCAGGCCATGGGTATCGAAGAACGCCGTGTCGGTGTCGCCCTCGAGGAACCCCTGGTGCCGCAGCACGTTCACCAGCAGGTCGCGATTGGTGCGGATGCCGTGGATCTTGGTGCGGGCCAACGAATCAGCCAAGATCGCCGCGGCCCGTTGTCTGGTGGGGCTGAATGAGATCACCTTGGCCAGCATGGGGTCATAGAACACCGACACCACGGAGCCGTCGACGATGCCGCTGTCGACGCGGGTACCCGCACGACCCATCAGCGAGAACTCGGTCAGTGTACCCGGCACCTCGAAACGGTGAATTTCACCGGCCTGTGGTTGCCAACCCTTGGCGGGGTCTTCGGCGTACAGCCGGGCCTCGATCGAATGACCTTGGGTGGCTGGCGGTTGCGGACCGAGTTGCAGCCCGTCGGCGGTATCGAGTTGGAGCTCGACCAGATCCAGCCCGGTGGTCTCTTCGGTGACCGGATGCTCGACCTGCAGTCGGGTGTTCATCTCGAGGAAGAAGAAGTCACCGGCGGCATCGGACATGAACTCGACGGTGCCGGCTCCGACGTAGCCGATGGCTGACGCAGCAAGGCGAGCGGCTTCGAAGAGCTTGTCCCGCATACCCGGTATCCGCTGCACCAGCGGTGACGGCGCCTCTTCGATGACCTTCTGATGGCGACGCTGGATCGAACATTCCCGCTCGCCGAGCGCCCACACCGTGCCGTGCGCATCGGCCATCACCTGAACCTCGATGTGATGACCGCTGGCCAGGTAGCGTTCACAGAACACGGTCGGGTCGCCGAACGCAGACTGTGCTTCGCGTTGCGCCGCAGCAACTTCCGTCGGCAGTGCGGACAATTCACGGACGATCCGCATGCCGCGGCCACCGCCACCGGCCGAGGCCTTGATCAGGACCGGCAACTGCTCAGCAGTGACGGCGTCGGGGTCCAACTCGGCGAGCACGGGTACACCCGCGGCCGACATCAGCTTCTTGGCTTCGATCTTCGAGCCCATCGCCTGCACGGCCGCCACGGGTGGCCCGATCCACCGCAACCCGGCCTTCTGCACGGCTTCGGCGAAATCCGGGTTCTCCGAAAGGAACCCATAACCGGGGTGGATCGCGTCAGCGCCCGAGGCCTGCGCCGCCGCGATCAGTGCAGCGGCATCGAGGTAGCCGTTGCGCCCCTCAAGCCGGACGGTCGTATCGGCCTCGGCGACATGCGGTGAGGAGGCGTCAGGGTCGGTGTAGACCGCAACGGTGCCGATGCCGAGTCGGCGGCAGGTGGCGAACACCCGGCGGGCGATCTCGCCGCGGTTGGCGACCAGAACTTTGGTGATCATGCTGCGTCCTTGCTCTTCGCGTAATCGCTCATCGCTGCTCACATCCTGAAGACGCCGAAGTTCGACGTCCCCTCGATCGGGCCATTGGCGATGGCGGACAAGCACATTCCCAACACGGTGCGAGTATCGCGCGGATCGATGATGCCGTCGTCGTAGATCCGCCCCGACAGGAACGCGGGTAGTGATTCGGCTTCGATCTGTGCCTCGACAGCGGCCCGAAGGGCTGCGTCGGCGGCTTCGTCGACCTGCCCGCCGCGGGCTTCGGTGGCTGCCCGACTGACGATCGAGAGCACACCGGCAAGCTGAGTGCCCCCCATCACCGCGGATTTCGCACTGGGCCAGGCGAACAGGAACCGCGGGTCGAACGCGCGTCCACACATGCCGTAGTGCCCGGCGCCGTAGGACGCGCCCATCAACACGGAGATGTGCGGCACGGTCGAATTCGAGACGGCATTGATCATCATCGACCCGTGCTTGATCATCCCGCCTTCTTCGTACGCCTTACCGACCATGTATCCGGTGGTGTTGTGCAGGAACAACAATGGCGTGTTGGCCCGGTTGGCCAGTTGGATGAATTGGGTGGCCTTCTGCGATTCCTCACTGAACAGCACTCCGCGGTGGTTGGCCAGAATGCCGACGGGGTATCCCCAGAGGTTGGCCCAGCCGGTGACCAGTGACGACCCGTACAGCGGCTTGAACTCGTCGAAATCCGAGTCGTCGACGATGCGCGCGATGATGTCCCGCGGATCGAACGGGATGCGCAGATCGGTTCCGACGATGCCGAGCAGCTCCTCCTCCGGATACCGGGGGGCGACCACGGGCGCTGGGCTTGGACCTAGCTTGCGCCAGTTGAGCCGGGCCACGATGCGGCGACCGATGCGGATGGCGTCCAGCTCGTCCTGCGCCAGGTAGTCACCGAGACCTGATGTGCGCGCATGCATTTCGGCCCCACCGAGGGATTCGTCATCGGACTCCTCGCCGGTGGCCATCTTGACCAGCGGCGGCCCGGCCAGGAACACCTTCGAGCGCTCCTTGATCATCACCACGTGGTCGGACATGCCGGGGATGTACGCGCCGCCAGCCGTGGAGTTACCGAACACCAGGGCGATGGTGGGGATGCCTGCCGCCGACAGTCGGGTCAGGTCCCGGAACATCCCGCCGCCGGGAATGAAGATCTCTTTCTGGGTGGGCAGGTCTGCACCACCGGACTCGACCATCGAGACCACCGGCAGCCGGTTCTTGAGTGCGATCTCGTTGGCGCGCAGGATCTTCTTGAGTGTCCACGGGTTGCTGGTGCCACCTTTGACCGTGGGGTCGTTGGCGACGATCAGACACTCGACGCCTTCGATGACACCGATGCCGGTGACGAGGCTGGCGCCGACGACGAAGTCGCTTCCCCAGGCGGCCAGAGGACTCAGCTCCAGGAATGGAGAGTCTTGGTCGATCAGCGTCTCGATACGTTCACGTGCGGTGAGCTTGCCCCGGGCATGGTGGCGGTCAACGTATTTCGCTCCGCCGCCGGCGAGCGCCTTGGCGTGTTCGCCGTCGAGTTCGGCGAGTTTGGCGGTCATCGACGCCGCTGCTTCGGTGTATGCCGCCGACCGCGGGTCGAGGGTGGATTTGAGGGCAGTCATGATTGGAATCCCAACGTCTTTGCGGCCAACGAGGTCAGAATTTCGGTGGTGCCGCCGCCGATACCGATGATGCGCATGTCGCGGTACTGCCTCTCGATCTCGGATTCGGCCATATAGCCCATGCCGCCGAACAGTTGCACCCCTGCGTTGGCGACCCATTCGCCGGCCTCGACGGCGGTGTTCTTGGCGAAACACACTTCGGTGATCAGGTTGGTCGCAGCGTCTGATGTCGCCGCCGAAGCGGCTCCGGCGGCCAGCTGCCGTTCGACGACGTGCCGGGTGTAGATGCGTGCCACATCGATGCGACGGGCCATCTCGGCCAACGTGTTCTGCACCGACTGACGCGAAATGAGCGGCCGGCCAAAGGTTTCCCGGTCCCGGCACCACTGCACCGTCAGGTCCAGGCAGCGCTGCGCGCTCGAATATGCCTGCGCGGCAAGGCCGACACGCTCTGAGACGAATGCCCCGGCGATCTGCAGGAACCCGGAGTTCTCGGGGCCGACCAGGTTGGCGGCCGGTACCCGGACGTCGACGTAGGACAACTCGGCGGTGTCCGAGGAGCGCCAGCCCATCTTCTCCAGCTTGCGGCTGACGGTGAAACCCGGGGTCCCGCGGTCCACCACGATCAGCGAAACACCCGCCGCGCCAGGCCCGCCGGTGCGCACCGCGGTGACCACATAGTCGGCTCGCACACCGGAGGTGATGTACGTCTTGGCGCCGTTGATGATGTAGTCGTCGCCGTCGCGTTCGGCGCGCGTGGTGAGGTGCCCGACGTCGGATCCACCGCCGGGTTCGGTGATGGCCAGTGAACCGATCATGTTGCCTTGCAAGGTCGGTCGCACGTAGGTGTCGATCAGCCGCTTATCGCCCGAGGCGATCATGTGCGGCGTGGAGATGCCGCAGGTGAACAACGATGCGAAGACACCGCCCGGCACCCCGGCGTAATGCAGTTCCTCGCAGACGATGACCGCGTCGGCGCCGTCGCCGCCACCGCCGCCGACGGATTCCGGCAACTGGGCGCCGAGCAAGCCGGCCTCTCCCGCAGCGACATGCAACGACCGCGGCAGTTCACCGCTGCGCTCCCACTCGTCGACGTGCGGAAGAATCTCGCGTTCGGCGAACGTGCGCACCGTCTTTCGCAGTGCGTCGCGTTCAGGGGTGGTCCAGATGCTCACGAAAGAAGTTCCTCCGGAATATCGATGTGACGTGAACGAAGCCATTCCCCAAGGCCTTTGGCCTGAGGGTCGAACCGGGCTTGGTAGGCAACACCTTCGCCCAGGATGCCCTCGATGACGAAGTTGACGGCGCGCATGTTGGGTAGCAGGTGTCGGGTTACCGGCAGGTCGGCTGCTTCGGGCAGCAATTCTCGCAGGAGATCGACCGTCAAAGTGTTTGCCAGCCAACGCCATTGGGCGTCGGCCCGCTTTTCTGTCGCGTCGGTCACCCCGGCGCGGACCCAGACGCCGACATTTGCCGACCCGCCCTTGTCTCCACTGCGGGCACCGGCAAACGTGCCAAGCGGAACCCGGCGCGTCGGTCCGGTCGGCAACGGCGAGGGCAACTCCGGATCGGCAACAGGAGCAAGCGCCAAAGTGTCGGCGGCAACGGCAATGTCCACGCGCGATCCGTCGGGCAGCACCGCCATGGCGGTCGGTTTGAAGTCTGGGATGGTGGCAT
>ERZ650309.247-NODE-247-length-27401-cov-13.317341_pt1 | contig 27401 bp, 21 predicted proteins | sample MGYA00376245_ERZ650309 | MGnify/ENA primary metagenome ERZ650309 (study PRJEB26733, sample SAMN07839294) | wastewater metagenome | biome: urban; feature: wastewater treatment plant; material: waste water | place: USA: North Carolina | collected 2016-04-26 ...
TATGTGCAAGTTGCTGTTCGATGTTCTGTTCGTATTTCGCGAACAGAACATCTTCGCGTCCTTCCATTAACAAGAATAAAGTTGATAGTTTCATGACTGAACGAATCCCAAAAAGTGTACGAATATTATACAATTTGTATTTACAAAAAATAAATATTACAACTACGTTACGGTAAACGGTAACGCCACTTAGTCGTGCCGCAGTCAAACACGCGATGAAAACCCGCATACCAAGCGTTCTCATGCTCGGTTACGGTCTCATCAAATGCATCTTCCATTAACTTCCGTAATGCCTTCTTGGTGAACTTCCGACGATTAAATCGTACATTGCCATCACTGTAGTAAAACGATGGTTTGTTGATATGATCCAAAGAGAATCCCAATTTATGATAAAGATCACCAACAGACCATCTGTTGTCGGAGTAAGACACAACATTATCCCAAACAAACCGTGTATCTTGTTTAAATGCACTCAACAACCGATTCGCGATCCCTGTGCATTTAATACCACACTTCACTACAAAGCGTGACAATTGGTAATCATTAAGATCTTTATTAAACGACATCGCAGCTACTAACTCATCACCCACAAATGCACCATAGCTAACTGACGCATGATCAATCCGTCCTTGAATGTGACTTTGATCATATAGCACGTTTGCTTGTTCTGTGGTAATCTCCTTAATCGTTGCGTTACGTGCATGAACTGTCATAGCTTGCGACAAACCAAACCAATACTTCAATTTCTCAACAATGAACGTCGATCGTTCAAGTTCATCGGCATATAAGAACATCACCCGATACCCAGCATCATTTAGAATCTGACGCTTTGCATTCATTCCGACATCTTCTGATACAATTTCATGAATATCTGATACAATCACACACTTCTTACCGTATTTGACGTGTACCTCAATTCCTTCTACCAATGTATTTGTGTCGCAATTTTCTATGCTACCAAATTCACTAGATAACATCTCAACACCTTGCTGATACATCTCTGATCGTGGGTAGTATTGGATAAGATATTCAGGAAGTGCATGTACTACATACCAAGACTTCTGCTTATTAACATCAACAGGTAAGTATCGCAAATTCTCAACTTGCGCAGCTTCTGCAACAGATACACCTAAACGGAAACACAATAGCTTAGACATCACATGATCTACTTGATATAAGTCGCCAGTCATGCCTCGTGGGAAATGCTCATCTAATTTAGGGATATTTCGTTCCGATGCATTACTAACATCTCTACGATACAATTCCCAATCTTCGCGACGGATTTCTGGATCTGCAACAAATGCTCTCCGTTTGTTGTATTGAATAAGTTTGTTCTTACGTGTCTCTGCGCCACATGTTGAACAACGAATTGGTATGTTCCCATTTACATCTGAGCATATCTGGTTAACCTGTACGTTCATTATGTGCAGACACTTAGTGTTTCGAACTTGTACCTTGAGCGTGCGTCTAAAGTCTTCAATTGGCGACAGCACTTCATATCCATAATTCAACAATTTCTGCTGCCAATCTTTAGCAATATCTAAACTACGTAATTTTCGGCGTCGTTCACCACAAGTAGTACAACCGTTAACACCATATATCCGCATATGTTGTTTCTTAGCTGTCATTGTGGAGGTGGTTAATGTGTTACAGACGTTGCATGTCATTTCCACGCTACATTTGGCAGTCCGTGGTTTCGTCACAATTGTATAATTGGTATATTGTTGAAACGTGTTAATCTCGTCGTCAGATATGGTGTATTCAGGGCGTGGTGCCGGTGGTTGACGAATCACGGGTTCAATGACCCTATTCGCGTCCTCTTCAATCTTACGACAAACAGGACAAGTGCGATTCATCAAATGGAAGTGGTAAGGATGAGTATCAAATACATGCCCTTCTTTACATTGAAGTTGATATGTTTTTTTATCTGAGTAATCAAATTCGCAGTTTGGATCAAGTACTACATAACCGCGTTCAAGTAGCTCCGCTCTTGTCGTGTCGACGCGATTGGCGGTTTTGTTTGATCTCGAAGCAGCTAAGCAGTGTGGACATCCTCGTGATCCCCGTTTAATGAAGGTCTGTTTCTTTGAAAGAGGGGTAGCAGTAAATGTTCCTTCACACACGAGGCATTTGAGCGCATGGTGTTGTTTGGCACCGAGATATTCACCAACAATATCGAGTTGGAGGTTCTGAACCAGATAGTCACGCATGTGATTTCCAAATTAAAACGAAAATGATTTTTTATTTTATTGGATTTATAGAAAAAGAAAAACACCCAATTTTTGGGTGTTTTTCTTTTGTCCTGAAGGAGTTACTTGAGGTAACTCCTGTTTCATTTCCAATTACGCGAATTGGAAATTGCTCAGAACGATTTTTCCGTAATAGTCGGCGCCGTTTCCGAGCGAAGTTTGCTGCGAAATAAATGAGGTCTTACCATAACGAGTCATCAGAGAGATGATTGGTTGAGTGGTTGCAGCGTTCATGATCACGCCAGTCGACATCAGCGGAACGTATGGGCAGTAGAAGTAACCAGCATCGGTCTCGCCGTTGCCGCCTTTGTAGCCAACCAAAATGGTATCATTCACTGCCGAGCTGAGACCCGACACTTGATTCCACAAGTAGCTGTACACTTTGATGGTGCCGTTCAGGGTACCGACCAACATGGTGTTGTTTGGACCTTTGAACGAACCAGCAACTGCAGGTGCGAACACGGATTTTGCAGCAGATTGCAGGACCGAAACCATCATTGGCGACACAACGATAAAGTTGCCAGGACCACGACGGGTTTTACGAGCAATCTCGTTTGCGACGGCATTGATGTGGATACCAATGTTCGCGAAACGATCGCCGAGGAAGGTTGGGGTGTAACCAGTAACACCGACGGTGGTGTAATCGTAGTTCGATACGGTACCAGCGAGCGAAATCAGGTCAGAAATAACTTCACTATCGATCTCTTGAACGATCTCAGCGGAAATTGCTTTCACGAGTTCGTTTTCGATGTCGATGCCATGTTGCAGCTTAGCATCGTGTGCAGCTTCCATGGTCCAACCAGCTTGCAATTTGCGGGTCTTGGCTTCAACCGCTTGCGCGATGATTTCCAAGGAAACCGAACGACCGCCCGAACCTTCGATGAACGAACCAGTACCGCCGTACAGACCACCGGATACCGCATTACCGATCGCATCTACACCAGTTGGTGGATATGGACCAAAGCGAGTGGTATTGTATGCTGGAAGGCTGGAAGGCCATGCGCCACCGGTTGCACTACCGTCAATGCCAGTAAAGCCAGGTTGTGCGACCGAGCTCGAACCAGCATCTTGACCATCTGGAGCACCTGCAGGAGTACCATCACCAGCAGCACCAGCGTAGAACTGACGAATAGCTGGAACGTTACCAAGCAATTCGTTACCAGCTGCGATGTTCTGCGCATATGGGAAGAATGGTGAGTTTGGCTGGGTTACCGATTCGTTGTACTTGTAGCGCATGGTATGCACTTGACCAACGGGACCTTTCATTGGCTGAACACCAACGATTTCAGTCGCGATGGTACCAGGAATGATACGGCGAATCATTGGCATCATTGCAGCACGGAGGCCAACGATGTCATTCGCAGATACCGAACCTGCAGTTGCATCTTCACGCAAATAGGTACGTTGGTTTTCGAGCAGAGTCGAAACAACATCGGCTTTTGCGGGGGACAAGCCTTCGAGCAGCGTACTTTTAACTTCTGCCCAGCTTGGGGATTTTTTCATAATGGTCATTACGCCACTCCTTCAGGGTCTTCGCTGATACCAGCTAGTTTGCGGATCTGATTGATTTCGATGGAAAAGTTTTCATCAACACCTTCACTGAGGTGTTGCTTGTTTGAGCCATCTTTGATAATGCCAGCAGGCACATCAAAGCTCTCTGTCAGGGTTGGATCGTTCTTGCGACTCATGGACGCAATGCCTTGGAAAATCACGCGGTCGATGTTTGCCTTGTACGACTCAACGAGTTTCTCTGCCGGAGTATTCTGCAACATGGATTCCATTACTTGGCGTTGACGCCCAGTCAATGGTCGGAGGACTTTTTCGAGCTCGACTTCGCGACGCAGTTTTGCTACATCTTCCAGCAGCGTTTCACGTGCTCGCTTTTCAACCAACGTGCTCTCACGCAACCGCTGAATTTCAGCTTCGTTTGTGTTGGTCTCGAGGTCAAATAGCTTAAACTCTTGCGAGAATGCCTCAAAAATCTTCTTACCGAAATGCTGACGTTTTGCCATTGCAATGTCGTCACGCAACTCGTTAAACTCTGCAGTCAATTGCAGGTCCAAGAAGTTGTCGAGGTGTTCAACCAGCTGTTGAATTTCATGTTGAGTTTGCTCCGAGAGACCTTCTTTGATCTCCTGAAGACGGAATTCATAATCCACTTTCAAATCATGGTATTCTTGAATCGACTCATTCAACGATTGAATCTGCTCTTTTAGAGCGTCTTCGACCATCTGATCGATTGAATCGACGAGAGCAGTCTGTTCACGTTGCCACTGCTCAGTTAACTGAATGGTAGCTTCTTCACGTGCACTGATCTTCGCTTCGTCGATTGCTTCCTGAAGCATTACTTGAATGGATTCTTGAAGAGTCTGCTTAGATTCTGCACTAAGCAATTCATTCTCCAATAACTGTTGAATAACCGCATTTGGCATTCTCAGTCTCCCACAAATCTTTGATGTTGATTATTTACCACGGTAAATCACTCCTTTATGTCGTAGGTATAAAAACCTACCAACTTCAGCATGTTAGATAAATTACGGACTAGGACGATCCATAATGCTTGTTAGTAAATCATGGCCAATCTTTTTGAGTAGTTCCGTTCCACGATCCCACTCATCTCGTATATATGTCACGCACTCCTTATATGTTTTACAACCGTGGTCCTCTAATATATCGCGAATGATTTCAACTAAATTCGTACGATCGTTTTCACTCATCTGATCCAGGTGATCCACAATGTGGCTATCATAAGTTCCCTTATTCAACTTATCGAAAGCTTCATCTCCTCGATCAATCATTTTAATGTATAAGGTCTTAAACTGTGAAGACATTATACGCTTCAGCAATTCAGGTGCTGGGGCGTGCATATAATTTTTAGGGTGTAAGTAACAAGCAGCGATATATTTGTTAAAAATAGAAGTGGAATGTTGCATGTTCTGTAAACAAAAAGCATCTGACTCAGGTGTTGCACTATTGCTCAAGATGTCTAATGCAAAATTATAAATTGGATTACTATCTTGGTTGCCAATCACTGAACCGACCATTGCGATTTTAGCATCGGGAAAATATGCAGCCGTTAATGTAGCAACAAACGTGTGTTCGTCAAACATTCGATCAATGTACGGTCTAATATGATCAACCAATGTCCTTAGTTCACGACCGTGCACCAATTTATTATCCGTACCGTTGACTTCACCGGTCCCTGGACATATGAGATACCGACCTTCATCGAATCTAGCATAATAGATTGACGAATTTGTCTGAGCGTAGCTATTAAAATGTATCTCATAGCTGTCCGCATACCCCGTGCACCATTTAGTGCCTCGTGAATATCGACGTGCGGCGTCTGGAGTATTGAATTTTAGTAACTGTAGATTCGAATCTTCGTGTATTACTTCGATTGCATTGTCGCTTTGGAGTTGTCGCTTTTCCCCATCACGCATCTGCTTCCTTGTTTGCACCTCAGGTACATCTGTTACTGCTGTAGCTAATGTAGTAAACGTGTATTTGTTAATATCACTGAAAGGGAGATGTCGTTTCACGCGCTCGAACGTGGTTAACTGATCTGGTAATTCTGCTGATGGATGGTCACCTTGCAGTACACGTCTAATGATCCAGTCGAGGTATTTTTTGGTCGTGGTTGGATCCAACGTGGCCAACTCGTGCACGTTCGTGTTGTGTTTAACGAGTAGTGAGTCGTATTTCTGCTCAAGAGAAGGTAGCCGATCTTCAAACAACAATTGGTATAACATTCTAATAGTCACCGATTCACATCACGATGACTATTTACGTACTCACGCAGCTAACAACTCCAACGTATACACGACCCCTCGTGTGGTATTTTCGCGAATCAGTTTAAAGAATTTCAACTCCATGGGTGGAACATAGCCTTCCGAACGGTAATGCACAGAGCCGATGAATCCAGGAAGCGTAATGTCGGAATGGGTCATATGTACGATCCCAGAGTATGCAGGAATTAACATGCTAGTGATCCGTCTGTCGTTTCCACGTCCTGGGACTTTTGAATTTGGATCATTTCGATCCAGCTCTTTGACGGCACGTTTGAATCTCGAATAAGTGTAATCACGCATTGATACGTGCATGTAGTGCTCGCCGTACATCTCAAAAAACCTACGTTGCACATCTTTGAGTGCAATTCCATAGTTCTTTGGTGTCTGTTGATTGTTGTATGTCGACGACAACATGTTCCACAGTAACGTGTTCACGCTGAGTAACCGATCAATTTTTTCAATCTGATCATCAGTTGGTACTAGCCGCAGTACTACATTGGAACCCATGTTAATTTCCTTTCCATTGTTAATTGGCTAATCGTCTACCAAATGTTGACTAAAAATCAACTTATTCAAACAACTCACCATACTTATGTACCCGTTGCACTGCTACCGTTCCTTGTTGCTCACTAATCAATCCATGCATGTGTGCGTATTGTATCCCCTCGATCATTTTCTTTTGTGTTGATCCATAAACTCTGGGAACCCCATCGAACACACAGATCACAAAATCATTCCCAATTCTTACCACCTCACCAATATCATCTTCAACGTTAATTACGTGCCCGTTTACGGAAACACGCGATGGCGTGTGATACAGTTTCTGTAACTTAATGTCATAGCAGTATTCAGGTAGCGACAGTGATCCTACATCATTTAACAAATCTTCCACATCATCTAACAATCCTGTAGACGCGTTAACATCATGCTTTTCCATTACGTGGTGGATCAACGAGACTACTTGTTTAGCATTGTTGTACAAGACGTACAACAGATGCTTATTTGAGATCATCAATGCAACTTGACGGTCTTTCGTTTCTAGGACTCTAATACCATGTGATACACCAGTACCAACCATTACGTTGTTGTTAATGTAGTAACCAGTGAATGCTGCTCGATCTGGGCTCACATGTATCAAATGCACCAAGTCAATGCAATGTTTAAATCCCGTTAATCTGATTGGGTCTTTGCTTTGACGTGTCACCCCGCATTCATTCAGCACTGTCTTAATTTTAGACTCAGTCGCCGCATCACATGGTTCACCTGTTGTATTCAGGCATGTTCCCTTCGTCAGGTCAACCAACATCCGTTCTTGGTTAATTGTAACCACGTACACTCGATTCACGTCACCATCCACGAACGTCGATACCTGTGCTCGCCAGTTCGTACCGACTGACAAAAAATGCAAAGCAACTTTGGTGTTTACTTGCACAACAGTGAGGTCGTGTTTGTGTACAATGGGGACAATCTCACCAATGTCAATTAATTGCTCAATCTGTGCAACACTAAAGTTTCCACGCTTGCTCATAACGTCTTCGAGTAACACATGTAACATGATATCTTATACCAGTAAATTTGATCCTGTGTTGGTTATTTACTTTGACATCCTCTCCGCCCTAAAGGACGGGGATTCCTCACACCGTTGAAGAGATTCAACGGGTGAAGTCGATGTTACTTAATTTGACAACTGAACAATAGTACTCAGCTGCGATAATTAAAACGGGATATCACTCACTGTACCGCCGTCGGTGTATAGTGAGTGATATTTCTTCACATATGCACCATGGTCATGTTCGATCATTCGTTCTGCGTCAACCCAGCGTCCTTTAATGCATTTTATCGCATATTCAGCTGCTAAATTTCCATCACCAGTATTGAGCATATACTTGTCCGCCGCTGGTAGACGTACGTTGAACTTTAACGCATATACCATTGTTTCATGTGACGGTCTCAACAACCTTTCTTGTTGAGACGTAAGTCGGTGCTTTAATACATGGGCCGCATATCGTGCTAACGAGTCTGGGTCATTAGAGATATATTGAACCCAATCCTCTCGAGGATGGTTGTATACGCCTCGAATGTAATCGACCAATAAACTTGGGTTATTAAACAATTGACGCTCTGTGTCCAAATCCAATGGTTTCTTTCTCATTGCCGCATACTGGACACGTAGTTGAAGTGGTAGACGATGCAGTAACGCATCATCAATATCATGGTTCACGAACATGTACAACTTAGCTCGCTTAATGTCGTCATCTTGTATTTCACTCAGCAACCAACTGATATCACCACGGTGGTGGCTCCGAATATATTGACGAAGGTGATCAAATGTTTTGTCAGATACAGTTGATACTTCGCTCTTAATTAAATCATCAAAATCGCGCCACGGTCCATTAATGATCGTACTGTATCTGGTGCAGCACATGATATTAAAATCCGTTAGGCTAGCTAACATTGCTTGTTCAGATATTGGCAATCGTTCATTAGTTGATCGCGTGTATAACATCACGTATTCAATTGCATCGTCAGCGCGAGCTTTAATTTCATGTGCGATTACCTGATCTACCTGTCTGTTATATCCAGTGACATGTCCTTGTAGAAAATATGTATATGGGTCATCTGTCCCATCTGTGAGTTGCTCCACCAACTCTGCTAATTCGGGATCTTTGTATAGTTCAGTGACAAGCAGCAGTCGTTTGACTTGGACTTTATCTCTCTTGTTTCTAATGTGTGTAGCAACGTATTCTACGATAATCCGTTTAATAGGTGCATTTTCTACCAATGCAGTCATTTGAATATGTCCAAGTGGTTGATCTCGGACATCTTTGAATTGTGCAGTACCTAAATGAAATTGAACTTTGCCACCTGACATGTCAACCCACACGTACAAATGCTCTCCGTGTTCAACATACTTTGCATATGCGGAATGTTTAGTGGTGCACCATTTTGTCCCTCTAGCAATTTCCTGTGCTCCAACAAACGACACAATATCATATAACGTGCCTGTATTACCATGCGCCACAACTTCCACGTCGCCTTTACGTTCATGCTTAGGGGTTTTGTAAATCGTATGATTTGACGTAAATGCCCCAACAACGTCCGTCAACTCTTTGTATGACATCTGGTTAATTTGTCGCTGGTTAATGGGTAACGACTTTAATATCTGATCGTACTTAGCTAGTACATGAGACATCGCATTTAGTTGATCGGATTGGATGTTCCCATCGAGCAACTGTTTAATAATCCATGAGGTGTATATTTTTTTATCTGTCGGATCGGCTGATAATACGGAATTGAACCCATCAGATCGTCCCAGACGATCATTGACTACCGCCATCCACTTATCACGAAGAAAATCTACCCGTCCTTCAAGTAACTCGATTAACATGCGTCATACTCCAAAGTGTTCTTTATATTTCTTGATCCACTGTCCAGCTGATTCTTCAACGAATGTACGTTCAAGTGCAAGCCATCTTGATTTCATTACCTCGATGGAGTATATCACACCCTGCATAATATCATGGCGTGACAATATTCTATGTTCAACATCAGTACTCTTAACATGATACTTAATGCAGTACCTAACAGCATGACGCAACATAACCGATCTGAGCACCAGCATCTCTTCTTCAACAGGGAGACGTGTACCGATCTTAGACATTACGGACCAAATAAACAGTGACATTGGATCGCGTTTTATTAGTTCCCACAATTCAGGTGACGTCTTGTCGTACATCGCATTGTAGAATGAATACAGTGCCAGTGTATTTGATGACACATATTGGAGAATTTCATTACTGTTTAATTTATTAGCCACACAGAACTGACTTACATCACTCTCCAGTCCGGGTGTAGCCATTGCTTTTACGAGAATTTCATTCCAGTTGTACTTCGCATTTGCAGCATATACTAGACCCAGTCGCATCCCACTCGTCGGATGATGTGCAATCACCTGCTCAATTGTGGTTTCAACTTGTTCAATTCTCTCATGCTTTAACACCGCACTACAGTACTGTGTTAGGATCCCTGCACTCTCATACTTCCCAGCTCTTGCTAACTCATCAATCAATCTAGCAACTTTACCTGTGATCCGATCGTCGACTCCGTGTAGCACATAACGAGTATATGAAGCCAACATCGCGATCATGTTGTCATAATCTCCCATCGAAAAGATCGCATTTTCAATTATTGGGTGTTGCGACAAGTTGAACATTTGAGCTGAGTGCATCAGCAACGTTGGACCATCTGGAATTTCCCTCTGTATTGTGCGTACAACTTGGAACAATCCAGCATCGGGTTCATCTGTGTGAACTTTACACTTGAGTGCATTAAGATAATGACCAACAACGCTATGACTCATCGATATTTCTGAGACTACGTCTTTTAATTCAGGTATATCATATGCGTGCGTATGTACTAACACTTTTGCCACTTTCTCTTCATGTAAGCCTTCACCGTAAATATACTCAATTTGCTTAATGAAGAATTTCCGCAATACGGGATTGTTGTGCACTAACTCATATGTGGTCTTTGGTGATATTGGTTTGTCACGGGCATCTTTAAATTGAGAAGTTTCAAACTGAAATTGATACTTACTGCCACGATGATTAATGTACACATATAAGCTACCCAACTGCGAATACCGAGCATATTGATTAGCTTCGTCACTCGTGGCAGACGTGCACCACTTTGTTCCCCGACCAATTAACATCGAACCTTCCTTATCAGTGATCTCATATAGTGCACCATGTGGACCAAAATACAAGGTATCAATACCATCTGCACTCTCATAAGGGTTGGAGCGGTTGGTTTTAAGGTTGGAATCATCGGATGCTAATTGTTTGACCAGCACGTCCATTTGATTGAATGTAACTTTATTAACGTCACGGTTGTCGATAGACAGTTTCGGCTTATATTGATGATACACCGCCAGTACATCATGTACTTTGCCGATGTCAGATATGCGTCCAATAAACAGCTCTCGAAGGATCCACTGTAAGTATTCTTTTTTGGTGGTTGGATCCGACTGTAAAATCCGCGTCCAGAGACGGTCCGCATCAACCCCACGTTCCTTAGCAACCGTGTTGAGCTTGTCCGAAAACTGATTCCTCAAGAATTCAATACGAGATTCAAGCAATAAACTCTCTATTAGAAACATTCTGGTCTCAACCAAGTATCGTATTGTAGTTATTTATGATTCCCGCATTCTCTGTAGAGAATGCGGGAAGTGGTATCACTCTAAGTTCTTATTGATCTCACCAGCTGCGAAGTTGGCATTTAGTGCTTCATAGTGCACCAACTTCACATTAAAGTTCTTGATACGACCGTCTTTGTTGAGTGTTGACCAGAAGCGACGCAGCACGTCTTCAATAAAACCAATCGCACCTTGCTGAACTACGTTGCCATCGCCGTCCTTCAATTCAGTTGATGCGACCATCTGTGCCATTGAAAATTCACCAACACGCGTCACAATACCACCCAGCACTTCCGATGGTTGCGCACTTCGACAAAGATCGATCAAATCTTCAATCCACAGGAAATCAGCACCAACTGCATTTGGATCAATTTCGCACCGAATGGTAGCCTCAGATCGCTGCGAGTGGCTAATTGCTGGTGTATTCAGTACTTTCTGTGAGAACTGTGCAAGTTGGTACGAACACGGGCATGCAGAGTTATAAGTGTATACAATCGTGATGAACGCTTTGACACCACCTTTTTGAGTGTTTTCAATCTCAATGCAGGTTGGATAATACAACCAACCATAATGCTCCTCACGCCAGTGTTTCTGAATATATGGGTAGTCAAATGATACTTTGACGAATGCATCGTTTGAAGGTAGTGCATTACGATAGTTGGTGGTTACGTCAACAAAGTCTGCCAAAGTAACTGCTTGACCGTTTTCGTTTTTATCTACGATAACGTCGTAGAATCCACGTGCAAGCCGTGACATGTTGATACCACGACTCACTGTGTCATCCATGCTGACAAATGCTTCGATCGTGCCTTTCACGTAACTGAAATTTGCACCATCACGACTCGCCAATGTTACGGGCGTGACCAGATTAGAAATGCCAACTTTTGGCAGTCGAATTGACGCATGTGAGTTTTGATGGAAGTTCTGTGGATCTGGGATGTCGTGTTTAGTGATTTTGAGGTCCCAGTCAAATGGTTTCAGTTGATCACCAATTTCATGAATATTGCCTGACATGTTAATGTCTCCGTGTATAATGCTCGTAAAGATATTATATATCGGAAACCAAAAAACAAACAACGGCGGAAAGTTCCACCGTTGTTTGTTTATTTGTTTGTAAATCAATGATCTACATTTATTTCATAGTAGTTCTTGACGTCCGTCGTCTTAGTGAGTTCAGCCTTAATTCCTTTCAGAATACTGACATAGACAGCCAGTACGTCGGTTTTACTGCTCATGGTTATCCGAGTTAACTCAACATCAATGTCACGCAACAGCAGCTCAACGCACTGTTTCAGTGCCTCTACGCTGTCCTTTGGTTGCTTGTACATCATTCTTACGGTGATGTGAGATTGACAAATAGTCAGGTGGTTTACGATCGCCTCAGCTCGGTTTTTGCGGATGAATTTTTTCATCAGTTCCATCGCTTTCACAATGTCATCAATTGCCCGATGATCTGTGTCTGAGTAGGTGTTGGTGTCCTTAACTGAGAAACCGAGCAGCGTACTCTTGGAGTATGCTGGAGGACGTCCATTTTTAATCATCAGATGTTTGAATTTCTTGCTGAGTATAGCAAGAGTGTGGTTGCGGTGGTCGATGTGTGAAAACTCAAATCGAAGCGCAATCTTCTGTGTCTGACGGACTTCAGTAATGTATACCTTGAATGGTCGTGATGAAAATTTATTCTTTTTGTATCCTTCATCATCCAATAAGACTGTAAGTAGTTGTTCGACTTGACTAAGCACGGCAGTCCGGTGTTCGTTTAACAGTGTATTTCGTACAATCTTGCTCAAATAAATCTTCGGTGATCCATTGTTCGACTCATCTAGCACTGCTACTAATTGATTTGGCAACGTTGGTACGTCACATGCTTTTTCGTCAACGTGCTCAACTGCGTCACCAGATTGATTGAACAGGTGATACTTATACTGTACAATATCTGGTCCATATTTCGACACATTGGTAATTGCAACACCGTCGGCGAACAATAGTGGACCGCTAGGTGGAATAAGACACATCAGTTGTTGCCATTTCGCACTATCTAGTTGCGACGTGTCGATTGTTACTGTCCCATCGTTAGTATCAACATGAACCTGTTCAACCGAGACTAACGCACTGATCGCATTGGAAAACCAACACGACATTGAAGTTCGGATCAATGTGGCCAAGATTGTCTCGGGGACGGTGCACATGGTAGACGCTTGAGTTGCCATGATTTTTTACTACTCTCAAAAAAAGATGAATCAGAAATAACATAATAATGATTATTTTTATGATTTAAAACTATCCAACCTAGGTTGGATAGTTTGGATCGATGTTATCGTTTCTTTAGCACATCTGTCCGTAGAAATTTTTGTATTTCTTGAATTAGATATTTTTGAGCCGCCTTATCATGGACGACAGCCTCAGCAAGAGTGGTGATGTGTTTACCATTCGATGCCTGTTCAACACTCTCATACACTGCTTTCGGTACTGCACCAGGAGCAGAAGGTTGAGCAACGATATCTACCGTCAAGAATTTGAAGTCTTGTACAATGCCACCCTCTGCTACAAATCCTGCACCTCGTGAACTCACGCCCAACTTAACTTGACTGTCAATTAGGATCCGAGCAATGTTTCCGCAAGGTGTTGGTAGAATCTTGGCTCGACCAACGGCATCAGTTTGTTGCATCGTCATTTCAGTAATCGCATGAGACACACGATCTAAGTTGATTGTGAGACCAGCAGGGTGATCAAGTTCACCAATGATGGGAGAGGCGGATGTTCGGATTACGCTGTTTGCGTAATCAACTTGCTCCATCACCTCTTTGGTCTGGTAGATACGACCGTTTCTGTTCTTTTTAGCACTTTGCATGAAAGTACCAACCAGCCAGCAGTCTTTACCATCTTGACTATATGATGGCGCCAGTGGTGCGTAGTTAACACTTTCCGTGATAAGTAAGCTACCCGAAGAGTCATATTCAAGTAGCATGATTGGATCGATTAGCAGTTGCCGTTCTAACATTTGTGTTGCTCCCAGGTGCATGTTGTTATTTATTACAGAACTCGAACGTCATCGACAGTAATTGAAGGATAAATCACTTCATTCTTATTCGCGATCCAATTATCCAGTTCGCGAACCTGGTTAACACGTGGAACAAATGTAACAGCTGCAATGTCTGACAGATCAGATAGATGTGTTATTAGGTCGGAGATGTATACAACAGCTCCAACCTCTGGTACGCGCGCATCGAACCACGCATACACTTCATTAACAACTAACTGTCGAATTTGTTCACTCGTCAATGCTGATTGTCTGGTTTTCACCACGTTGATTGTACGTTGATCACTAATGTCACCGTAAGGACCAATTACTTGACGTAATACTGCAGATGTACAAACAATCTCGTCCGTTGCCATTTTTTTAGTAAAAAGCTGTCCAAACTTGTTGGTCAATTCAACAGACGTCGGATAGGTGACATTACCAACGCGATACTTACAGAACCGTTTAATCTCTTCGTACAACACAACCGTCAACACATACATGTTGATGACATTCGTTGTCGATGGATTCACAACGACGGATTGATTGATGGTATATTCCACATTAACGTCGACACCAGGCAAACCAGTGAACAGTTTTACATCATCAGTGTTACCGACCGCTGATATTGCATCTGTGAAGTTTGGGGTGGTTTGATAAGTGGTGTAGTAGGTACCTTGCTTGCTAAAGCCAACTACCGTGGGACTGTATTCTACTCGAATCACTGCGCCACTCGGTGCATTCACTGAGAGTGATTGGTAGTTAGAAGACATTGTCCAGTTGGTGAACAATACGTTGTTGGCATACACCGTTACAGTACTTGGGTCGGTCTTATATGGCAGCAGATCACCTGATGTATAGTCGTGAATTACACCAAAAAATTGTGGTAGAAGTTCGGTTATATTCGGTAGACGCAGCACCAACTTACTGTTTGTTGTATCATACGCGATTCGGTCTACATTACACGTCAGTGGCAGCTTCACTGGCTCCCCATTTGCATTTAACCACCCTCGATTCACAATCAACACCACGTCACTGAACACATCTGTCGCTGGAATGCTTCCACCAAACAACGTATAATCGATTCGATCAACATATACATTTGTTGTTTTATATTGGACCCTTTTACCAGATGTAGTATCAACAATACGTAGCATCCAGTTGGTAGAGCTGGAAAGTGACCATCCAGAAGAATCGTAGTTTAAGTAAACATCTGGGTTAGTTGCGTATGCAGTTGATGCTTGCTGTGCCAATAATACTGGAACATCCTCAATGCCGCCGCCCTGTTTAAGCAATTGATGATACAACCCAACGTCGGTGTTAATACGACCGTTAATATCATTGATCAGTATCGCCAAAATTGAGACATTATTCAAATATTCTACTACCCCTTCTTCAATCCAAATATTGCAGTCAGGTACATGCGTTGGGATATTGTATGGAGTTGTTGTAGTATATGCAAACTGTGATCGTCCAGTACTTTGCAGCACGTTAGCTGTATACGACAGAATGTTAGTGTCCTGATACAGGAAGGTGCCATAATCGGATTGTGTGACCATGCGGTCTTGGGTAGTATAGACCGCAGGTGCATATTTTTTAATACTTTGGATTGACTCCGATGGTAATCCAACCAACCGTGAATCGAAGTTGATGTACATCGTAGCCGTATATGTTTGGCCATCATCCCCAATATAATCAAAAGAAAACTGAGCAGGATTGTTTAGTCGCTCAACGGACACTGACTCGTTTACGGTTGTTCGAATTCGTAAGTTAAAAGAACCAAAGGGTTTGTTTGAGTATGTTCCATCACCAAATGCCAAACTAATACGATTGTCGAGCAACGTGTTCACTTGGTACCGATTACGGTTGTCAGTTGGTGTAAAGTACACATTCTGACCAGGAATTGTATTAATCTGGTCCCACGTGAACGACTGTGTTACAGGTGGAATTTCCGTCAACCAAACACTCTTGTCGTCAATGTTTTTATATTCCACCACAAAATCATTGTTATTATTAGTATCGTTGAACACAACTGGAATATTAATTGTAGTACCTTGTTTCACGTAACAGAAGATTCCGTCGATCAACTGTACGTCCGTAAATGTCTTTGTTCGCACTGATACAGTGAATGCACCATCCAACCCCTTGGGGTTTTCAATTGGTACCTCACCTGTCTTGAGGCGAATCACGTCAAATGGTAGTGGTCCAGCGCTAGTTGGAATTGTAGCGGAAATAACACTGTTAATTGTCGGAATAGACAGTGACACAGAATACGATTCATCAATAACAGATACTGCAGTCTGGTTTATCGAGGTTGTGATGGTTGTGTTAATTGCGTTGAAGATCGACATGAACTGATCGTACCACATTTGGTTGTTTTGATCTTCCCAAAACACTGTCTTATTAGTTAGCACGTTGGATCGAGTGTCTGTGACAACTTGGTTAGTTTTGATTCCAACAATACGTGCATATCCTTCAACTGAAAGTGGACGTGACGGTGTATACGAAATGTATTGAGCTAGTTTCAGGACACTATCCATTCGCTCGGCGGTCGATAGAATGTTTTCATGGCCGACAAGGTCGATTCGATAGCTAAGCAGGTCGCAAATGTAAGCAAAGCACTCGATAATTGCAATCAATTCCGACGATTCAATGAAATCATTGAACATCTCCGGAAAGTTCGCTTTCACTCGTTCAATCAGTGCTTGTTTAACGCTATTGTACGTGAACGTCGAGTAGTTAATGGTTTTACTTTGCTCATAGACGAGCTTCCAGAAATCATTCAGATTAGTTGACATGTCGACTCAGTCCAATTCACCAGTGATCGTATTTAGTCTATAGCTGTATGTTAATGTAAAGCGTATCTTGCAGGTTCAACTCAAGGTAAATCAGCGTTACTGCACACACCACAACGTTGTTGTCAGGATTTGGCGTGACGCCAATGTCCACGAGTCGTACCCGTGGATCAAAGTTTATCACATTCGTGATGTCATCCTGGATGATTGCTAAAATGTCAGGAGTCATTTGCTGGAACATCAACAGTGGGATTCGGGTGCCAAAGGTTGGCATCATCACACGGCCTCTAATCGGAGTGAAGATGTGTGACAAGAGATCCTGAACGACCACTTGCACGTCATACAGAGCAAGCGTCGACTCCGTTAGATAGTTGTGAAACGTAAACCCCTTGTATACTCTTTTCATCGTTTCCACCATCTGTTGCGATTCAGTACTTCACCTCGCTCAATCCTATTTACCTGACCGGATTCGTAATCATGTTCAGGCTCGACGGTTTGATCATTCTTTGTACATGTTCTTGCCCATGGTTCTCGATTTGGTATCCGACTCGGTAGAAACGCCTTAACAGCCGTCAATCCAGGAACCGTGTTCACTAATGTATTGGAAAAATTCTGAATGAAGTTACCGATTGTCGAGATTGAAATATTACCGCCTGCCTCAATCACGTATTGTTTCAGTGCTTTAAAATTCACATTCTTCGCTAATACATTAGAATCTTGCATTGCCACAATGTTTACGTTGGTTCCTTTGATGTTGACGTTGCCATCGGATGTCAGATTAATATCTTTCGTTGAGTGAATACTGACGCGTCGGTCAGCATGAATGTCTAAATTGCCAGCCTCATCCAACTCAATCCAAACTGAACCACTAGCAGTTGATATGTAGATTCGCTCGTTCGTGTCATCCAACAAAATCTGCTTACCACATGTAGATCGCAACCGAATACGGCAATTCTCAGGTCGATCGTCAGCAGTAAATGCATGGAACCCAGGTGTTACAAAACCCATGACCGTTGGTGTTTTGCTTGATCTAGTTGTCGCATATCCATCACTATCGTCGTTTGGAATGTCGGTGATCGAGTTGTTGAAGTTATCTGGTGTTACTGCCGAAGGTGAATAATCTGCAGCGCGCGTCACCCACTCGTAATTAATCTTCGACGGATCGTAGTTGAACGCGCGCTGTAAATTGCTTGCGAGCGGTTGAATAAGGTTTTCAGTGGTGCTGAGTGGTCCATACGATGACTTGAAATCGGGCAGTTCTGAAGATTGCTCGGTAACAAATTTACCATTCCCATGTGAAACCATCGCATCTGAAGTAACGATCGCACCACGGTACATTCGACATTCTGGATCGCCGTCCAGACAATACACTTCAACCAGCATCCCAACCTGTGGTGGAAGCAATAATCCAAAACCAACACCACCATACGTGTATTCACCATTTGGTCCGCGCTGTGCACCATGTTGAATACCAAACAACGGTGAACAACACTGAGCCCATGGTAGATCTTCGACCTTTGTCGAAAACTGTTCATTCCATTTTGGTACAATCACGCGCACACGGTGTCGTTGCTGTGGGTCTGCAACGTCAACAACCCACCCAGTGGTTGGTGTTGCATAATTTATTTCTGTATTAACCTGATTGAATGCTTCTAGCTGTTTAGTCTTCATTATTTTGCCTCCTCGTTACATCCAACCTTGCTTTGTGCTGCATCGGATGGTACGTTGATACCAATTGCTTCACCTGCAGTCTTGCCAGCGTTTGTTACTGCTTCACCTATACTAGATGCAACATTAGCTGCAACATTACCAATTGCTTCACCTGCTTTAGATGCCTGTGCAGCTACGTATTGTGTTGCGTCTTTGATTGCTGAAGTTACTCCACCTGCCTTTTGGGCAACTTTCTTCACCATTAAATTTGTCGCCCACTGATACAGCTGACCACATGTTATACTATCCGTAATGATATCATTAGATGCTTTTGCTTCTCCATATGCACTGCCTAGGTTAGTGATATAATATGCACTTCGAACCGTAGTATTTGGTGAATTTACTGCAAACTTCATCACCGCTGCACCTCCACCTGCACCACAGAAATGCATTAAGTACAGCGATCCGAGATCAACAGGTGCTCCGTTCTTTCTTAGAATACTGATGTTCTGTTTTAGAAACTTCCCACCCGCATCAGCATTAACATATGGATCAAACACCTGAGCCCAGTTGTAACCGAGACCCGCAAACGTAGATGGAGTAAATTGATACAACCCACTCGCATTTGATCCAGTTTTATTACGCTGTGGAACATTCTTGGCGTTTGGATTTAATGCTGACTCCACAATCGCGATTCTAACCATAATATCAAGTGGGACATCCCACTTCGTGGCAGCTTTTGTGATTGCATCTTTTACGTTAGCAGGCGCATTGACCCATTTTGGCAACTGATCAATTGGAACTAAAGTTCCAGGTGATGTCATAGGTCCCGTATTCGTAATAGCTGTCGCATCCGTCGGTGCTGAAGGAACCACTCCAACCACTGCATCATAACATGCATTGACGTTAGTTTGAAAAGTTGGCACGTTTTTAGGTTGTGTCTGACCGTTATCCAATGCACCGAGTGGATCGTTCGTGTATGCTGACAAGGCTTCAATCGTTTGAGTGAATACTCCATTGATGAATTCGGATTCAATCCCGATCACCATGTAATACCCTTCATACCAGAAGTTCCTGGCATAGTTAGGATTGTCCCCGTACAGTAGCGTGCTTAACTGATTAACACCAGATGCTGCTTTAACGAAATCATTGCCGTTTGGCATGAACACATCCACGCGGACGAAGCATGGCTGCACTCCCCATTCTGAAAACACATCTCCGGTTGAATTTGTTGTGCCATTGACGGCATTAGAAGTCGTAATATTGTTAATTGAATTAAGTAGATCAGGATTCCCGATCACCTTCAATTTCATTGCTCTCGATTCTAAAGATGCCTGTTTTGCAATGTTATATGCATATTGTGAAGAGAGTGCAGTAGAATTTGTGTTATTCGTGTTTGGCGATTCAATCGTTGAACCAAAAAACAATGGTTGGGATATTGTCTCACCACCTTGATGTTTGTTTAACTTGGCAGCTTGGTTATTTGGTAACACATTTACGGTGCCATTAATGGTCGGGCCCGATGGTGTCGTATTTGAATTAGATGCAATCTGAAGGTAAGATAACCCAAGATTCATCTTGAGGTCAAAGTCTAATACATCTGTATTCTCACCAGTGTGCAGGTATTTGTATATTATCGTGTTCCTTGGATTAATGTTTAACTCGTCGATTCCAGCACGCGCTGACACTGGCAGTTCTGTTTGAATCACCTTGTATATCACTTCAGTATTCTTACCACCACGTGTGGTGTTGACTGTACATAGGATTTTGAACGTGTACAGTTTACCATCTTTATCTGGTTCTACTGCATCTTGTTTCACTCGCGTGCAACGGTTCATGATCTTAGTGATTCCATCTTCAATCGATGTCCCTGATCCAAACGTGAGCGTTGCAGTATCTTCACAGTTATCAGTATCTTTGTATGCAGGTACAATATCATCGGGCTTGTAATTACCACTAACATACACGTCATCGAGGATGATTTTATACGATACCGGCGTCACTAGTTTATCACTAACACTTGACGCTTTGAGTTGCTTGACCACACAATTGAAGTACTGCTGATAATTTGATTGGATCTGTTGCTGATATGACTGAATAGTAGCTTTGAGGGTAGTATCTGTTTTAAGAGATATACCATTCGCGAGGTTGCTATACTGTGGCAGTCGATTGGTGCCATTTGCAATTGCTAACCAAGTGATGTCGTAACGCCCACCTTGGATTCCAAACTCTGCCTGAACGTCAATCCAGGTCATGTGGATTGGTGCGACACTAGTTATTACTTCTAATTGACCATCAGCGGTTTGACCAACGAAGAACGTCTTAACTACAAACACCACCTGGGAGTAGTCGATCAACATCTCGCGACACAGCGATACTATAAGATCTAAAAATAACACCCCCTGTGGTTCGACGACTTTCATGGATCCTTCGTGAACCAGTGAAGCACCCATGTCATTTGGTGTCGCATTTGCCCACACAGCGGATTTTAGTTTCAACTCTTCGACCTTGATATCTGCATCCTGTGATCCGTTACATAGAATGGTAAACTTCCCATCACCAAGCTTACGTGGCGTAAACTGCAGTAGTTTTCCTGAACCAGATCTACGCCACCGTGCTGGATCCGTGTGCAACGACAATTGGTTCGCAGTATCAGTGCTATCGCACATCGCAAGGCAGTGATAATACGTCGTTGAAACAAATTTTGAGATGCTTGATGGTGGGGTGCTCATTTTAAACGTCCAAAATTTCTGCTGCAACACGGGACTTGGTTGGTACACGTAGCACTCTACCAAGTTCGATTTCACTTACATCATATAATCGATTGAACAGCATTACAACCCACATCAGATTGGGATCTTCATATAAGTAATACGAAATTAAGTCAGGACGACCGACAAATTCGGCCGTCACATAAAAATCAACATCCGACACATCTGTTGGAATTGAGGTAATGTTCCACCACCCCAAACCCAACGTCGTCTGTTCAATAAAACCGTAAGAGGTGTATCGATTTGACATTATTAAAATCCTTGCAGGATGCCAAGTTTGAAATCATCGAGGTTAAATGCGGAATATTGATCCGGTGAATGGGTTTCCGTTAATTCAAGTGACACGTCCATTCGAATTGGAATTGGTTTGTTTACAGGATCGACGAACCACTCTTTCAAAGTGTCACTAAAGAAACCTACAGGAATATAATCAACGTCTTCTGGAAACGTCACGTTAACACTCGTCAGCACACAAGGTAGTCGTTGAATGTTAATGGGCTGGGTATCGTCGTTTGAACCATATGCAGTGAGGTACAATACGGGTGGTGGTGCACCGAGGGTTTTTCCGAGAAAGTCCTGTGACTGTCGAATCGCGTTTCGTTGTTCTGGACTCAATTCCGTCAGACCTTCTTGAGCATTGAACCTACCACCAAAATTAGGATATCGCCAAGCCTGCAAAGTTTGGACTCGTCGACTGTTCAGGTATGCTTCGGCTACATTCCTTGAAATAAATTTACCTGTAATTGAAATTGTACGTGATTCTGTGCGCTCAAACACTTGATACGACCCAGGCATCTGTGTTACTGACAATTGTTGAAACGCCACACTACCATTGACGGAGACCCCTGGTGTAACGTCAAACGTCACAACTTCAACTCCACCGGGCGCAAACAGCGATGGAATTGAAGTTAAACTAACTTGATAGCTCATTAGATGCCTCTAATCCACTGTTTGTGATATTTAGAGGCTATGGGTTCACTATTCGATTTTCGAAAATCCGTCTTCCAACGCGATGGTGAGGTGGTGATCAGCCAATGGTTTGACGGTATCTTTGTGGGTTACTAAGTACACCGTTGCGTTGCTTCTTGTTGCATATTGCTTAACCATATTGAGTGCTCGACGTACACCTTGGTCACACAGTGAATGATCAAGAATCTCATCTAAAACACATATGTTAATGTGTCCATGTAATGACTGCAGCACATCTCTAAACGCAAACGCCAGAGCTAAGTTCACCCGTGCTTTTTGTCCCATCGACAGCTGGTTATACGTAAACGGTCGATCATTTAAGTTGATCACAACTTGTAATTCTGAGTCAAAGAAGATCTCATGTCGCATTCCAATCTGATCCAAATACAACTGAATCTGGCGGTTCAAATACGGAAGAGTGGTTTCCATCAATGATTTTCTAACAGGTGAGTCTTTTTTAGATAAGAACCGGTGTAGCAGATCTTGATGTTCAAGGGTTGTTTTCATTTCATCTAACGTCTTACTATCCGGGATTTCTGGCATCTGCGCGTGTAAGGTTTGAATTGTAAGCTCGTGCGGATTTGTTGCGGTCTGCAACTTAGCGATGTGCTGATCGATCTGTGCACCACGCACGCTGTCTTTTATGATGTTATCCAAATTGATCCCACCTAGCTGTTCGGTTAAGTGGTTAATAATCCCATCAACTTCCACGAGTTGACGCTCAAATTCCTTCTGAGCATCGTCCAGTTGTGTTTTTGCGGTATCTAGCTCGATCAGTAGCTGAATCTTACCAGGAACCATTTCCGCAGATTTACTAAAATGTTGATTGCAATAAGGACAGTTGTTGTTCTGTAGTTGATTTATTTCAACCGCCAACGTCTTGAGCTCGTGATCGATTCCCTTGATTTCACGTATCTTGTTTTTGATCTCATGTTGGATCGAAGTACGTCGATCTTCCAAATCACTGAACTGCTGCTGCAACAACTTGAGTCCTGCGACATCCTCATCCGACATTACAATCAACTGATCTTTCAATTCAGCTAATCGATTACGTTCTTCAATGAGTGACCGCTCCCATTCCTTCGATTGTGTGATGCTGTTTGTTAAAATAGCTTGAAGTTTGTCACGTTCACGTAAAACAAAATCGTACTCGCGTCTTAAATTATCAAATACCTTCTTCGTTTCCTTCATTCGATCATTCAGTACACCTGCTCTATGTGATAGCAATTCAAATCCAAACATGAACTCAATTAATGACCGTTGTGAATTCTTCGAGGCGGATTCGGCAGATAACTGCAAAAACGATGCATGCGATGCTTGAAACACGACGATCCGCATAAACATCTCGTGTGGAATATTGACCATCTTTTTGATTGTTTCATTAGTTTGATCGGATGTCCCTCTGGTACAGTCGTTTCCGTCAATTACCAGTTTCACTTCATTTGAGTAAGTCCCACCTTTACCTTTTCGTGTGCGTGTTACTTCAACGTGCTTGCCGTCAATCTCCATTACCCCACTAACGAGCATGTTCTTCTTGTTATTGTTGTTAATCAGCTGATCGTTCGTATACCCTTTTAAATGATCATAGATTAGATATTCAAGTGCATCACACACCAATGTCGTATTATGTGTAATGATGTTGTTGTCAGTAATATACAATGAAGTGGAATGTGAGACTTTGATGCATTGACATTCTGTGATGCCTTCAATGACCAATCCAGTGACCTGATGATATTCAACTGCTTTGGTGATTGGGTTTAGTGTTGGAATGTAAACAAAGACGCCTGTGATTAAATTCAACTGATGTATTTCATCTGTAGTTAGTATTTGATAATGACTTGGATGTTGAGTGGTAGCACAATCGCCAGTCACTTGAATCTTCACCTTCCATAGATGATCTCGACTAGCTTGTGCAGTGCACCCATTAGTGAGTGTTACAGTATAGTATTCCAGATTACCTTGCGGATACACACCAACCACGGTTGATCTCATTCCATCAACGGATACCAGTTCCATGCCAACGTGAATGTTGCGCATCTCAACATACCCGTTGGTCGTCAACACGAGCGATGATAGTGGTTGAGATTTTCCAACACCGTTTCGTGATACCCCATGCTCATCGATGATATTCGTATCACGATCTTCACCTAGAATTGTAGTAATTGAGCCTGGTGTTGCAACGCTGAGTGTTTGCTTGACGTTGCCAAAACTCTTAAAATTCTGAACAGTGATTGATTTCACGTTGATGTTTGGCATCGGTTAGATCTCCTGTGAATGCAACATTAGTTCCCGATACATGTTAATTAGCAACGTCGTATCGACAGACATTAGTTGACTGAGTTTGTCAATTACAATATCATCGATTGTTTTATCTCCCTCTTTCAACATGTTTTCATTTTGTTCATTATCTTCCATGATTAATTTCTTTTGGAAATCTACCTTCAGTCCGCGTATATTCCCTGTAGCAGATAACTTTTCTTTTATTTGCTGGATCTGTTGATGTTGTAGTTTAACATCATCTGTTATTACAATAACACTGTTCTTCTTCGGGACGAAAGTTGGATCCATCGCAACACTAGCTGGTACGCGATCATAAAACGGACCATCTAACCAATCAATGAACGTCATCTCATCTGCGTCATGATCATATACCATAAACCCACGTTCACTATCACCAGCATCTGACAAATCCATTGGAAAAGTGTTTCCAATATATGTGATGTTTTTGCTATGTTGACGTTTGTGGAAGTGGCCACTGAAGATCCGCTTAATGTTGCTAAATGAGTCTGGATCAGCACCATGAACGGACTTCGTGTACTGTCCAGTCAATATAAAACTCTTAAATTCAAAATGACCAGCCCACACTGGGACGTGTTGGTATTTCTCGTATAGAATTGGATATTCAGCATCAAACAAGTAAGGTGAAAACAAAATATCACACCCACATTGATTGATTACCTTAGGTTTATCAATTACGACGAAGTTATCTAGGCTGTCATACGTAACCGTCGAGAAATACTCACGGTTATTCCGGTGATATAAATCATGGTTGCCAACGATGAAGTACACAGGTAGTTCAAGGCGATTCAGTTTCTTAGCTGCTTCATGTGACACGTGCATTGTGAATACATTAATGCTGTTTCGATGTTGATTCCAGTCACCTAAGAATGCAATGTAGTCAATATTGCCTTGGGTGTTGATGTAATCAATCATGTAATCAACGAAGGCGGTGCAGTCAGCGTTGTGCTCAACGCTATTGTCCTTTCGACCCCAGTGAATATCAGTGAAATACACGCCACGCATTGGTTGGTTCTCCAAATGGGTTACTGGATTAATTATCCACGAAATTAAGCCCATTTATCACTGCTGTTAAATACCAATGATTTTGTTATAGGATGATTTTTGATGAAAGTGTTAGCAATCGACCAATCTCTCACCAATTGCGCTTGTGTTATTTTTGATGCATCTCTCGATCCAATGATCCCTGATCACATCATTGCATACGACGTGTTTCACTCCGACAAAGAGAAACACTCCTACTGCAGAATCACATCAATCGCAAACCAAGTCCGAGAATTTGCAGATCGTTACATCGACGATATCGATCGTGTTGCTTTGGAGGGATTAGCATTTAGTGCAGTTGGTAATGCGGAACGTGATTTAGCGGGATTGTTAGCAGCTATCATTGCGTGTCTCCCACCTAAGTTTCACGATCTCGTGAACGTGCACATCCTCGCTCCAACTTATGTTAAGTACCTCGCAACGGGTGCAGGTGGTGCAAAAAAGGTTGACATGGAATCAGCTCTACCTGATGCAGTCCGAGTACAATTTGAGAACACGCTCGTGAAAGATGGACGCCGTGATCTTGCAGATGCTTACCATGTAGGACAGGCACTGATTTACCAACAAGTGAATGGTCAAGTATCGGATATTGGACTTGTTGTTAAAAAACCTAAGACGAGAACGCCTAAACAAGAACGAAATATCCGCGTGAAAAAAGTGCAAAAACGATTGAGAAAGGGATAATCGTTGTAAATGTTTTTGGAAAGTGGTATAAATAGATTCAACTTGGATCATTTGTGCCATTTTGCACTTGTTTTTTGATCTGATAATATGACAGCTTGTTTTGTAAGATGTTGCAACTACGAAGTAAAAAATGCAACATCGACGGCTCCTCAACCGAGTTGGTTCGCTATAAGGTTGGGTCGGTTTGCATGTTAAGTGCGAGGTAGTAGACTACCCGAACATGCAATAAGGGAGGGATTCGCTAGACCTGCAGTAGATCGTCCATATAAGTTTAACTTCGGTTAACACCTACACGGTAATCTTCAACAGAAACGATAAAACACAGACAGAGGTTTGTGGCTACCAGCAGTACTCGAAGCGCTTATACCTATCAATCGGAAGTCATCTGGTTGTGAATTTCATCAGTTTCAAATTTACTCTGTTGAACGTGTTTATCACTCTTACACGTTAATCTGAATGCAGGTGGCTTGTTACCTTCCGTGGAGTCGCCTGGGATTTGCAAAAACACAATATTTTTGTGTTTTTTATTGGTTTTTGCCGATCTGAACGGGGGGGCTTTTAAAAAGACTTTCTTTTTGACTCCATTAATAATACGCATATCACCACCATTGATCTTTTACGTTTTCCATTAAATCACTGTACATCTCGGACCCGCGTTATGTCAGATGTGTGAAACTAATCCAAATTACGAAGTGCAACGAAGTAATTTGTATTGGTTTCCGCGTCTGACTTCATTAAACGCGTAGTGCAACGCAGCGTTTAATGCATTTACCATTCAATCATCTGAGATCACCACCCCTCCATCTATCCATCAACCACAGGCGGTCTCTTTGATTAATTTGCACCTGTTAGCTCGCTGCGCTCGCGTGATTTGGAATTAACTTTTTTCCATCTACGACTTGCTACGACTTGTATATGCGGTTTAAAGCGAATATTT
>ERZ650309.248-NODE-248-length-27394-cov-5.377775_pt1 | contig 27394 bp, 28 predicted proteins | sample MGYA00376245_ERZ650309 | MGnify/ENA primary metagenome ERZ650309 (study PRJEB26733, sample SAMN07839294) | wastewater metagenome | biome: urban; feature: wastewater treatment plant; material: waste water | place: USA: North Carolina | collected 2016-04-26 ...
CTCGAGATGCAGGCCAGGCGGTCGATGCTGCCCGCCCCCGATCAGCTCCTCATCGAGAGTTTTCTGCGCGATGGCCTCCATTATCTTGTGTCCTACAGCTTTGAAGGCTGGAATGCGCATCAGTCGCTCGCGATGCTGATCACCAAGCGGATGGACGCCTTGGGATTGCAGCCTGTGGGTTTCGTTGCGAGCGACTATGCCTTTGCGATCTGGGGCCTCCAGCCCGTGGAAGATCCCCGCCCGCTCTTTTCGCCGGACATCCTGCACGAAGAGTTCATCGACTGGGTTGAGCAATCGGCGCTTCTGAAACGTGCCTTCCGGGAAGTGGCCGTGATTTCGGGATTGGTCGAACGCCAGCACCCCGGCAAGCGCAAGTCGGGTCGTCAGGTAACGTTTTCGACCGATCTGATCTATGATGTCCTGCGCAAGTACGAGCCGGACCACCTCTTGCTCGAAGCGGCCTGGGCAGACGCGCGCGCGCGCATGACGGACGTGGGGCGGCTCGGTGCGCTGCTCGACCGGGCCGCACGGAGCATTGTCCACAAGCGCCTGTCGCGCGTGTCGCCACTTGCCGTGCCTGTTCTCGTGCTCATCGGACGGGAAAGCGTTTCTGGCCCGGATACGGACGATGCCATCCTTGTCGAGGCGGAGGCCCTTGCTGCGGAAGCCATGTCCGCTGCGCATTGATATTGACCGGAGCAAAGGCAAGACTATGCTCGTTGGGGGGATGTGAAGAAGAAGAGGAGCCATGTCGTGGCGCGTATCTCCATTCCCCTTGTCCTGCTGCCGCTGACCTTGTGTGCGGCGCCGGTGGCAGCCCAGACCGCTGATACCGGACAAACTCCCGCAACAGACGAAGTCGCTACCGGGCTTGACGGCGCGCTGCGCATGACCGTTCCGGTGATGATCAACGGCCAAGGGCCCTTCGATTTTGTTGTTGATACTGGCGCCGACCGGACTGTCATTTCCGAGGAACTCGCGGAGCGACTGAACTTGCCGCAATCAGGCACGGCCACGCTTCATGCCATGGGCGGCTCGGCCAAGGTGAAACTGGTCTCGATCAAGACCGTCCAGGTCTCGACAAATATCGCCAAGCGGGTCGAGGCGGCGGCATTGCCGCGGCGCAATGTCGGCGCAGACGGATTACTGGGCATCGACAGCCTGAAGAATCAACGCATTGTCATGAACTTCCAATCGAACACGATGCGCGTCGAGCCGGCAAGTGTTCCCGAAGAAGCCGTTCCGCTCGATTCCGACCTGATCATCGTGACGGCCAAGACGCGGCTCGGCCAGCTCGTGATGGTCGATGCCGATGCCAATGGTCAGAAAATCTGGGTGGTGGTCGATACGGGAGCCCAGAACAGTATCGCCAATTCCAGGTTGCGGACCCTGCTTGTCAAACGCGTCCCCGAAACCGAGATCAAGTCGATCGGCATGGTCGACGTTCTGGGCCGGACCACAAATGCCGAATATACTGTGGTCAACAAGCTCCGGATCGGTGGGGTTTCGATGGGCAATGCGGCCATTGCCTTTGCCGATGCGCACCCGTTCAAGCTGTTTGGCCTTTTGCGCAAGCCGTCGATGCTGCTCGGCGTTGACAGTTTGCGGTCATTCCGGCGCGTTTCGGTCGACTTTGCCACAAGGAAGGTGAAATTCCTCCTGCCCGAGGAGGGCTAACCCGAAATCCAGCTCGCAACGTCTTCCGCGACCTTGTTTGCCGCAGCATTCAGGGCCCGGCTGACAGACTCAGGTTTGATCTGGCTCACCGGCACGCGTGCCTCGAAGCGACGCGTGCGCACTGTCCGGCCGTGATCTGACGTCATGGCCGCATCATAGGTCACCACCGCCTGCCCCGATGGTCCCGAGTCCGGGTCAATCCCGAAAGCACTCAATGTCCCCGTCACTTGCGTCCCCTGGTCCAGCGCCAGCTGACGAACATCGAGCACAACCCGGCCCGTCTTCGCGGCCACGGTTTCGGAGACCACGCGCTGAAACAGGCGCGCAGGCGGTTCGGCCCAGACTGCGTCCTTCACATAGGCAAGAGCCGTCGCACCGTTCATGACCAGGACGCGGTTGCTCGCCAGTGCCTGCGGCACCACGGGCACATGGATGGTGATGGCTTCGCCGGCCACTGCCGTGCGCATGTCATCGGCCGCAACCCGCGCTGCCGAAGTCAGGGTGAGCAAGGATTCAGGCGGCTTTCCGCCCAGGCTGACACATGCCGAAAGCGCGAGGCCCAAGCCGAGCGCCGAAAACGTCCTCATCATTTGCCGCGTCTCCCGGGTTTGTAGTCAGGGAGTTGCGGCGCACCGATCAAGGCCCCTGCCCCTCCCTGATCCAGCTTTGTCGCAACAGACCCCAGCGCCTCTGACATGGTTCGCAGATCACGCACGAGCTGCCCGATTTCGGGAATGGTCTGGTTGGACAGTGTCTGCACACCCGGCCGGGCTTCGCTCAGAACAGCGTCAAGACTGGCTAGGCTCTTCTGCGCCTGCGTTGCTGTCTTGCGCAGTTCGACAACCATTGGCCGGCCGTCACTGTCCAGCAGGCTGTTGGTCGTCCCGGCCAGTTTGGCGAGTTCGTCGGCCGCAAGGCCCGCCGATTTGATCGTTGCGCGCGTCTCGGCGAGCGTCGCTTCGATCTGCGGACCGTTGCGCGCCAAGGTCGCGGTCAATCGGTTGGTGTTTTCGAGAATGCCGGACAGGCTTTTCTGGTTCTTGTCATTGAGCAATTCGGTCAGCCGCTCGGTCAGCGTCGAAATGCGTTCGAGCAATTGCGGCGCATTATTCAGGAGCGCGCCGAGCCCCGACCGCTTGGTCGGGATAACCGGCGCCCCTGCAGGACCGATATCGGCAATCGGCGGGGCCCCTTTCAGCGCGCCATCAAGCAGGATGGAGGACGGGCCGGTAAAGCTGCCCTGAAGGCTTGCGGTTGTGCCCTGCAGGATCGGGGTTTCGCTCTTCACTTCGATGCGGACACGGACAAATCCCGGATTGTCACGCCAAAGTTCGATATGCTTGACCTGGCCTGAGGGCACGCCGGCATAGGTCACGGTCCCGCCCTGAGACAGTCCTTCGACAGATTGCTGGAAGAAAATATCATAGCTCTTGGTGAGGCCGCCGTTGATCCCGGCAAGCCAGACAATGAATCCGGCAAGCGCGACCAGCAGGCCGAGCACGACCCCGCCGACAAGGATATGGTTGGAACGTGTCTCCATCAGCGCATCATGCCCTTGTTTCGCTGTTGCGATCAACCGCCGCGGTTGCTGCGCGCCCGCGGGGTCCGTTGAAATATTCCTGTATCCAGGGATGATCCATGGCCAGCAACTCCGGAATCGTGCCGACGCCGATCACTTTCCTGTCTGCCAGCACGGCCACCCTGTCGCATATAGCATAAAGCGTATCGAGATCGTGCGTGATCAGAAAGACCGTGAAGCCAAGCGTCTTCTGCAAGCTCTGCGTCAGCGAATCGAACGCGGCCGCCCCGATGGGATCGAGTCCCGCTGTCGGTTCATCGAGAAACAAAAGGGTCGGGTCCAGCGCCAGGGCGCGGGCCAGACCGGCCCTCTTGCGCATGCCCCCGGACAGCTCGGCAGGGTATTTCGGCCCCGCGTCGGGCGGCAGGCCTGACATGACCACCTTGTAGGCTGCAATTTCATCGAGCAGCGATTCCGAAAGCCCGGGATAATATTCCCGGAGCGGCACCTGGATATTCTCGGCCACGGTCAAGGTCGAAAACAGGGCACCCCCCTGAAACAGCACGCCCCAGCGTCGCCGGATATCGAGTGCCTCGAGTTCGTCCTTGTCCAGCATGGATTCGCCAAAGACAAGGACTTCGCCTTCATCGGGATGCTGCAGGCCAATGATCGAGCGCATCAGCACCGATTTGCCGGTCCCGGATCCGCCGACAACACCCAGGATTTCGCCGTTGCGTACATCGAGGTCCAGCCCTTCATGCACGACCTGCGGCCCGAAGCTGTTCTTCAGGCCCCGCACGCGGATGGCAATGGGATCGTCCCTGTTCATCAATCCCAACCGATCGACGTGAAAAAGACAGCAAAAAAGGCATCGAGGACAATGACGAGGAAGATGGCCTGCACCACGGCAGAGGTTGTTCTCAGGCCGACCTCTTCGGCATTTCCCTTGACCTGCATGCCCTGAAAGCATCCCGAAATCGCAATGATCGCCCCAAAGACCGGGGCCTTGGTCAGTCCGACCCACAGATCGGTCATCGGGATGACTTCGCGCAACCGCTGGATATAGGTCAGCGGAGGAAGGTCGAGCGAAAGCCAGCAGAAAATCCCGCCGCCGATCATCGCAACGATCATCGAGAAGAAGCCGAGCAGCGGCATCATCAGCGTTGTTGCCAGCAGGCGGGGCAGAACAAGCGCTTCGATGGGCGAAACACCGATCGTGCGCATCGCATCGACTTCCTCGGTCAGCTTCATCGTTCCAAGCTGTGCTGCAAAGGCAGAGCCCGACCGGCCCGCGACCATGATGGCGGTCATCAGCACGCCAAGTTCCCGGGTGGTGATCCGGCCAATCAGGTTCACGGTCAGTGATTCGGCGCCAAACTGGCGAAGCTGCACGGCGCCTTGTTGTGCAATCACAATACCGATCAGGAAGCTCATCAGCCCGACAATGAAGAGGGCCTTGACCCCGACAAGTTCGAACCGCTGGATCACGGCGTTGATCCTGAAACGATGCGGATGGCGAATGACTGACCAGGTTGCGATCAGGATCGCGCCAAAGAAAGACAGCAGCCCCAGCATCGTCTGCGCGGCAATCACGGTCGCATCGCCAATTTCATCCAGCACGCGCAGGAACGGATTGAATGGCTCCGGTCGCATCAGAACGGGCTTGTCGGAACGTTCCACCTGACGCAGGAGGGTCTGGCCATTGGCGTCTAGCCCGACGATTTCGGCGTCATTCTCCGTCGCGAGCTTGTGAACAATCCAGGCGCCGACCGTGTCGATCCGCTGGATGTGCGTCAGGTCGATCCGCTTGGGCGACCTGCCGAGGCCTTCCAGCCGGCGTGGCAAGTCATCCAGACGCGGCAGCGTCAAACGGCCAGTGAAGCGCAGGACCGGCACATCACCGTCCATGTCCTCTACAAAATCGGCCTTGAGAATGTCCGGTTCCGGCATAATCGTCAAACACTGCTGCATTCGTTGCTTACGGGCAAGCTGCAATGCCATTATGGCGAAATCATGCAGCGCATCGCAATTTACGACATGGACAAGACAATCACGAGACAGGCGACGTTCGGGCCGTTCCTGTTCTATGCCACCTGGCGCTACAAGCCCTGGCGGATTGTGCTGGCACCTGCACTTGTTGTCACGATCCTGGCCTATGGCCTGAAGCTGCTCAACCGCGCGCAGTTGAAGGAAATCAACCTTTCATTGATGTTGGGCGGGCGGATCGATGCTGCGGCGCTGGCGCGGATTTCCGCCGGATTTGCCGGCCGGACCCTCACACGCAATGTGTTTCGGGCGGCGCTGGACCGGATCGATGCCGATCGGGCCGACGGGTATCGCATTGTCATCGCCAGTGCCTCCTATGCCTTTTACGTGTCGCAAGTGGCCCGATTGCTTGGAACCGACGCAGTCGCCACGCAGCCGACGCCGGTCAATCATGACGTCACCCCGAAGATTGCGGGAGAAAATTGCTACGGTGAGGCCAAGCTTGCGATGGTCAAGGACTGGATGAAGGCCCAGTCCATCGCCCGGGAACACACCTACATCCGTTTCTATTCGGATCACGCCTCGGACGCGCCCTGCCTTGAATGGGCAGACGAGGCCTTCGCCGCCAACCCTCACGGCACGTTGCGGTCGCTGGCGACGAAGCGCGGATGGACAATTCTGGACTGGGATTGAGTCGACCCGGAATTCCCGACTTTGCTCCTTATGTCCCAAATAGCGTCACGATGTCAAGTAAAATGTGCCATATAGGATAATTATCGGTCTTGATAGGGATCATATTTCCGCAAGAGCCTGTTCGAAATCCGCGATCAGATCATCCGCATCCTCGACCCCGATCGAGATTCGCACCATGTTCGGCGTGATGCCAAGTGCGGCCTTGCGATCGTCGGGTACAGACAGGTGCGTCATCGCGGCGGGGCAGCTGGCCAATGTTTCCGTCCCGCCCAGACTGACGGCGAGCTTGGCGATCTTCAGCGCGTCGAGAAAGGCAAAGGCCTCGCGTTCGCCGCCTTTCAGATAGAGCGAGAAGGTTGAACCCGCGCCCGTGCAGTGGCGCCGGTAGATATCAGCCTGGCGCTCATTCTCGGGGAAGCCCAGATAGACGATCTTTTCCACCTTGGGCTGGTCCTTGAGCCAGGCGCAGATCTTCGCGGCATTTTCCCCGGCGCGGCTCATTCTCAGTTCAAGCGTTTCAAGGCTTCGCAGCAACATCCACGCACTGTTGGGATCAAGGATCGTCCCGATCGTGTTGCGCATCGACCGGATGGTGTTGATATGTGCCTTCGATCCCAGCGCACCGCCCGCGACAAGATCGCTGTGACCACCGGCATATTTAGTGAGACTGTAGACGACAATGTCTGCGCCATGCGCCAGTGGCTTGTGCCAGAGTGGCCCGAGGAAGGTATTGTCGATCACGATCGGGGGACGATCCTCGCCCGTTCCGAACCGGGTGTCACGGACATGGGCCACGGCTTCGACATCGACGAGGACATTGGTCGGGTTGGCCGGGCTTTCGAGATAGATCAGGGCAACGCGGCCGAGAGCCTGTGCCTTCTCCACCACAGCATCAATCTCCTCCGGCGTGGCGCCCGCCGGAAAGTCGAGCCATTTGACCCCGAACTTTCCAAGGATGCGACCAATCAGCGTTTCCGTTGCTGCATAGAGCGGCGCCGAATGGACAATCACGTCGCCCGGTTGGACAAAGGCCAGCAGCACGGTCGCAATGGCGGACATGCCGCTGGAAAAGGTCAGGGCATCTTCAGCATCTTCCCACACGCCCAGCCGGTCCTCGGCAATCTCCTGGTTCGGTCCGTTGAACCGCGAATAGACCAGGCCTTCGGCGCCCCCGGGCCGTTTTCCCGTCACGCCTTCGAAATGGCGTTTACCGGCCGCCGCATTTTCGAAGACAAAGGTCGAGGTGAGAAAGATCGGCGGTTTGAGCGACCCTTCAGAGAGAGCCGGGTCGAAACCATGCCCCATCATGAGCGTATTTGGCTGGAGCCTGCGATTGCCGATTGCCCGGACACTCGCCTTGGGTCGGCGGCGTTGCGTATCATCAGTCATGTAATTTGCTTTCCGAAAACCGTAATATTATTATGCGGCCTAGCGGAAAGAGCGTCAGCCCGGAAGCCCGATCAGCGAAATCTGTCGACCATAACCGGGTTCTCCGCGGTGGGTTGCCCGGCGGAAGCTGAAAAATCGATCCGGATCGGCATAGGTGTCCAGTCCCAGTATCTCGACGCGACCGATTCCGGCGGCTGCCAACCGCGCGGCCACATAGGCTTCGAGATCGAATTGCTGGTGGCCCACGCGACCCGGCGAGAAGAAGCGTTCATTGGCGGGATCGGCGGCTTCGAAGCGCTGCGCAAAGCCATCGTCGACCTCATAAGAGCTTCTGGCGATCACGGGGCCGATGGCTGCAACGATCCGGTCGCGAGACGCGCCCAGTTTCTCCATGGCTGCAATGGTCGAATCGGTTACGCCCCCCAGCGCGCCCTTCCATCCGGCATGCGCGGCACCCACGACGCCGGCCTCCATGTCGGCGAACAAGACGGGCGTACAATCTGCCGTCAAGACGCCAAGCAGCAATCCGGGCCGGTCGGTGGCCAGTGCATCGGCGTGCGGCCGTGCGTCGTCGGGCCATGGCTTTTCTGCCAAAACAGCGTCTGCTGAATGAATTTGGTGGAGCGTGACCAATGCGGCTCCCGGCAACACGGCTTCGACAGCGCGCCTGCGGTTTTCCTTGATCACAGCCTGATCGTCCTCCGAACCCAGCCCGACATTGAGGCCGGCGTAAAGCCCGGTTGAAGCACCGCCAAGTCGGCCAAGAAAGCCATGCGGCAGCCCTGCCATCGCCTGTGCGGAGATTACCTCGACCGGTTCCATTTCCTTCTCCATCAGAATCCGGCCGGTTCCGGCCAATCGGGCGAAACGATGGCCATGGCGCGAAACAGGCTGCCCATCTCTGCCGGGCTTGTCAGGCGGCGATGCGCGTCCGCCAGTTTTTCACCTTCATGGCTATTCGCGCGCGCCAGCATCGCCGCGCGCTCTGCAATGCCCAGGCCACCCAGAAAGTCACCCTGAGCAATCGGGCCGCGAACCGCAGCGCCGGCAAGCGTTGCAATTGCCCCGAGCGCCGTGAAATCGACATGGGCTGTCAGGTCGTGTTCGCCGGGCGCTTCAAAGGGATTGGCAAAGGCATGGCCCTTCATGGCCTGAAGCGTTTCACCAATGGCCGGTCCATCATAGCCATAGTCGACAATCAGCGCAGCGCCCCCCTGCTTCACAAGGCGCGTCGCCATCGCGCGCGCGATTGCAACAGCTGCGGGCGAACTTTCGATGATACTTCCGGCGGGAGCCTCCTGCAGGCCGTCGGGAATCACGCTTTCAGGCACATGCTTTCCGGCGACGGGCAAGAACATCACATCCTGGCATGCAACCCGCCGCTCGCGCCAGCCATCGCTGGCTTTGACAAGCTGATAGACCGGCAGCGCGTCAAAGAATTCATTGGCAATGACCAGCAAGGCGCAATCGTCCGGCAGGCTGCTGACATTATCATGAAAATGCGCGCCCTGAATGCGCTCTGCCTGCAGCGCGCGAAGCACCGGACTCGTTTCAACGAAATGGACCGGTGGCCGCAGCCCGGCACTTGCCATCGCTCGCAACGCGTCGGCGGCGAGTGTCCCGCGCCCCGGGCCCAATTCGACATAGCGGATCTGAGGCTTTCCGGCGCGCACCCAGAGGTCCGCACACCAGGCGCCGAGCAATTCGCCGAACATCTGGCTGATTTCCGGCGCGGTGATGAAATCGCCGCCCGCGCCAAGCGGATCGCGCGTCGCATAGTAATGCGCGTTGGCCGCTGCCATGAATTGCGCGACCGGAATCGGCCCGCCAAGCGTGATGGCGCGCGCCAGACGTTCAGGCAGATGCGGTTCAGGCGACGCTGGCTGTTCCGGCAACGGCTTCCACCCGGTCGCGACGCGCCTTTGATGTCGCTATGAGATAAACTCCCAGAAGGATCATCGGCACGCACAATGTCTGCCCCATCGTCAGGCCGAACAGGCCGGTCACACCAACATCGGGCTCCCTCAGGAATTCAAGCCCGAAGCGCACCGAGCCATAGAGAAGGGCGAGCATCCCGAACAGGCGCCCCGGAAAATACCGCGCGTCAGACTTCCAGAACAGCAACCAGAGCACCGCAAAGGACAGGAGCCCTTCCAGTCCTGCCTCGTAAAGCTGGCTCGGGTGGCGGGCAATTTCGTCACCGGTCGCCGGAAAGATCATGGCCCAGGGCACATCGGTTGGTCGGCCCCAAAGCTCTCCATTCACGAAATTGGCCAGACGGACGAAGAACAGACCGAATGGGGTGGCGCACGCAATATAGTCGCAGAAGCGAATGAAGCTCAGCTTGTTGCGTCGCGTGAACCAGCCAATCGCGATCAGCGTCCCCAACGTGCCGCCGTGCAGCGACATGCCTCCCTCCCAAAGCTTGAACACATCCAGCGGCGTGAGGAAAATCTCCGGCTTGTAGAAAAGGCAATAGCCCAGCCGCCCGCCCACGATAATGCCGAGCGTTGCATAGAAGACGAAGTCATCGGCATGGCGCCGGGCCATCGGGGCGCCGGGCTGTGCAATGAGCTTCAGCAGATACCACCAGCCGACGAGAATGCTCGCAATATAGGCAAGGCTATACCAGCGAAGCTTGAAAAACCCGAGGTCCAGAGCAATCGGGGAGAGCCCCAGCTGGTCATAACGGATGGCGGACGTAGCGTCAGCAAGTAACGGCAGGATCAAGGCTTTTCCCCAGCAATTTTCCCCTCCATAGAGGGGCCAAACAAGAAGACCAAGAGGAAGAGAGAGACGATGCCATCTGAGTTGGACCTGCGCCTCGAAAAGGCGACTGCCGAACTGACAAGCGCCGACGGCCCCATGCCGTTGACGACATACCGCCAGCACGGGGTCGACCTGCCGATGATCGCAGCCGCACCTCCGGCACTCACACATTATTTTGCGTATTTCTGCGCCCAGCATGGCGATACGACCTTCCTTGTCGATGGAGAGGAACGACTGAGCTTCGCCCAGACCTATGCCGCTGCCCGCAAGGTCGCCGGCGCCCTGATCGACGGCTATGGGGTCAAGCGCGGGGACCGGATCGGGATCGCCATGCGCAATGCGCCCTCATGGGTCGTGCTCTATATGGCCATCCTGATGGCCGGCGGCTGTGCAACCCTCCTCAACGGCTGGTGGCAGGGGCCAGAGTTGGCGGCCGGCATTGACGACGTCGAAGCAACCATTGTCTTTGTCGACGCGCCGCGCGCAAAGCGGCTCGAAGAGGTGGGATACAAGGGCAGCGCAAGGATCGTCACACTCGATATCTCCCAGCCAATCGATCAGGCCATGGCTCCCTTGCTCGCAAGCGGCGGTGGTGCTGACACGCCGCTGCCGGAAATCACGGGCGACGATCTGGCAACCATCCTCTTCACATCAGGGTCGACGGGCCAATCGAAAGGGGCCTTTTCAACGCACCGCGCCGTCATCCAGGGCACGTTCAACTACATCGTGCAGGCCTTGGTGATGCTGCGCCTTGCAACGGAGGACGGAGCCATCGGCCCCGATCGCCCTCCGCATGCATCATTGCTGACGGTGCCCCTGTTTCACGTGACCGGCGAAGTGCCCATCATGCTCGTCAGCTTTGCCATCGGCCGCAAGATCGTGATGATGCCCAAATGGAACGCCGTCACCGCAATGGAACTGATCCAGCGCGAGAAGATCACCAATTTCACGGGCGTGCCCCTGATGAGCTTCGAATTGCTCACGCACCCGGACCGTCACAAATATGACCTGTCGTCTCTGCAGGGGCTTGCTGGCGGCGGTGCGCCGCGCCCGGTTGATCATGTTCGCCGACTTGTCGAAGAATTCCCGACGGCTCCGCCTGCCCTGGGCTACGGCCTCACTGAGACCAACGCGATTGGCGCGGGAATCTTTTCGACCAACTATCTGGAAAAGCCCAACAGCACCGGGGCGCCATCCAAGCCACTTGTCGATCTTGCCATTCTCGACGACGCCGGGAAATCGGTGCCCCAGGGCGAACGGGGCGAAGTCTCGATCCGTTCCGTGGCGCTTTTCAGCGGTTATTGGAACCGGCCCGATGCCACAGCCGACTGCATGACGTCAGACGGATATTTCCGCACGGGCGACATCGGCTACCTTGATGCCGACAATTATCTGTTCATTGTAGACCGCAAGAAGGACATCATCATCCGTGGTGGCGAGAATATATCCTGCCAGGAAGTCGAGGCCGAAATCTACAAGCATCCTGCCGTTGCCGAAGCGTGCGTCTTTGGTCTGCCCGATGAGCGACTGGGCGAAGTTGTCGGCGCCGTTGTCTATTGCCACCCGGGCCAGAGCGTGACGGCAGAGGACCTCACAACCTATCTTGGAAGCCAACTCGCCGCGTTCAAGGTGCCGCAACAAGTCTGGATCTCTTCGGATCCTCTCCCACGCCTGGGAACGGAAAAAATCGACAAGGTCTCGCTGCGCAAGGATTATCGCGAAATCTGGGCCAAGGCGCGCGGGTAAACAGCACCCTGAAATAGCGGGCCTTCGACCAAAGACTCCAATTGCCTGAATTCCATCCCCGGGGCTTCCCCCTCGGTCAATCAGGCCTTAAGCCCGCATGGATGGAGTTTTCACGGCGATCCTTGCTGGCAGGGGCAGCAATTGGTGGCGGGCTGGCGATCGGCTGGGCGCTCTGGCCGCGCGCCTATCCGCCGAACCTCGTCGCCGCAGAGGGCGAGAGCATTTTCAACGCATGGCTCAAGATCGGCACGGACGGCCATGTGACCGTTGTCGTGCCACAGGTCGAGATGGGCCAGGGCAGCTACACAGTCATTCCGCAAATCATCGCCGATGAGCTGGGAGCCGATTGGCGCACGATTGCCGTAGAGCCAGCGCCGCTCAATCCCGTCTATGCAAACGCTGTTTTTGCCGAAGACTGGCACGAAGGCTGGTGGCCCGAAGAAAAGGTGCAGGCCACAGGCGGATCCTCCACTGTTCGGGGGTACGAACTGGTCGCACGACAGGCCGGGGCGGCGGCACGTGCACTTCTGTGTCAGGCCGCCGCACGTCGCTGGGACGCGGACTGGCAGGCCTGCGACACCGAAGGAGGCTTTGTGACGCGCGGCGATGATCGCTTGCGCTTTGGAGAACTCGCTGAAGAAGCCGCTCGCGAAAGCCTGCCCAAGGACATTCCCCTGCGGACGAATGGTGGCCTCAACCGGATCACCGGGCGGGGCATGAACCGGCTGGACATTCCGGCAAAACTTGATGGCTCCGCCAATTTTGCGGCTGATATCCGGCTTCCGGACATGGTTTTTGCCTCGATCCGGCAGGGGCCATTGGGCGATTCGATCCTGCAATCGGTTGACAAGGCCGCCGCCGACCGGATTTTCGGTGTGCTCGATATTGTGGAGCATGAGCGATGGGTTGCCGCAGTTGCGACCAACTGGTGGGCGGCCAATCGAGCGCTCGATGCGATGCGCCCCAGGTTTCGCAATCGGGATCGATTTGCAAGCGACCGCGCAATGGACCGTGCGCTTGTCAATGCGCTGGCCGACCAAGGCACCCGCGTCGCCGAAGCAGGCGATGTGGATACAGCCCTGGCCAATGCCCATGTCTCGTCAGCTGAATATACGGTCGGGCTGGCGCCGCACGCAGCCCTTGAGCCGCTGAGCGCAACGGCCACCCTGGCGAATGGCGGGCTCCAGCTTTGGATCGCCACCCAGTTGCCGGGTCTGGCGCGCGATTCTGCAGCACGGGCGATCGGGCTCGACCCGGAAGATGTCACCGTGCATCCCATGCTCATTGGCGGATCATTCGGGCGGAAATACGAGGTCGAGATTGCCGGGCAAGTCGCAATTCTGGCGCTCAAGCTCAAACGCCCGGTTCAATTGACCTGGTCGCGGGCGGAGGATCTGATGCACGAGCCGTTCCGCCCGGCCGCGCGGGCGCGCATGACGGCGCGCCTCGGCCGTGCAGGACATATCGACGGCTGGCTGGCCCAGATTGCAACGCCGAATGGACTTGGTGAAATGCGAACGCGCACCTTGGGCGGTCGGTCTCCCAATGACGCGCGCCTTTACCATGCGGGAAGGCCCCACCTTCACGCCGTGGAAGGCGCCGCACCGAGCTATGCAATCGAGAACTTCGGCGTTGACCATCATCCGGCGGACATTGGTGTGCCGACTGGCCCCTGGCGCGGCAGGGCCCACAGCTACACAGCCTTTTTCAATGAATGTTTCATCGATGAACTGTCCCGCGAAAGCGGTGTCGAACCCTTTTCCTTCCGGATGGCAATGCTCGGCGGCAACCCCCGGCTTGCCTTGTGCTTGTCCAAAGTGGCAACCAAAGCGGGCTGGGAAGGCGGCGGCCAGGGCACGAGCCAGGGCCTTGCCTGTCATTCCATGGCGGGAAGCCATATTGCCGTACTCGCAGAAGCGCAGCTCGACGAGAGCCAGCGCGTCCGGGTCAGCCGGCTGGTCGCTGTCGCAGATGTCGGACGCGTCATTAATCCGGACATTGCGCGACAGCAGATCGAAGGGGGGCTTCTGTTCGGCATGGGCGCGGCGGTCGGCAATTCCATCGCAATAGACCGAGGGTTGGCCCGGCCGTTGCGCTTGCGCGACCTGGGCTTGCCCAAGCTTGCGGATATGCCGGAAATTTCGGTTGAGCTGATTGCCAGCAATGCTGCACCTGGTGGTGCCGGGGAGCTTGGAGTGCCGGCTGTGGCTCCGGCCATTGCAAATGCCCTTTTTGCAGGCAGCGGACGCCGGATCCGAAACTTGCCTCTTTCTCCGGCGAATTTCTGATGGCGCGCCCTGCCGATCATCCCCCGGTGCAAAGCGGCCGCATTGGCGTGCTGCTGATCAATCTCGGGTCGCCTGAAGCGCCGACAACAGCAGCGGTGAGCACCTATCTGAAGGAATTTCTCTCCGACCGGCGCGTCGTCGAGATTCCGCCCCTGCTTTGGCAGCCCATCCTGCGTGGATTTGTGCTGACGACGCGACCAAGACGGTCCGCACATGCCTATGCACAGATTTGGACAGAGGAGGGCTCTCCGCTGGTTGCCATCACCCGACGGCAAGCAGCGGGGGTCCAGACGGCTTTGGGCAGCGAGGTGGTTGTCGACTGGGCAATGCGCTATGGCCAGCCGTCGATCGGCGATCGGCTTACCGCGCTTCAGGCCGCCGGATGTGACCGCATCCTCCTCGCACCACTTTACCCGCAATATTCAAGCGCAACGACCGCAACCGTGTTCGACGCAGCTGCTGCGGCCCTTGCCGAGATGCGCTGGCAGCCCAGCCTCCGCGTCCTGCCGCCATATTATGATGACCCGGCCTACATCGGCGCTCTCGAAGCCAGCGTGGCCAAAGGGCTGGCTGCTTTGCCATTCGTACCTGACACGATCATCGCCAGCTTTCATTCGCTGCCCGCACGCACACTCGATCTTGGCGATCCTTACTACTGCCAGTGCATGAAGACGGCGCGCCTCCTGTCCGAGGCGTTGGGACGCGAGCTGAAAATCAGCTTCCAGTCCCGCCTTGGCCGCGCCAAATGGCTCGAACCGGCCACCGATGCGACACTTTCCAACCTGCCACAGAGCGGTGTCCGCAAGATCGCAATCATCGCGCCGGGATTTGCAGCAGACAATCTTGAAACACTGGAGGAACTGGCCATTCGCGGGCGCGAATCGTTCATTGAAGCGGGCGGAACCGATTTTGCCTATCTGCCCTGCCTCAATGACAGTGTTCCTGCTATTTCCATGCTCTCGACTTTACTTTCGCGTGAACTTGCGGGTTGGCTAACGGCTCCCTAATCTTGCCGAAAGTCAACGAAGGAACGGCATGATGGGCAAGGTGGCAATTGTAACCGGGGGAACGCGAGGCATTGGAGAGGCGATCTGTATCGCGCTCAAGGACGCCGGCTTCAAGGTTGCCGCCAACTATGCCGGCAATGCCGAGCGCGCCAAGGGGTTTACCGAGCGTACGGGCATCCCTGCATACCAATGGGACGTGGCCGATCATGCCGCCTGCCTGGAAGGCTGCGCCAAGGTTGCTGCGGATCTTGGCCCGATTGATGTTGTCGTCAACAATGCCGGCATCACGCGCGACGGCACACTCCTCAAGATGAGCTATGAAGCCTGGAAAGAGGTGATCGATACCAATCTGGGTGGCTGCTTCAACATGGCCAAGGCAACATTTGCAGGCATGAAGGACAGAGGCTGGGGTCGCATTGTCAACATCGGATCCATCAATGGACAGGCGGGGCAATATGGCCAGGTGAACTATGCTGCGGCCAAATCCGGTATTCACGGGTTTACCAAGGCACTGGCGCAGGAAGGCGCGAAATTTGGCGTAACTGTCAATGCCATTGCTCCTGGTTATATCGACACGGATATGGTCGCGGCTGTCCCGGGGGACGTGCTTGCCAAGATTGTCGCCAAGATTCCGGTCGGGCGGCTAGGTCAGGCCAGCGAGATTGCGCGCGGCGTTGCCTTTTTATGCTCCGAAGAGGGCGGATTCATCACCGGGTCGACCATGTCGATCAACGGCGGGCAACACATGTATTGATGACAGGGCCAGTCAAGCGCTCGGTCACGATTGCAGGCCATGAAACCTCGATCAGCCTCGAGCCGGTGTTCTGGCAAGCGCTCAAGTCGTCTGCCGAAAGCCAGTCTCTGCCGCTCAATGCCCTCATTGCCCAGATCGATGCTCAGCGCATTGAACGCGACAATCCTCCGAATCTCGCGAGCGCCATCCGTGTGTGGCTGATGGAGCGGGCCCTGGACCGTTCGGATAGTTAGATCGGTTCGCCGCTCAACCGCTGGCAAATCATGTCGAGCTGTTCAAGCGAAGAATAAGAGAGCGTCATCGTTCCCGAGCGCGCCTGATGATTGATCTTGACCTTCAGGCCCAGCATGTCGGTCAGCTGCCGTTCGAGCGCCAAAAGGTCGGGATCTCCAACCCGGTCGCCGGACCGGGCACTGCGCGCGCGGGCCGGTGCTTTCGCCTTTTTGATAAGCCGCTCGGTGTCACGCACCGATAAGCCCCGCTGGACGATCATCCGCCCCAGCGACAATGGATCCTCCGCCCCCAGCAGCGCCCGGGCATGACCCATTGTGATCTCGCCAGCTGTCAGCCAGTCGTGCACCGGCAAGGGCAGATTGCGCAGCCGCATGAGGTTTGCGACATGGCTGCGCGACTTGCCGACAATCCGGCCAAGGGCTTCCTGAGTATGCCCATGATCATCGATCAGCCGGCGATAGGCCTCCCCCTCTTCCCAGGCGTTGAGCTGTTCACGCTGAATATTCTCGATGATCGCAATTTCAAGCGCGGTAACGTCGTCAAATTCTCTAATTATTACAGGAACTTGATGAATCTGCGCTCTTTGCGCTGCACGCCAGCGGCGTTCGCCCGCAATGATTTCATAATGCCCATCATGCTCCGGATCGCGCACAACAATAGGCTGGAGCATGCCCCGCGACTTGATCGATTCCGCCAGTTCATCAAGGGCATCATCCTTGAACGTCTTGCGCGGCTGGTTGGGAAGCGGTCGCAGTCGATTGACATCGACCATGCGAACTCCATCGGGCGTATTTCCCTCGAGCGATACCGGTGCTTCCCGCTCGATCTCGCCCAACAACGCGGACAGGCCCCTGCCGAGACCGGTCGGTCGCTTCTTCAGGGGGGTGGCGGGCGTTTCCTCGCTCACGCTGCCGCCTTCTGCCGCGGTAGCCGTCCGATCAGTTCGCGGGCCAGCGCCATATAGGCTTCCGAGCCCGGACATTTGTGATCATAGATCAGCGCCGGCAGACCATGGCTTGGCGCTTCAGAGAGGCGGACATTGCGCGGAATCACTGTCTCAAACACGGCCTTGCCGAGGCAGGTGCGCACATCTTGAGCCACTTGCTCGGTCAGGCGGTTTCGGCGATCATACATGGTAAGCGCAACGCCAAGAATCGAAAGCGTGGGATTGAAGCGGCCTCTTATTCTCTCAACTGTCTGTAATAATTGACTTAATCCCTCAAGCGCGAAAAATTCGCATTGGAGGGGAACGAGCAGTGATTGCGCCGCAACCATTGCATTCAATGTCAGAAGACCAAGAGACGGCGGGCAATCGAACAGCGCAATATCCCATTTGCCCGGGGGTGCCGTTTCGAGCGCAGTCAACAGGCGATGCGTCCGCTGTTCGAACTCGACCAGTTCAATTTCCGCCCCGGACAGATCAGGCGTTGACGCTATGAGATCCAGTCGTGGAATGCGGGTGGCGATTACCGCATCGGCAAGCCCGCATTCGCCAAGCAGCAAGTCATAGCTTGAGCGCACACGCTCCGCCTGATGAATACCGAGCCCCGTCGATGCATTTCCCTGCGGATCAAGGTCGACCAGCAAGACTCTCCAACCGGTCGCTGCCAGGGCGGTCGCAACATTGATTGCCGTCGTGGTCTTCCCGACGCCACCTTTCTGGTTTGCAACGGCAATTCGGATCATCGGGCTCTTTTCCTCGGTCTTACGCCTGTCGCGACGATAATCGCTGCGTCGGCATCAGTCTGGCTGGATTCCACTTGAAAGCTACCCTGCCACGAACTGGCGACCGATTCCAGTTCTTCGCGCACGCTTCGGCCCTTCGGCAACAGCCAACGCGTCTTTTCTGTGGAAAAGCGGTGGGCAAGTCCCAGAAGTTTGCGCAAGGGCGCAAATGCGCGCGCAGATATCGTGCCTACCGGAAATGTTTCCAGAGTCTCAAGCCGCCCGCAATGCACCCTGACGTTGGTCAAACCCAGAGACTTGGCCTGATCCACAAGGAATTCGAAGCGCTTCCGCCGCGATTCGACCAGAGTGATGGGATAGTCTGCGAGGATTGCTACGATCATGCCGGGAAATCCGGCCCCTGTTCCAAGGTCTAGCCAGGGAAGCGAAGTATCAACGGTCGGGCCAAGGCGAAGCAGCTGAGCGGAATCAAGAATGTGGCGGCTCCAGATACTGGAAACAGTCGCAGCACTGATCAGATTCTGATTCTGGTTTTCCTGAATTACGGCCGCGCCAAACGCCTCAAGCCTGATCATTGTTTCACGTGAAACATCGAAATGACGAATCAGCCATTCCCTGGCTTCGTCTTCAGTCATGCAGCTGCCCGTCTTGCGTTCACGAGGATTGCGGCAAGGGCCGCTGGCGTAATGCCGCGGATCCGCTCGGCGGCTCCAAGCGTTGCGGGGCGCGCGGCCTCAAGCCGTTCGACCATTTCATTCGAAAGCCCTGCAATCGCGCGATAGTCGATCAAATCGCCAAGCCTTATCGTCTCATTGGCCCTCATTGCCCGAATCTCGGCCTCCTGACGGGCGACATAGGGCGCGTAACGCGCATCCTCGATAACTTCTGCGACGATGGTTGGCTGCCAGTCTGACACTTCGGGAAGCATGACTTTGAGGCTCTCGGCATCCAGCCCAGCAATGCGAATGAGATCGAACAGGGAATGCCTGTCGCCGTTCGTCCTGCGCGGATCGCGTTCCATCGTGCCTTTGAGCAGATTGATCAGCGCAGCGCGTTCCGAGCGGTAGCGCTCAAACCAGTTGCGCCGCGCAAGTTCAACGCAACCGACGTCAATGGCCAGCGGCGTGAGGCGCGTCGCGGCATTGTCCGATCGGAGCCGCAAACGATACTCCGCACGCGCCGTGAGCATCCGGTAAGGCTCAGTAATGCCTTGCAAAACAAGGTCATCAATCATCACGCCGATATAGGATGAGGCCCGATCGAAGAGGATGGGCGGTCTCCCAAGCGCTTGTGCGGCGGCATTCAACCCTGCCACCAGACCCTGCGCAGCGGCCTCTTCGTATCCGGTTGTCCCGTTAATCTGCCCGGCGCAGAACAGCCCCTCAATGTCCTTCAGTCCCAGCGTCGGGAGCAAAGCGCGCGGGTCGACATGGTCATATTCAACCGCATAGCCGGGCTGCGCGATCTCGACCCGTTCAAGGCCCTTGATTGTCCGAAGAAAATCTAGTTGCACATCCGCTGGAAGAGACGTCGAAATTCCATTGGGATAGACGAGCGTGCAATCCAATCCCTCGGGCTCAAGGAAAATCTGGTGTCCGTCCCTGTCCCCAAAGCGGTGGATCTTGTCTTCAATCGAAGGACAATAACGCGGACCCTGCCCCTCGATATGCCCTGCGAAGAGCGGAGACCGATCGAGATTCTTGCGGATCACATCGTGAGTGCGGCTGTTGGTGCGCGTGATTGCACAGAAAAGTTGCGGTGTTTCACGTGAAACATTGAGGTCCGAGAACGTCCAGCTTGCCTCATCAGACGGCTGGGACTCGAGCACCGCCCAATCAATCGTGCGCCCATCAAGGCGTGGTGGCGTGCCTGTCTTGAGCCGCCCCAGCGGCAACTTGCGATCGCGCAATTGTGCTCCAAGGGAAATCGAGGCCGCCTCTCCCACTCGGCCGCCAACCGTCTGGGATTCTCCGCAGAACATCTTGCCATTGAGAAAGGTGCCCGTGGCCAGGACAATCGAACGGGCCGCGAGTTGCTCTCCGGATCCGAGAACCAGACCCGTGACGCGCTCTCCATCAAATCTCAGCGATGCGGCCTCCGCCTCGATGATTTCCAGGCCAGCCTGCGCGTCGAGCAGGCGATGAATGGCGGCCTTGAAAAGCTTCCTGTCCGCCTGAATCCGGGGGCCCTGAACTGCGGCTCCTTTTGACGCGTTGAGCATCCGGTAGTGAATCGCCGCCGCGTCGGCGGCGCGCGCGATAATCCCGTCGAACGCGTCGACCTCTCGCACGAGATGTCCCTTGCCGAGCCCGCCGATCGCCGGATTGCAGGACATGGCTCCAATCTGGTCACGCCGAAAGCTCACAAGCGCGGTGCGCGCACCCATCCTGGCGGCCGCCGCCGCTGCTTCGCAGCCCGCATGGCCTCCACCAACGACAATGACATCGAAACGCTGCATGATCGCGCCGCTACGCCCGCAGAGGCAGATTGCCAACCTGTTTCACGTGAAACATCCTATTTCCCGATACACATGCTGCCAAACAATGCGTCGAGCATATCTTCCACGCCGGAACGACCGGTCAACCGGTCCAGCTCACTTCGCGCCTGGCGGAGGTGCTCGGCAACGATCAGGAGATCATCTTCGGTTGCCGCCCGCGACAGCGAATCCGTGACTGCACGCAAAATGGATTTGTGGCGATGATTGAGTGCGAGAGCGCCCGGCTTGGGCAGCAGACCGCGCGCGCGCGCCAGCAGTTCAGACTTCAGCTGTGCGATGCCTTCGCCCGACACGACGGATACCGGAAGGCCGGGCCGTCCCGCGTCCAGGTCCGATTTGGCGGCCACGAGCAGTGCACCAGAAGGGGTGCTCGCCGCGTCCCCGAGCCAGAGTATGACATCGGCGGATGCCAGGGCATCTTCGGCGCGGGCCACACCAATGGCCTCAATGGCATCGTCGCTTTCCCGCAAGCCGGCTGTGTCGATCAAGACGAAAGGCACGCCGTCCAACGCAATGACTGCCTCGATCCTGTCGCGCGTCGTGCCGGCTATATCAGAGACAATCGCCGCCTCACGATTTGCTAATACATTGAAAACGCTCGATTTTCCTGAATTCGGGGGGCCAGCAAGAACAACGCGAATCCCATCGCGCAACCGCTCTGCACCCGGCTCGGCCAAGAGACTTGCCATCTCGTCTGCCAGCGTTGCCAAATGTGCGCGGACAGCTGATGCATCCCCGACATCATCCTCGTCGGAAAAATCCAATGCCGCCTCAACCTGCGCTGAAAGCCTCAACAGCCCGCCTTGCCAGATTTCAACCTTGCGGCCCAGCCCGCCCTCCGCAAGCGTCAGGGCAGATTGGCGTTGGCTTTCCGTTTCGGCCGCGAGAAGGTCGGCAAGGCCTTCGGCTTCCGAAAGGTCAATTCGTCCGTTTTCAAAAGCCCGGCGCGTGAACTCTCCGGCCACTGCTGGGCGAAGACCGGGAACCTGCTGCAATGCGTCGAGAACAGAGGATACCACGGCTCGCCCTCCATGGAGGTGAAGCTCCGCCAGATCCTCGCCTGTTGCGGTCCTGATGCCGGAAAACCACAGAATGAGTGCGTGATCGAGCAGGGTGCCGTGATCGTCATGGAGCGGCCGATAGACTGCTCGCCGTGGTTCAGGCAGTTTGCCAGCCAGCGTCTCAAGCGCGGTGGCGGCTTGTGGGCCGGTAATCCTGACAACCGCGATGCCCGCGGGCGGCAAGCCGCTGGACAAGGCAAAGATCGTATCGCGTGTCGACAGGCTCAATCTTTTTTCTTCTTGCCCGATCCGTCGCCGCCCGAAAATTGACTGATCAGATCCTTGACGAAATCAACGCCCTGTCCCCCCATCGGAACCCAATTCCGCACCATGCCTTCGACCATGTCCGGCGTCAGCCCCTTGGTCATGACGGTCTTCATTTGATCGAGATAGACTTCATGCACACCCGAAAGATCAGGCAAGCCAACCAGGCGGCGGACCTCTTCTGGGGTGCAATCGACATCGATATTGAATTTCATGGCTGGTCTCCGTTGGGCCCGGTGCTAAACCTTGCCGCATGTGCGCCGCGCCCGCAACTGCCCGTATCGAAACACCGATCGGCATGCTCGAACTTGTTGCAAGCGGTGACGCCCTGACGTCAATCCGGATCTTCCCCGGAACCGGGAAAGAAAGGGCAGATCGACAGAATTCTGCCATTGAATGCGCCGTTGATCAAATGCGCGCCTATTTTGCCGGACAACGCAGATTCTTCGACCTCCCGCTGGAAAGCGCCGCCTCGCAGGAAGCCCACCAGATGCGATGCGCCATTGCCGCCATTCCCTTTGGCGAGACGGAGACTTACGGCGCAGTCGCGCAACGGGTCGGCACGATTCCTCGCGCAATCGGTCAAGCTTGCAAGACCAATCCGTTTCCGATCATCATCCCGTGCCACCGGGTCGTTTCATCCTCGGGCCGCGAATATTACTCCGCTGGCGCCGGCCCTGAAACAAAGGCCTGGCTGATCGATTTTGAAGCTGTACACTCCCATGGAATAAGGACACGATTGCTATGAGCACGATCCAGATCGGCGAATTCTCCGCCTATATGGCCGAACCGAAGGGCGCGCCCCACGCGGCGATCATCGTCATTCAGGAGATATTTGGCGTGAATCCCGGTATTCGCCAGAAATGCGACAATTGGGCGAAGCTCGGCTACCTGGCCGTCGCGCCGGATCTCTTCTGGAGACTCCGCCCCGGAATCGAGCTCAACCCCGATGTCGAATCGGAATTTCAGGAAGCACTGACGCTCTTTGGCCAGTTTAGCGCCGACAAGGGCACCGACAAAGCGATCGCCGATATTGAGGACACCATCCATGCCATCCGTGCCCGCGGCATTCAAAAAGTCGGTGCAGTCGGGTTTTGCCTGGGCGGCCTGCTGGCCTATCTCACAGCTTGCAGGACGGACATCAATGCATCGGTCGGCTATTATGGCGTCATGATCGACCAACTCCTGGGCGAATCGCACGCGATTGCCCACCCGTTGATGCTCCATATCCCCACTGCAGACCATTTCGTCGGGCCCGAAGCGCAAGCAGCGATCCATGAAGGTCTGGACAATCACCCCAAGGTCACGCTTCACGATTATGCAGGCCTTGATCACGGCTTCGCTGCCGAAATGGGATCGCGGCGGAACGAGGGCGCCGCACGGCTCGCCGACGCCAGAACTGTCGATTTCTTCGCGAACAACCTGCGCTAGCGACCAATGAACGTCATCAGGTGCGGATGGACATCGTGCCATCCGTCCCAGATCATCTTACCCGCAACCCACACAATGACTGCGAGGCCGATCCAAGCTATCCAGCGATAGCGCTCGATATATTTGGCAATGACGTTTGAGGCCGCGCCCATCAGGATAACCGACAGGATGAGGCCCATCACAAGCACGTTCGGATGCTCGCGCGCCGCACCTGCGACCGCCAGGACATTGTCCAGACTCATGCTGACATCGGCGAGAGCAACGCTCCACGCAGCTGCCGCAAAGCTCTTGCGCGCGGCAATGCCCGAATGCTCATCCCCGGCAATTTCCGGAGAGCCCGCGCTTTCCCCGCCATGGCGCAATTCGCGGTACATCCGCCATGCCACCCAAAGCAGCAGAAAACCGCCGGCAAGGACGAGGCCGACAATCCCGAGAAGCTGACTGACGGTCAGCGCGAAGACGATGCGCAGCACCAGCGCAGCCAGCACGCCAAGCATGATGACCTTCTTGCGGTCAGCCTCTGGCAATCCGGCTGCAAGCGCCCCGACAACGATCGCATTGTCGCCGGCAAGGACGATATCGATCATCAATATCTCGAAAAAGGCGGTGAGCGCTGCTGGCTCGAATAAGGTGGTCAGGTCCATCGCCCGTCTATGGCCTCAGACGACCGAGGACACAATGATCGGAGCAACCTGGTGCGCGCCTTCCCAGACCATCTTGAGGGCCACATAGAGAATGACAAGCAACCCGATCCAGGCGATCCAGTGATATCGCTGGACGAGCTTGGCAACGAGATTGGCCGCCAGGCCCATAAGAGTGACCGAAAACGCAAGCCCGAAGAAGAGAACGGTCGGATGCTCGCGTGCAGCCGCTGCCACAGCCAGAACATTGTCCAGACTCATGGAAAGGTCAGCAAGCGTCACCTGGATTGCCGCCTGAAGGAAGGTCTTGGTCGGCGGCGGCCCTTCAACTGCCGGCGTTCCGGGATCATCAGCCACGACGACATTGGGCGGGCGGAGCTCGCGATACATGTTGAATGCGACCCACAGCAGCAAGAGTCCGCCTGCCAGCAAAAGCCCGGTAATTTTCAGAAGCCAGGTCGCAACCAGTGCGAAGGCAATGAGAAACACCAGTGCCATGCCGACGCCGAACAAAAGGACACGCTGCCTGTCCCGCGCAGGAAGCCCGGACGCGAGGGTTCCCATGATCACGACATTGTCGCCTGCCATGGTGAGGTCGATCAGGATGACCTGCAACAGTGTTGCCATGCCTGCCGCTGTGAACACGTCAGCGAAATCGATCACAAGACATCTCCGAAATAGGCAACCGTCGGCATCGGATCGTAAAAGGAATGCAACAGGGCGCGCCACTGCTGATAGCGGTCCGACTTGCGAAACCCGTCCCGATGATCGGCAATGGTGTCCCAGCGAACAATCAAAAGATAGAGCCCGGGCGTTTCGCAACCCCGCCTGACTTCGATCCCGCGAAAGCCGGGCGACGCCTCAATGAGGGGCTTCGCTTCGGCCAGCGCCGCCTCGAACGCGGCTTCCTGCCCAACCACGACCTGCAGCAACGCATGCTCAAGGATCATGGTCTGGCCCTATTGGTTCATGGAATCGAAGAAATCCTCGTTCGTCTTCGAATCCTTCATCTTGTCGAGGAGGAATTCCATCGCATCGACAGTGCCCATCTGCATGAGGATACGGCGAAGCACCCACATCTTCGAGAGGTTGCCCTTTTCGACAAGCAGCTCTTCCTTGCGCGTGCCTGACTTTCCGACATCGAGCGCAGGGAAAATGCGCTTGTCTGCCACCTTGCGGTCAAGCACGATTTCCGAGTTGCCCGTGCCCTTGAATTCTTCGAAAATCACTTCGTCCATCCGGCTGCCGGTATCGATCAGGGCCGTGGCAATGATCGAAAGTGAACCACCTTCCTCGATATTGCGCGCTGCACCGAAGAAGCGCTTTGGACGCTGCAACGCGTTGGCATCGACACCGCCGGTCAACACCTTGCCGGATGACGGGACGACCGTGTTGTAGGCGCGACCGAGGCGCGTGATCGAGTCCAGCAGGATGACTACGTCCTTCTTGTGCTCGACAAGCCTCTTGGCCTTTTCGATCACCATTTCGGCAACCTGGACATGCCGTTGCGCCGGCTCGTCAAAGGTTGAAGAAACGACCTCGCCCTTCACCGACCGTTGCATGTCCGTCACTTCCTCTGGCCGCTCGTCAACGAGCAGGACGATCAGGAAAACTTCGGGGTGATTATCGGTAATGGCCTTGGCAATATTCTGAAGCAGCACTGTCTTGCCGGTGCGGGGCGGCGCGACAATCAGTGCACGCTGGCCCTTGCCCTGCGGAGAGATGATGTCGATCACACGGGCCGACTTGTCCTTGACCGTCGGATCAAGTGTGTCCAGCCGCAGCTTCTCATCCGGATAGAGCGGGGTGAGGTTGTCGAAGTTGACGCGGTGGCGGACGACATCGGGATCGTCGAAATTGATGGCCGTGACCTTGTTCAGCGCGAAATAGCGTTCGCCGTCCTTCGGCCCGCGAATTTCGCCTTCGACTGTATCGCCGGTGCGCAAGCCGTGCTTGCGGACCTGGTTTGGCGAGACATAAATATCGTCGGGACCAGCGAGATAGTTGGCTTCGGGCGAGCGCAGGAAGCCAAAACCGTCCTGCAGCACCTCGATCGTGCCCATGCCCATGATCTGGGTGCCGTTTTCGGCTTCCACTTTCAGGATCGCGAACAGGAGGTCTTGCTTGCGGAGCGTCGATGCTCCTTCGACACCCAGCTCTTCCGCCATTTCAACGAGTTCTGCCGGGGTCTTCTTTTTAAGTTCTTTCAAATGCATGTCTTGGATTCCGTATGGAATGTTTGGGGAGAACCGCGAACAGCGAAATCAGGAATTGAAATAAGCTGCTGAATGGCGCGAACGGCCCAGCGGTGGCAGGCGAATTAGGTCAGCGACGGCACGAAGTCAAGAATCGCGGCAAATGCCTACTAATCGAACGGCTTCAAGCGATCCCGCAGCGGCTTCCCAATATCCAGAATTGCACGATTGGCAGCCTCGCTGCCCAGATTGCTGACGAAGAGGATGATGATATTGTGCTTGGGCATGATGCGAACATCTGCAATCCAATACCCATTGCTTCCGCTGTGCGTGAGGAGCAGCGGCTTGCCCTGATCGTCAAGCTTCACGCCCCAGCCCAAGGCATAATGTTCGCTGACCGGCGTGTGCAGGATACGATAGGTTTCAGGAGACAGGAGCCGCCCCCGCCCCTGCACACCGTCCAGCTGATCCTGCGCAAACAGCATCCAGTTGGCCAATGTCATATTGATTGTTCCCGCAGGGCCAAGTGCAGGCGGATCCTGACCTTCAGGATCATTGGGGTTCAGCGCAACCAGCTTACCGCCACTTTCCTTGTGCCCCCAAGGCGCATCAATCTTCTTCGCATGACCTGGAGTGCCAAAGCCCCCTTGGTGGATACCAAGCGGCTTGAAGACTTCCCGCCTGACGAGACTCTCCCAACTTTTTCCCGTGCGTCGTTCCGCTATCGCACCGGCAACGATATAGCCGATGTTCGAATATGAAAATTCGCCGATAGGAGATGCGGGCGGCTTTGCCAGATAAGCACCGGCAATAGCCTGTCGCTGTGCCTGAACACCCTTGGCCGTTGCAATGACCCGCTTGAATTCGGGGAGATCAGCATCGTCCGTCAAGGGTGGAAGTCCGCCCGTATGGCTAAGTAGCTGCACCAGAGTAACCGAGCGATAGGCCGGGTCCATCGTCGTAGCCAAATCGGGGAGCAAATCCTGCAGCCGGTCTTGGAACCGCAGCAACCCCTTGTCGACTAGGCGAGCAATCATGGTTGCCGTGATGGCCTTCGTATCCGATCCAAGCTCCCATGGGTCCTGAAGCGATACCTTGTCCGGATGTCCAATCGCGCGCAGCCCCTGCGCCGAACTTGCAACAGTCTTTCCATCGATCTGAATCATCACCGCCGCAGCCGGAAGCTGATCCTTTGCACGAACCTCAGCCAATAATTGGTCGAGAAAGACCTGGTGACCCGTGTCGGCGAGCAGGAATGGACGACCGAGAGCCTGTTCGATACCGAACTTCCCTACCTCGTGAACGCCGGCAAGCCGCCTGCGTTCACGTTCTGAAGCCGGGCCCCGTCATGCGTCAGCTGGATCCGCACGAGTTGCTCGCCTGGCGGCGCGGCCTCGCCGGAGAAGAACCGCAGTATCTCGACGTGCGCGAACGCTGGGAGTTCGCGCTGTGCCGGCTGGAGGATTCGGTCAACATACCGCTCGGCGAACTCGCCGAGCGGTATGACGAGATCGACGGCGAACGGCCGGTGGGCCGCATCTGCGCGATGATCAATCG
>ERZ650309.251-NODE-251-length-27173-cov-4.368353_pt1 | contig 27173 bp, 16 predicted proteins | sample MGYA00376245_ERZ650309 | MGnify/ENA primary metagenome ERZ650309 (study PRJEB26733, sample SAMN07839294) | wastewater metagenome | biome: urban; feature: wastewater treatment plant; material: waste water | place: USA: North Carolina | collected 2016-04-26 ...
AAAAAGCCGTTTCAACAAAGTTGAAACGGCTTTTTCGTTAATTAGCGCGCTGCGCTCGCGTTAATTAGTTCGCTGCGCTCACGTTGATTTGCTCGCTTTGCTCGCGGTTGGGGTGTGCTCTGTGCTCGCTTTGCTCGCGGTTGGGGTGTGCTCTGTGCTCGCTTTGCTCGCAGAGGATTAGCTCGCTGCACTCGCGGTTAATGTTTAGCTCGCTGCACTCGCGGTTAATGATTAGCTCGCTGAGCTCGCTTGGGCAGAGAGGAAAGGTTGAGTGGTTTTCTCATATAAATTCATGATTTTGATTTAGTTCCTTTCTGCTTCATTCCTTTTTGGTACATTTGTTTTACTAAAACTCAGGAAATGAAGCGAATACTAGCTGCCATCAGTATTTTACTATTGTCACTGCCCGTGGCAGCCCAATGGACCACTCAGTCTTTGGGGACTTCGAACAATGTGAATTCAGTTAATTTTTTTGGGACCACCGACATCTGGATTACTTCGGGCTCGGGGTTGCACAAATCCACCAATAACGGGTCGTCGTTTACCACTTACCCTTTGCAGATGTCGAGCGGAACCGCATGGTTGACAAGTTCCTTAAATGATGTGGCCATTATAAATTCCACTACTGCATTCGGAGCAGGTTTCTTTTTTCTGGGGAATGATGAGTTCATTGTCAAAACAATTGATGGAGGTGCCCATTGGGATTCATCGTTATGGGTCAGCAATACCTTTCTGGCGGAACACAGGGCAGTAGATTTTCCCACAGCCACAACGGGTTATGTGGCGGGCTGGCAGGGACGTGTCTTTAAAACTACAAATGGTGGTGCCTCTTGGAGTCTTCCTTACTTCAATACTGCCGTCACCTGGCAGGATATGATTTTTACTTCAGCCAACGAAGGAGTTATTGCCGGCGATGGTGGAATTATCAGAACCACCAACGGAGTTGCTTTCAATCAGGTGTTGACAACAACAGGAACCCTGAATGCTGTTGACATGATCGGCACCACGGGATTTGCCGGAGGAAGTACTTCCTCCGGAATGTTATTTAAAACTACCGACGGAGGTGCAACATGGACATCACTATCATTTAACTACGGCGATGTGAGAGCGCTTTCAATGATTAATGCTTCAACTATAGTCGTGGCAACTGTCAATGAACTTTATAAATCCACTGATGGTGGAATTTACTGGGAGAAATTTGCCCTTCCTTCCGGCACCACGCCAGTTTTTACAAATGTTAATTTTCGTGATGCCAATACCGGTTATGCTGTGGGTAATTCAGGTTATTGTATAAAAACCTCCAATGGTGGTGGCTCCACATTTCCGATATCAGCTTTTACTTCACCTTCCGGGCCCTACTGCGAAGGGAATACTTACACATTTACAAATACAACAAATCCTTCCTACAGTTTTCAGTGGTTGCTTAATAACAATGTGATTGGAACTTCCTATAATCTCAATTACACATTTAATGTTCCAGGCAACAACACACTGGCACTCGTTTCCTACAACGGTGTCAATTACGATACGGTTTCACAATCTATCATAGTGAATGCACAGCATTTTGTTAACCCTCTTGTATATGATCTCGATACCATCTGTCCCGGTGGAGCTGCAACAATAGAGGTGTTTAATTCTCAAACCGGAATTTCCTATCTTCTCAGAAATGGATTAACGGCAATTGGCAGTGCTCAAAACGGCAATGGTGGTACTCTCACTTTCAATGCCGGAGTTTTTCAGCAATCAACATTATTAAACATTAAAGCTTCAGGTTCGAACGCCTGTTATAACGATTCAGTAATCACCACCTTCAATCAGATTGCATTTCCTGATAAAACCATTCCTATAACAGTTACCGACAGTTTAATTTGTTCTGGAGTTGAACAATTTCATGCCGCAATCGGCAACACGCAAACCGGTGTTTCCTACTTGCTGATACGAAACGGCATACAACTTGATTCCATCGGAGGAACAGGTGGCTCCATCACTCTCACAGCTCCTCTGGTTTATGGAATGAGTGTTTCTTCTTTTATGCAAATTGTTGCATACTCCTCATCAACGTGTGCTCCAACAATGAGAAATGTGAACATAACGATTGATACTGTTTATGCAAGGGCAAATGTTATTAATCCGAATGTATTACCTGGTGATACCATTAATTTCATTAATAACTCTTATGCCGACAGTTATTCATGGACATTCCCCGCTCAGGCTAATATTCAGACATCTGCTCTGGCTTATCCATCTGTCATTTTTAACACTGCGGGATACTACCCTGTATCTGTTATTGCGTCAAACCAGGAAGGATGTTCCGATACACTTGTTATGAATGTAAGTGTAGGAACTCCGGCTCCATCAGGTGTGGTCGATTTTTGTGGAATGGGTCAGGTTAATCCTTCAAACCTCACGACTTATGATATGCATCTGGATGCTGATAAAAATGTTTATGCAACCGGTTCATACCTTGCTTCATTTACAAATTATCCAACTTTATTTGTTTCGAAAACCGATAGCCTTGGAGTGCTGCAATGGTATCGCGAAGCAGTAAATTACTCCAGCAGTCAATCTTCCGGTTTTGGCGTAACATCCGATGATCATGGAAACGTTTACGTTGCAGGGAACTTTGCTGGTAAAAGAATTTTCATTGGATCCACCACAATTTTTACTGACACCATTACCAGTTCAAAGGGTATTCTTATAAAATTCGATAAAGACGGAAATCCCTTGTGGACCATCGCCGGCATTCCTGCAAATAACAGCGGTAATGGTTGCTGGGCAAGTGATGTTGTGAGTGGAAATAACGGAAGAATATATTTCACAGGCGGGCAGGGGAATGGATATTTCCTCTTTCCCGATAACAGTACTCATCAGGGAAATGGGAATAACAACCAGGCTTACATCATGACTATTGACACTTCCGGTAATTTTATTGGATATAGCAACTTTGGAGCAACTTCAGGAGGAAGCCAACTGATTTCAGAGCCGGGTTTCAGACCAGTTTACCAGTCGCCCCGCATCGACAAAATGCAAAATGGAAATCTCGCTGTGGCAAGTGCTTTCGTGCCAGCAACAGGAACTACTATGCAGGTTACAATTGGAACTTCTATTTTTACTGATACTGTCACCACAGTTTATACCGGCATTTTTAATACAGTAACAGGCTGGTCGAATGCTGCACGAATTGTTTCGGGAGACATTACCATACTTAAAGATATTACCACCGACAATGCCGGAAACATTTTTCTTTCAGGATTAGCAAAAAGAAAATTAAAGTATAACAACACCTTGTTGAATTTAGATACTGATCAATCGGGAGCTACATTAAATTATTATTCACACTCATTCCTCGTTGCTGCTAATAGTGCCGGCGTGGTGCAGTGGCTGAGGCAATCGCGGTTCGGCATAATTACTGCGATTGACGTGACACCAACAGGCGAATTATTATTTGCTGCTTATGCAGGAAACAAAGGGAATTTTCAGTCTTCAAACTCTCAACCGCAATCAGTGACCACCGTTGGCCAACAGGATTTTGTAATTGGAAAATATAACCTTGCCGGCGATCTGCTTTTTGCTAATGTAAAAGGAACCACTCAATACGATGTGCCCTTCGCCATTGCTTCCGATCCATGTGGTGATGTGGTGGTAATGGTTTCAGAAAACAGAACTTCCGTCACTGCCTGGCCCGCACTCAATACCAGTTCCGCAGGTGGAACCGTTTCTGTTCAGCGGTATTCCAAAGATGGATTTTGTTCACGTGATGCATTTTGTGCCGGATATGATGTCGATACATTATCTGAGGATGCGGCACTGGTGTCGGTTTGGCTGAGTGATACACTTGCAGGTGCGGCCCCGGTACCGGTTTCCATAAGATTAAAAACCCTTGGTGTGAATCCATTGACTTCAGCTCAGGTAATTGTTCAAGACAATGGTGTGACCAAGATAACTTATAACTGGGCAGGAGCACTCGATCAGTATGAAACTATCGATAGTATCAATGTAGGCAACATTTCATTTACAGGAGGTGGCCTTCATAACATTAAAGCCTGGGTTCAGCTTCCCAATGGAAGTGTTGATTTGAATCATCTTAACGATACTGTTCAAACAAGTATTGATGTATGTTTACCTTTATCAGGAAGCTATACCATTGGTGCAGGTGGTGATTTCGAATCATTCAGTAAGGCAATAGAGCACATAAAAACCTGCGGCTTAGGAGGTCATACTTATATGAATGTGCTGCCCGGAGTGTACACCGATCGCATGCTACTAGCCGATATCCCATCAGGATTAACAGATAGCCTTGTGTTTCAATCAGCAAATGGAGATAGTAGTTCAGTTGTATTGGAAGCAGGACTCATCATGCCCTATTCGAATGCCATTGTTGAAGTGTGGAATTCAAATTACATCACCTTGAAATCAATGACAATCCGAAATCTGGATGTGGACCCTTCGGTGAACATGGTCATAAGAATGACAGGTACAAGCTCGCATTTTAATCTCTTAAACTGCATAGTTACACGATCTAATCCCGATACAACAGCTTCCGATTTCTTATTCAGTCAAGGTGGAGGCGCGCATCATTATACCAACATTCGTAATAATTTATTTTTATATGGTGATTGGGCTGTAAGTATTTTTGGTGCACAAACAAACTGCGTAATTGCAAATAATAGGTTTCTCGAGCAAACCGGGAGTGCAATATTTTTTCAGGATGCTTTAAATCCAACTATCAGAGACAATTATATTGAGACCAACTTTCATCAAAGCAATGTTTATTTTGGCGTTGCAAGTTCTGCTTCGCCACAGGGTTTTACTGTCACCGACAATAAGATTATAGTAAACAATGGCAATGGTTATGGCTTTGCCTTTGGTGGCTTGTGTGGCGGCGCCACCCCCGGCTTATTGTATAATAACATGGTTTCAATTACGCAATCAGATAACAATTCATTTGGTGTTCAGCTATCAAATACAAGCGGGAATATAAAAATACTGTACAATACTTTCTTAATTGATGGAGCATCTGCTACCAGTGCTGGTATTTATTTTTCGGACAATGTAACCAATGCCATCGAAGTAAAGAATAACATTTTCACCCTCCGGGATAACGGTTTGTGCATGTGGTTCACAGGAAATTTTGCAGCATCGTTTCAGTCCGACTATAATGTATTCTATACTAACGGGAATGTGTTTGCAAAATCAGGGGCTTTCCCGCAAACGGTTATTACATCTCCGGATCTGGCAAGTTGGCAAACTTACAGTGCAAATGAGTTGCATTCCGTTTTCCACAATCCGGGGTTTGCATCTTCAACCGACCTTCACCTTGCTGCCGGTGGTGTAATCAACGGAATGGGAACACCACTTCCAACCTATGTGACTGTTGATTACGATGGGGAGCCCCGAAGTGCGTTAACTCCTGATCCCGGTTGCGATGAGTTTGTAGCTGCTGATACTCTGGTTTGGCCGGGTGATTGTAATTATGATGGCATTGCGAATAATTACGATGCTCTTTCTATTGGCTTGTATTTTAATCAGACCGGTACTGCACGTAGTGTTGTCAGCAACAGCTGGTCGGGGCAGCCTTCAACTGATTGGGGCGCATTACAATATTGTGGTTATGATAAGAAACATGCTGACAGCAATGGCGATGGGGTAATCACCTGGAGTGATACTACTGCCATTAATCAGAACTGGGGATTATCGCATCCATTACGAGTGATGCAGGATTTTAAGACCAGTTCGGTGGGCCCTCTTTTGTATTTCATAGTGCAGAATGATACAGTTTCGGCAGGCGATACAGTTACCGTTGAAATTCATGCAGGCACCGCTGCTAATCAGGTGGCTGCACTTTATGGAATTTCCTTTGATGTAAATTTTGACCCGTCATTAGCTGCGCCCGGTACGCTGGAACTTACCTATTCACCATCATGGATCGGTGTTCCAAATATCAATGCGATTACTACTGCAAATGTTTCTTCTGCTGTTTCCGGTTCCATTGTCCGTATTAACGGAGCCGATACGTCGGGTTATGGAGAAATTGCTCAGTTCCGTTTTGTTGTAGATCAGGGTTTGACTCAAGTAACAAATCTGACATTAAGCATGGATAATTTTGTCGCCATTCAGGCTAATGGCAATATCGTATCTATGACACCTTTTGATACAGATATTACTTTCACCCCAGCTACAGGAATTGCTGAATCCGGTGAGGCATTGTCGTGGTATCCTAATCCGGCAAATGACTTCATCTATATCAACTTACAAAGCAGAAATATCAGCGAGATCAGACTCGTTGATGTATTAGGAAAGGAAGTTTTCAGAAGAAAGATAAGCAAAAGTGATGAATCTTTAAGACTTGATGTAGGCGATCTTGCAACAGGAGTTTACACACTGATAGCCGGAGAACAGAAAAGTAAGGTTATTATCCGTTAGGAATAACAAATTTGCAAAAATGGTTTCTCAAGATCGGTCAATAGTTATATAAAAAATGCATAGCAGTTTGTGGAATTCAAATCAATTATGAATTCCACAAACTGTCAGAACCATTAATATCTTTCCTAAGATATTTTTAGTAAGTGTTTTTGAAACAGCCTCTCCAACAGAGCTTACCTGTAACTTCTGATATAGTTTTTTAATGTGTGAGTGCACGGTTTCATAACTCACATTTAGTTCGGCCGCAATCATCTTATAGGATTTGCCTTTCACGAGCAGCTGAAGAACATCCTGTTCTCTCTTGCTAAGCTCGAGGTCAGCTGAAGGTTGTGTTCCGGGCTGCACCCTCGCAAACTGATTCAATACTTTTCTGGCAATCACAGGACTCATTGGGGCTCCACCCTTGTAAACATCTTCAATTTGAGCAATTAACTGATCCATACTGGCATTCTTAAGAATATAGCCATTGGCACCGGCGCAAATAGATGCAAACACTTTGTCGTCATCCTCAAATCCTGTAAGCATCAGCACTGCAAGTTCCGGGAATGAGCTTCTGAGCGTTGATACGGCTTTTATGCCGTTGATGCCGGGCATGTCAATATCCATTAGCACAACATCCGGGTTTTCCTTTTTTAGTATGGATTCAATTTGCTCATATGAATCATAAGACCCCGTGAGTTCCAGATGATCGGTAGTTGAAAGTAATAATTTGATAGATTCTCTAATATTCTGATTGTCATCAAACAGAACAACTTTTATTTTTTCTCCGGCCTTTTTCATATTGCAATAGTAGCTAATAGTGAATGATTCATCAATCACCAGAATTGGGTAGTGTGAATAGGGAATCGGACCACAATAGTGGTGCCTAGACCTAAAGGCGATGAAATGTCAAAGCTCCCTCCCGAATCTATTGCCCTTTGTTTCATGTTGTTCAGTCCGTTCCCGCCAGATCTCATCTCTGAAGGGGTAAAACCTGTCCCATTGTCGGATATCGTCAATGAAAGAAAATTTCCATTTTTAGAAAGTGTTATCTGAACTTCCCCTGCTTTTGAATATTTGATAATGTTGTGAATAGCTTCTTTGAAAATTAAAAACAGATTTTTTCTTTGATCCATTTTCAGACGTAACGATTCTATTTTGGGATCATGATGAATAGCGAACCCTATTCCGGCTGCTCCCAGAAGTGATGCACAATAATTTTCCATTTTCCATATCAGATCCCTTGTTTGATCATGTTCTGATTTGGCAACCCAGATAGCATCACTGGTTTTGCCAATGATTTCCTGAGAGCCATCTTCGATTTTCTTGAGGATAGATGCAATTTCAGTATTACCAGTTTTATGAATTTTGGCATTGGCAACTTGACTGTATAGGTGAATACTGCCAAGGGTTGATCCGATATCATCATGTAAATCACGGGCAATTTTATTCCGTACCTCCTGTAATCTCATCAATTGATTAATTCGGTAACGATAAATCAGCCACACAACAACAATTACCGCAACAGCACTGATCAGGAAGAACCACCATGTTTGATAAAAGGGAGGTATGATGTTTATCCTGTAATATTTGATTTCACTTTCGATGCCATCGCTATTGATAGCTTTGTATTTGAAATTGTAATTCCCGGCAGGTAAATTGGTATAAGTGATAAGTGGATTACTATTATTGTTTCTCCAGGTATTATCTATTCCTTCGAGTTGATAATAAAATGACGTCTGGTCGTTAAATGAAAAGGAGTTGGCCGACACATACAGTTTTATGAAATTCTTGTTGTAAGGTATAGTAAGCTGATCACCAATTAATGAGTCCGAAGGTTGATCCATAATCCAAAGCCGGGTGATATGTACTTTGGGTCTTTCAGAATTTTCAATGATGGAATCGGGATTAAAGTCCACAAAACCACCATTGAATCCGGCAGCCATTGAAATCCCTGATTTTTCAAGAAAATGCCCGGAAACTCCAATTGGGATACCATGACTGCGGTCAAATCTTTTGTAGCGATTTTTAACCGGATCATATTGTAGTATCCCCGAGGCGGTGATGATCCAAAGATTATCATTACCGTCTTTCTTAATACCTTGCAACGATTGGTAATTTGAGGGGATAGTTTTAAATTGATCAGTTTTTGATTCCGGATTAAATTGCATTAACCCTGATCCTTGAGACGTAACCCAAAATGTACCATCCCTGTTCTCAACCATGTCGAAAATATTATTCACCGGGAGAGTTATTTTGCTATCAGTGTAAGTAATCCAGTTTTTAATTTCAGGCACTGAATTTCCTCTAACCAATGAATCATTTGCAACCGATTCTTTAGGAATTAATTGTTGTATCCCTCTTGTGACGCCACATAACCAGATTCTGTTTTTCGAATCAACATAGATATTCCGGATGAGGTTATCGAGAAAATCGTTTTTTCTTAGTGATTGAAGCTTGAAAGGTAAGCCGACATCTTTTGTTTCCGGATCAACAATTGCGAGTATGTGTCCATAAATGGATGCTATTAAAACGGGTCTCCCTGAACTTCGGAATTCAGCAATACTATTAATAGTAGACGCATAAATTGAAAAGAAACTAAATTTTTCATAGCTTACTAGTCTCTTCATTTTATTCAGCGTCATGTTTAATGTATCAAGTTCGAAAAGAGTTTTGTTGGTCCCGACAAAAAATTTATTAGTAGAAGTACGGTATATTTCAGTGAGCTGTAAAGTTGAGTTTTCGTAGCTCATTTCTTTAAATGTGAAATTCGGGCTATTCTTATCTTTATAAAAAAGTCCACAATCGCCTGCAATAATATCAGTACCTCCGGGTGTGGTGCATTTGCCATGAATGAGACAAGAGACAGTGTTTTCGGGTACAGGAAGATAGGTGATGTCGAATTGGTTTTGTGCCGGGTCGTATAAATAAAGGCCCGACATCGTAGCCACCCACATGCGGTTAAAGTCATCTTTGTAAATGGCATTCACCCTTGAAGTTACAGGTACTGAAAACCTGAAATTATGTTTTATGGAATTTTTGTTTCTGTCAAAAAGTAAAAGCCCTGAAAGTTTTGTGCCTATCCATAGTGTCCCGGCCACATCTTCATTAATGGCATATATTTCATCTCCTGAATTATCTAACTTCCCGGATTTACCGAAAATATAGTTGTTTTTATAGTTTAGATGAAGATCTAGTTGGTGAATGGCATTGTTCCAGGCACCTAACCACATGGATGAATCTTTTGCAATGAAAATGGTATTGATGGTAGAAGTATTATGGATTCTTGCCGAATCGGTATCGGTGGTTCTGATTAATGTGTATATCGATTTGGCTATGGCGCCTACGTAGATATCATTCTTAGCAGGCATCAATGCATAACACGATCTTGACGAATCAACAATATTATATTTATAGTCTTCCATTGACAGATATCCCAATCCACCATTATTGAAACCTATCCATAGTCTGTTTCTGAATTTATCAAAAGCTATTGTATTGATTGCATTGGAAGGAAATCCCGATTTGGTTTTGTTGAAGGATCTGAATCTCCTTGTTCGAAAATCATAAGAAGCTAAACCGCTTGTAGCTGTGCCAATCCATAAAATAGTATCTGAATCTGTCGCCAAACTCGTTATGCTGTTGGCGCAAAGCGAATTGGTGTCTTTATCGTAATGTTTGAAAACATGAAATTCATGTCCATCATAACGATTCAGTCCATCCTTAGTGCCAATCCAGATGAAACCATTTCGATCTCTGGTAACGCTGGTTACCTGGTTGTCAGATAAGCCCTGTTCAGCAGAAAAATGTTTTAGGTTTAGTATTTTCTCCTGCGCGGCTGCATTTAGAAATAACACACAAAGCATGACTGTTGCGAAAAGCAACCTGACATGTTTTAATGCTGAGGTATTATAAGCCCGGGGCAGTTGATTACTCACAAATACTTCTTTTCTTCGCTAAGATAAGCATTCGTGTTGAAAAGTCAATTTAAAGATGTTGCCGGCAAATTGGAACCAACTCCTGATTTACCGTTCAATTAATACCTTTCGAGAAGTTTGAGTTGTGCCATCATGAAGTACCAGAAAGTACATGCCATTTGCAGGCTGCGAAATTCTAACCGGAATAGAGTTGAATCCTGAGGTGGTTGAACGAGTTTCATCCAGAAGAATTCTACCCTGCATATCTGTCAGGCGAACATTTAGTTTTCCTTCAAGTGCTTCAGGTATCTGAATCTGAAATTCGCCGTTCGATGGATTGGGGACCAGCAGAACGCTGACTTCGGCTTCCCTGATAAAGGATGCATTTGCTGGATTTACCAACAAAGTTGTGAATGTTTGTTTGGATCCCCATGGTGAAAATAATCCTGATGCTCCATCACAAATTGCGCGTACACTCCAGTCATAGGAAGTATTTGCTGTAAGGCCTGTAAGTTGACATGTGTTGGTGGTGAGTCCGGAGATAATGGTCCAGGTTAGTGATGCCGATGGTTTATAACGTACTTCAAAGGTCGACCAGCAACCGGGAGGTGTCCATTTCAGGAAAGCCGACTTTTTTGTAATGTATTTTGTTTTTCTTCCTACCGGAGAGATGCATTGAACGGGGACAGGACAATCCTGTAATAGCGACACCGAGGCATCACTGCTCAGTTGATTTTGCATTGCATACCACTGCTGACACTGATTTTTTAATCTGAAGTTAAGCCATGGAATCAGGTATTGATTAACGATGCTTTGTTGAGTGGTTCTGCTGATGGTTGGCGAGGGACTGCATGTTGCTTCACCTAATGAGCAATTGAAATTTTGGTTTGCAAACTGACAATGACTTCCGCCAAGAATAGTAATATAACTTTTGCATGATGAATTCAGATTGTTGTAAATAAGCTGGCTATGCTGTGCTGCCGGAGTGACACAGTCATTGCCACCGGCAAATATCAATGAGGGTATGGAAACTGAAGTAGCGGCACCAGAGGCGGAAGGATTGGTTTCAGCAGGAGCCAAAGCTGCTATTGCTGTAATTGATGGTTGGTATTGTGCAGCAAGAAATGAAGCACCGCCTCCCATTGAATGGCCCATCACACATGAAGTAGTTGCTACTTTGCCGTTAAAAATATTTCCCGGTGTGTTCCCTGCATTTTGAATTGCGGTGATCACAAATGCAAGATCTCTTCCAAAAGCATTGTGATCCGGTAAGATTCCTGACTCAGTTTTTGGGAAAGCCACAATATAACCCTGAGGCACAAGTGCAGAGGAAATATTGTCGTAAGCTGTTGTTGCCATTACAAACCCATGGCCAAAAGAGATAACCGGGAAAAGAACTCCATTTCCTGCAACCGGAACATTGGTTCCCGACGTAGTGGAAGGATAAAATACTGTTGTTTCAATATTTCGGTTGCCCCTTGATGGATCAGTAAAAGTAATAGTGGTTGAACCGATAGAATATGGCTGAGCGACTACAACAAATTGAGTGAACAGCAATCCTGTTAGCAGTAGTAGTTTTTTCATGGTTGAAGGTTTGGAAGAAAAGGAACAATTAATGGGAAACGTTTGTTCAATCGAATTACGATAGGAATAGTATGGCCTTGATAACCAATTAATTAATTCCAGAAAACAAGTTTTGAAGTTGGGCCGAAGAAGCTTCAGACTTCGCGTTCGTATTCCCAGGCATTGTAGAGCTCATTCAGGAATAAGTTCTCTCTGGGAGAGATTTCGTGGTCGGCCGCAACCAACCGTGTGGCGAGATCTAAAAAATGGTTACGGTCTTCAGGAGTTGAATCCATGTAAAAATGATTCATGGCCATGTTGAAATGAATGGGGTAATCTTCACTTTTGAGAGCACTGATGATGGCCATTTCATTTTCCAGTTGCTTCAACTGATTCAGGTTTTCTTCCATGAACTCTCGAATGACACTATCTTCCCTGCCATTGAATTTATCATCAACTGCTGAAAGAATCATTAACATGTGGTAGCCGGCTACCGACTTGTTCATCCTGTTGTTCATATCGATTTTCTGTAACTGGCAATAAAAATACTAAAAGATCAAATACGCGCCACTAAATTGAATTAAGTGGCTCAAATTCAATATTATGTGTTTGCCGTGTCCTTGGCCCCCTGCATCAAATGTAAATACTTGAAAGTAAAATACTTAAATTATTTTTTGGGGAATGTAACCGTTTCGCTCAATTACGTACAAAAGGAATAAAATGTAGCAGAAATGCTACAACTTTTGGTGTATTTCCCGGACCGAATCCAACCTTGCCCTGCAGCCGGAAAGCTATCAGGAAGAGTTGAAAGCAGGTTTGCGGGGTGCGCAGAAGGTTGGAGCATTCAACAGAGGCCGGCAATGAGCATCCGGTTTTGATTCTTGCTACTATCTGATTTTTACGAGTGCAATAAATATTGAATATATGGGCTTTCAGAATCACAGTGCATTTCGTCTCGACAAAAAGATTTACATCGTTTTTGTGGTGGTAGTGGGTATTGCAATTACCAACGCATTGCTGAGTACTTCAAAAATCAGAAACAACAAGAATACTATTTTTGAAATCACTACCTATACCAACCCCACTCTGGAGAGTCTCGAGGAGTTTAATATGCTGGTGACTCGTTCCAGGATGTTCATAACGAACTGGGTGTATTTGCCAAACAATCAAACCGACAAAGAGCAGCTGGTGCAATTCAACAAGGTAAACTATCCAAGGTTGAAAGCGAAACTTGTCAGGTTGTCAGGAGGATGGAGATCACGTGAGAACTCAGATCATATCAACGTAATATTCAGAGATTATGAAGAAGTGATCAGGGAGCAGGAGAAGATCATGAAATCGCTTCTGATGTTCGACGATTACCAGGACCCAATGAAGAAATATCTTGCAGAGGAACAACTGGAAAGTGAAATTATACCGCGTACTAATAAAATTCTGCTGAATCTCAGGTCTCTCATCAAACTTAAAAAAGATGAGGCTAAAATTATGCAGGATCACATGGTTGAAGATAACGATCACCTGCTGATGATTGTGTTTTCAATGGCAGTACTCATCATTTTGTCGGTTATGGCCGCCGGGGTATATATGATGCGAAAGATCATTTTGCCGCTTATTAAAGTGAGGGAAACACTTCAAAGTATGAGTAAAGGAGAGCTTCCCGATTTGCAATTAAATACCGATAACAGTGCCTTGGCGGAAATGACTGTTGCCCTCACTCAGTTGCGTGACGGATTGAAACGTACTTCAACATTTGCCGGCGAAATAGGTAAATCAAATTTCGATGCATCATTTGCTCCATTGAGTGATAAGGATGTATTGGGAAGTGCTCTGCTTGAGATGCGCGACAAGCTTAAGAACGCCGCCGAGAGCGATGCTATCAGGAACTGGATTTCGGAAGGTTTCGCCAAGATCAGTAACATTCTGCATCGCAATACTGAAGATATCAATAGTGTCTCGAATGAACTTATAAGTGAACTGGTACATTATGTTGATGCCCAGCAAGGGGTCATTTATCTGGTTAATGATGAAAATGAAAAGGATATTTTCATTCAGCCATCTGCCTTTTTTGCGCCCGGCCGTCTTGAGCTGAATACCTCCAGAGTTGAATTGAATGAGGGTATCGTGGGTCAGGTAATTTATTCCAACCGAAAATTTCATTTGACCAATGTTCAGGAAACATCTCATCCAATTGAAACCGGTGTTGCCAAGATAGCTGTGTGCGACATTTATGTAATGCCGTTGTTTGCTGCCGGAAGAGTGGTAGGAGCAGTGGAAATTAAAGCTGCGCAACCTCTGACTGCGAATCACATTGATTTCATCGACCGTGTTGCAGAGCCAATTGCTTCGAATATTCTGAACTTAAAAGCGAATCTCTTCACACGTCGTTTGCTGGAAGAATCGCAGTTAAAAACGAGAGAGCTTGCACAGCAGGATGATGAATTACGTCAGATCAACAATGAGCTCATGGTGCAATCGGGGCGTCTTAAGCAGTCGGAATCAGAGTTGCGTCATCAACAGGAAACACTACAGCAAGTAAATGCCGAACTGGAGGCAAAAGCACTTCTGCTCGAGGAGAAAAATATGACCATTGAAGATGCGCACAAGGCATTGGCTTTTAAAGCCGATCAGCTGGAGCGCAGCAGTAAATATAAATCCGACTTCCTGGCCAATATGTCGCATGAGTTGAGAACGCCACTTAACAGTGTTTTAATTCTTGCCCGTTTGTTGAGTGAAAACAAACAAGGAAATATGAATGCAAAACAAATTGAACACGCACGTGTCATTCATAAATCGGGAAGCGACCTCTTAGTAATTATTAATGATATTCTGGATCTTTCAAAGATTGAAGCCGGTAAACTGGAACTTACTTTTGAGTCGGTCTCATTAACGGAAATTACAGGAAACATGGAACAGTTGTTCCGTGAAGTTTCCATTGACAAGAACATCTCTTTCAAAGCGGAAATAGATCCTTCACTTCAGCCACTCATGCATACCGACCGGGTACGTGTCGAACAGGTTTTAAAGAATTTATTATCTAATGCATTTAAGTTTACCCCTTCTGAAGGAACGGTTTCGCTAAGGGTCAGAGCGGCAAATCCCGGTGCTTTTTATAAGAATGAAAAATTGAAAAATTGTAATCAGGTCATCTGTTTTGATGTAGCAGATACCGGAATAGGTGTGCCTGAAGATAAACAGAAATTGATATTTGAAGCCTTCAATCAGGCAGATACTTCCATTACAAGAAAATATGGTGGTACCGGACTGGGACTTGCCATCAGCACACAGCTCACTGCTTTGTTGGGTGGCGATATTCAACTCGAGAGTATTGAAAATAAAGGATCGGTTTTCACGATCTGTTTGCCTCAGTTTGACGAGAAAAGACTGAAGCAGAATCCTGCAATATCTGAAGTTCAGGATATGGCCAGGATCACTCCTGTGTCAGGTGTTTCAAGCAGAGAAATACTGTTGGTAACAAATGATGATGAGGCAGAATCGTTGTGGAGCCGTGCCCTTGCACCTGAAAATATCAGTGTGCATCGCATTCAGACATTTCATTCTGACTTCGTATTTTCAGTTCCTTATGCAGTTGTTCTGGATCAAACCCTCTCTGACAAAGAGTATATTTCACTTGTCAATCAGATATCAGATTGTGTTTTCACCTGTCGTGCCCCGGTGATTTGCAGGTCGGTTTCTGAATATATTCCTGCCGAAGTAGCTGAACGGGTTGCATTGCATACCACCGCCCCTGTTAATGCTGCATTAGTTTCCGATGTTCTTGAAAAGATCAACAAGCCTTACACGGCTAATGTGGTCGCCGATGCTTATCATTCGATTCCGGTGCGTGAAACAGTTGCAACCGGGTCTATTAAAAACACCCGGAATGATAACCCTTCCGGCGAGCGTCTGCAAGGCAAGAAGGTGTTGGTTGCCGATGATGATATGCGTAATATATACTCGCTCACTACCATCTTTGAAAATGAGGGCGCTGAAGTTATTTATGCTTTGGATGGCATTGAAGCAATTGAAAAGCTGAACACTCATGCAGGTATTGATATTGTTCTCATGGACATCATGATGCCTAATATGGATGGTTTTCAGGCAATGCAGGAAATTCGTAAAACTGAAGCATTCCGTTCTATACCTATTATCGCGGTTACAGCAAAAGCGATGAAGGGAGACCGTGAAATATGTATTCGTGCAGGTGCAAATGAGTATGTTACCAAACCTGTAGATGTAGAAATCCTTTTGAGAAATGTATTCAACTTGTTGAATATATCGATATAATAGAATTTGAAAGAAGATTCAATATAATACTGCCCTTTTATGGATCAATTACCAATAGTAAAAACAACCGTTACCCGCGTAAGTAAGATGAATATTCTGCTGGTCGACGACCGGCCGGAAAACTTATTGACGCTGGAAAGTATCCTTGAGCGTGAAGACCGTTGTATAATAAAGGCATCGGGAGGAAACGAGGCACTACGCATGGCTATAAAGGAAAATATTGGCCTCATACTACTCGATATCCAAATGCCCGATATTGATGGTGTGGAGGTAGCCCGTTTACTACGTTCCAATAGCAGAACCCGTCACATTCCTATTATTTTTGTTTCTGCTGTAAGTAAGAGCGAACGACCATGTCTCGAAGGTTTTGAAGAAGGAACCATTGATTGCCTATCAAAGCCCCTTAATCTTGAAGAAACAAAATCCAAAGTTCAGCTTTTCGAGAAAATTTACCGTCTGCAACAACAGAATGCTGATCTTGAAAAGAAATGTCAGCAAATCAATCAGCACCTCGACCATTTTGTTTATATCGTTTCTCACGACCTGAAAGCTCCACTGAGAGCTATCGATAATCTGGCTACCTGGATCAATGACGATCTTGGTGGAAACAGTCATCCAAATGTTACTGAAAATCTGGTGCTCATGCGCAGCAGGGTAACTCGAATGACTTCTCTTTTGGAGGGACTTCTTGAATATTCCCGTAGCGGGAGAATAGTAGATGAGCCTGCGCCTCTCGATTTGAATCAGATGGTGCATGGCATATTTGAAACCCTCGAGCCACCATCAGGTTTTCAATTGTCAGTATCAGGTCTGCCTGAAGTAGTGGGAAGTCAGGAGAAATTTTACAAAATATTTTATCATCTCATCAGCAATGCTGTAATACATCATCATCAACCTCAACAAGGTATGATTCAGATTGATGCCATGGTTGCTTCCGATAAAATCATCTTCAGTATCGAAGATAACGGTCCGGGTATTCCGCCTCAGTTTCACCAGAAGGTTTTTGATTTGTTTGCAACTCTGAAATCAAAAGACGAGGTTGAAACTACCGGCGTGGGTTTGTCGGTTGTGAAGAAAATTGTGAACGATTTTAATCATCAGGTGTGGATTGAGGCAGCTGCGAATGGAGGAACTATCTTCAGATTCAGTTATCCAATTTTGAATCACTGATATGTTCAGATCCTTTAGGGAATTGGTTTTCAGGAACCGGATGTACCAGGCAATACCTGAAACAGAACCTGTTTCTAGGCAGCAATTTGCATTGTTTCGTATTTTTTCTTTTACCGGAACACTCGTTTGCGCAGCGGTGGCATCCAAAATGCTGTTAACTATCAGTAACGCCGGTGCTCTCCCATTTTTTATTTATGCCCTCGGATTGGTGATGACCATTAACTTTTACGCAGTTTCGCAAATTCATCAGCTCAGAAAGTCATATCTCATCATGTTAGTTGCTGCAGTTTTGTTACTGCATATGGTTTCTTATTCGTGTGGTGGCATTCGTACAGCAGGAACCTTATATTTCGGAGTAATCATCCTTTATGCATACATGCTGTTGGGTAAGAAAGCCGGACGCTGGTTCACCGCAGCCGTAATTGCTCATGTCACATATTTATTCATCATTTCAACTTTTACCGACTGGACCTCATTCGGTTTTTTTAAAAATGATGTGGTTTTAATTAATGAAGACTTTCTGGTGAATGCCTTTATGTCGTTTGTTCTAATTGCTGTGCAGGGAAATTACCTGCAGAGCAACAAGAATGAAATTATACAGGATCTTGAAAAGAAACAAAATCAGCTGGAGGAAAAGAATATAGAACTGGAAGACCGGAACCGATTATTGAATGATTATGCCCACCATTTGGAACGGACCAACTCTGAACTCAGAAAGTTCGCTTCACTGGCTGCACATGACCTGAAAGCTCCATTGAGAGCTATAGGTAGTTTATCGGATTTCATTGCTGATGAGGAAAAGGGTTTTCAAAGTGAAAATTCAAAAGAGTTTCACAAAACCATAAAAGGTCGGGTCCATCGAATGGATCTGTTACTGGACGCACTCATGGAGCATGCCACTGTTGTGGAAAATCAAAAACCTGTCGCCTTTTGTCCTTTGAAAATGTTGAATATAATTGCCTCGCAGCATGTGAGTGATAAAACAGAGATTTCTATTTCCGGAAACTTTCCCGGGCTTTTCCTCGATGTAAACTTATTCGTAAAAACAATTAACATTCTTATCGAAAATGCCATTCGGTTTAATGATAAGAATGAAGTGAAAATCAGAATTAGCGGCTCGGAAATATCCGGATCATTTGAACTGAATATTATCGACAACGGACCAGGAATCGATTACCGTTTTCATGACAAAATATTTGTGATTTTTCAAACATTGAATGCCCGCGATGCTGTTGAAGCTACCGGAGCAGGCTTAGCCATTGCAAAAAAGATCCTTGAAAGCTGGAACGGCTCAATCTGCCTCGTTAATAATGATGGCGAAGGCGCACATTTCAGAATAAGCATACCGTGTATGCATTTTTCAAAGGAAGCAGCTGAAGATTTGAAAACAAAATCTTCCTTCGCGAATAGTTTGGACTGAAAAATTATTCTGTAATTTTCTGTGGCTCTTCGTCCTGCTTAATAATCTGAATAATGGTATTGAAAATTATTTTCAGATCAAATAAAAACGACCAGTTATTAATATAGAACAAATCGAGTTTAACTCTTATTTTCTTTTTTTCAAGCTCTTTAGTTTCACCGCGATATCCTTTTGATTGTGCTAATCCTGTGATGCCGGGTTTAATTTTGTGACGAGCCATGAAATTGTTCAGTTCTGCTGAAAAATCTTCTGTATGCTTCAGCATGTGTGGCCTTGGACCTACCACCGACATATCGCCAATAAGCACATTGAAAAACTGTGGCAACTCATCCATACTGGTTTTTCTGAGAAACTTTCCAAAAGGAGTAATGCGGCTGTCATTTTCGGTAGCTTGCAATGTGTCGCTTTGGGCGTTCACCACCATGGTCCGTAATTTAAAACACCAGAACCATTGGTTGTCGCGTCCTGTGCGGCGTTGGGTGAAAAATACCGGTCCCTTTGATGTGAGTTTAATAAGAATGGCTAGAACAGGAAGCAGCCAGCTTAAAAGACCAACAATTACCAGAAGTGAGAAGACTACATCAAAAATTCTTTTTGCTAATTGGGCGTCCCAGTTATCAAGCGGAGTAGTATGCACTTTTAAGATTGGAACAGCACCTATTTTTTCGAGTTCGAGGTCGCGAACAGTTACCCATTTAAAATCGGCAATCAGTCGCATCCGAATAAGATTTTCTTCAGCAAAATTCATCAGATCGGCAAGAGTGTTGTAACGAACCAATGACATAGAATAGAAAATTTCGTGAATGTGATTTTTTATACAGTAATCCTTTAGTTCATCATGCCATGAAGTGCTCTCAGGTTCTTCAACATGGATCACCCTTTTTACCCGGTATCCGTATTCGGGTCGCGATTCAAGATAGCTTTGCACCTGCACCGGATTGTCGTTTTGGGTGACCACAACAATGTTTCTGTAGTTCATCCCATGTTTACGGGCATATTTAATTGCAAAGTGAAAGGCAAGTCTGTATAAAAACATTGTAGAGAACAATGCACCATAAAGGATTGCCAGAAATTCTCTCGAATAACGTTGCGATTGTTCAAAGACATAATAGGCGCAAACTAAAAGCAGGTGAATTGCCATCAGCATGATGAAAGAACGCAGCACAAAATAAAATGTGGATGTTCTGCTGATGTCGTATGGTTTTATTACAGAGGTTGAAAACATCCACGAAAAGTTCAGATAAAACAGCATGAACATAAAAGGAGGGTGAAAAGCCTCTTCTTTGAAGTAATACACAAGTAAATAACAAAGATTCAGAATCAGCAGATCGCTGAAAATGTTAATCCTTTTGATATATTGTGAATACCTTGTCAATGAATAGCTAATAGATGTATACCCGAAACCGGAATTCCGATGTACAAATTTAGGAATAATTCAGGTACATTGAACGGTTCTTCTTTAATATTACATTTTTAAAGTATTAAAAATGTGTGCGTTAAGCTTTCTGCGAAGGTTGGTTGTGTATCGCAAACCTTTCATAAATTCGTAAAATATTTTGAACATCATGAAATCCATTCTGTTTGCTGCTGCCCTGCTGTGTGCTGTTATAACAAATTCATTTGGACAGGATTTGCCACATATACTGACTAAAGAAGAAGCCGTTCAGATGCCTGCCTATCTGCAAAACAGGGTTCAGTCGACAACAGCTATTACAACACCTCCAGTTGCTCCGGTGCGGACCATAGGTGAGTGGGAGGAACTGCAGGGTTTCACCATTACGTGGACCTCTTACCAGTCGATCTTGAAAGAAATAGTGCGGGCCGCTAAAACTGAAACACGCGTTTATATCATATGCAGTAACCCTTCCACTGTGATCAGTTACCTGGCTACGAACAATATTGATACGGTAAATGTCACTTGCATGCAGGTGCCATATAACAGTGTTTGGAGCCGCGACTATGGTCCATGGAGTGGCTACACAAACGATGTTGATTCTCTCATTACCATCGACTGGATTTACAATAGGCCAAGACCGCTTGATGATGAAGTTCCTGCAGCCATTGCTACCCAGTTGAATACTCCGTTTTATCAGACTACTACAGCACCCTGGGATTTGATTCACACAGGAGGAAACTTTATGACAGATGGTTTTGGAACCGGTTTCTCTTCTAAATTGATTCTTGATGAGAATCCTTCCAAGACCGAAGCGGAAATAGATACCATCATGAACCGTTTTATGGGTATAAATCGCTATGTTAAAATGGATAAACTTCCCTACGATGTCATTCACCATATTGACATGCACATGAAATTACTCGATGAAGAAACCTTGCTGATGGGAGAGTATCCGGCAGGTGTTGCCGATGGACCACAAATAGAGGCAAATTTGCTCTATGTGCTGAGCAATTTCACCTCTGTTTTTGGAACGCCTTACAAAGTAATCAGAATACCAATGCCTGCCGACAATGGTCAGTATCCCAACAGTGGTGGTGATTATTTTACCTACACTAATTCCTCATTCGTTAACAAAACTATTATAGTGCCTACTTATGGCATTCCTGCCGATACAACAGCCTTAAGAATTTACAGGGATGCCCTTCCGGGATATACCGTTACCGGGATCAACTCGACTGCCAGTATAGGTGCTTTGGGAGCGTTACATTGCATTACAAAAGAACTGGGCACCAGCGATCCGTTGCTAATCAGTCATCAGCCGCTGCGTGATACTTATGATGATGTAAATCCATATACTGTTCAGGCTTTGATGAAACACCGTTCGGGAATAGCAGCTGCCTGGTTGTATTACCGGACCGACACCCTTCAGCCCTATATAATGGTGCCAATGAGTCAGGGTTTCAATCCCGATTATTGGGTTGCCGATATTCCTGCAATGCCAGTAGGCACCACCATATATTATTATGTGAGTGGGGAATCAGTTTCGGGCAAACAACAGGTTCGACCACTTCCTGCACCTGCAGGATATTGGAAATTCAAGGTGTTAGGAATCAGTAGTTTGGAAGAAATGAATCAGATTGCATTTGCAGGGTCGCCATTTCCGAATCCGGCATCTGCCATCACCTGTTTGCCGGTCTATTCCAGTCGGGCGCAATCAGTTCAAATAGATATTCAAACTATTGAAGGTAAGTATGTTGCCACGATTTTTGATGGGAAATTTCAGGTAGGTGAGAACCGTATTTTTCTGGATGCAGGCACATTGGCAGATGGGGTTTATCAGATCAGGTACCTGATGGAAACCGGGGTACACTACCAACAACTTATCGTAACTCATTAATATACAGCTTTTTACTTGAATTCGGAAAACCAAACTCGAATGTAAACTATTGATTTGTAACCTTTTATTTTTTTTATGTGGACTGAATTCGATCTTTCATTTTTTAGATTCATCAGTTTTGTCTACCTTTGCCCACTTTCCCGAAGCATAAAAACGCGATAAGAGGTGGATCGGCTTGCCAGATATTCCATTCCATTTGCAGGATTGGCAAAGGGAAATCATCAATATGAGTTTGATATTGATGACAAGTTCTTTGAATCATTTGAAAATTCAGTAATTGAGCATGCCACTGTGCATGTTGATCTGGATTTTCATAAAGCAGAAACAGTGTTAACCCTCACCTTCAGGATGAAGGGAAGCATACGATTGACATGTGATCGTTGTTTGGAGGAGTTTGACATGCCTGTAGATACCATGCAGGTCATGCTGGTGAAGTTCGGTGAGCCGGGAGTCGGTGAAACGGATGACATTATTGTGATTGCACACAGTGAGACGCATTTAAATATTGCGCAGCATTTGTACGATTACCTGAGTCTGATGGTACCAATGCGGGTTGTTCATCCCGATGATGAAAATGGTGAACCGCAATGTGACCCGGGTTTTCTGGCAAAACTTTCGGAATCTGCAGAAGAAAAAGATAGTGAAGAAGGTAAAGGTACGGTTTCTGATCCCCGATGGGATATCTTAAAGAAGCTGGGCTTTAATGAAAACTGACTATTTGAATTAACATAATTATTAAAAGAGTACTAAAATGCCAAATCCTAAACACAAACACTCCAAATCGCGGAGTGCAAAAAGGAGAACCCATTACAAAGCTACTGCTCCTACTGTAGCAATCTGCTCCACCACCGGTGAAGCGCATCTTTTTCACCGTGCTTACTGGCATGAAGGAAAGATGTATTATAAGGGTAAAGTAGTGATGGAGCAACCAGCTGCATAATCAGCTGCTCCGCTAATTCATTAATTTCAAACACACGCCGTTGATGAGAATTGGCATTGATATGATGGGTGGGGATTTCGCTCCTCTGGAAACGACCTTAGGTGCGATTCAGGCGAGGAAAGAACTCGACTCCCGGTATACGCTGGTTCTTATAGGAAACGAGAGCGAAATCCGCGACATTCTGCGACAGCACGAAGCTGACGAGAGTGGTTTTGTATTTGTGAATACCACCCAGGTTATCGGCATGGCCGATCATCCTACTAAATCCTTTCAGCAAAAAACCGATTCCAGCATTGCTGTCGGATTTCATCTGCTGAAAGAAAAAAAGATTGATGCTTTTGCAAGTGCCGGAAATACCGGTGCCATGATGGTAGGCTCTATGTTTGCGGTGAAGCCGGTTCAGGGAATTCTGCGACCAGCCATTTCGTCTATCGTTCCGAAAGAAGATGGTGGCGTAGGTATTATTCTGGATGTTGGTATTAATGCCGACTGCAAACCGGAAGTGATGCAGCAATTTGCAATACTAGGCTCTATTTTTGCGGAACACGTTTATCACATCAACAATCCGAAAATCGGTTTGATGAGTATTGGTGAGGAAGATGAAAAGGGTAATATCCTGACAAAGGAATCACATCAGCTCATTAAGGCTACTCCTAACATTAACTTTATAGGAAATGTGGAAGGCCGTGATATGTTCAATAATAAAGCCGATGTAATTGTTTGTGACGGTTTCACCGGAAACGTGATGCTGAAGCTGGCTGAATCTTTTTATTCCCTCATTCGAAAACGCGGTATTCACGACGACTACTTCGATAGATTTGATTTTGAAAATTATGGTGGTACACCTGTTTTGGGTGTGAATGCTACCGTAGTGATAGCACATGGTATTTCAAATGCCAAGGCTATTAAGAATATGATTTTACTTTCAAAAGAGGTGGTCGAGGCCGGCCTCTCAGAAAAAATTTCCAGGGCGCTGAGCGACACTGCTGTCAGTGAACAACTGCCCAAATAATTCAAGATGGAAAAGACCAGAGCCGCAATAACAGCCGTTAACGGATGGGTGCCCGAATATGTGCTCTCTAACAAAGAACTTGAGAAACTGGTTGATACAACAGACGAGTGGATCATGTCGCGTACCGGTATCCGGGAACGCAGAATTCTTAAAGGTAAGGGACTGGGATCATCTGACATGGCTGCCGAAGCTGTGAAGGGACTTCTTAGCAAGAGAAATATCGCACCCGAAGATATTGAGCTGGTGATTTGTGCAACTACAACTCCCGATATGCAATTTCCTGCAACAGCCAATATCGTAAGTGATAAGGTTGGAATGAAAAATGCATTTGGTTTTGATATCAATGCAGCGTGCTCAGGTTTTATTTACGCACTGGTTACCGGATCAAAGTATATCGAAAGCGGACAGTATAAGAAAGTGATAGTTATTGGTGTCGACAAAATGTCGTCTATCATTGATTACACCGATCGCACCACATGCGTGATCTTTGGCGACGGAGCAGGAGCGGTTTTACTGGAACCTGAAACATCCGGAAACGGAATCATGGATTCCATTCTCAGAAGCGATGGTTCAGGACGGGTACATCTTCATCAGAAAGCCGGTGGAAGTGTTCTTCCTGCATCACATGAAACTGTCGATGCCAAACAACATTACGTATACCAGGAAGGTCAGGCAGTTTTCAAATTTGCCGTTACCAACATGGCAGATGTTTCTGCCGAAATTATGGAACGTAACAAACTGACTGCCGAAGATGTTGCCTGGCTGGTTCCACATCAGGCCAACAAAAGAATTATTGATGCTACTGCCCGCCGTATGGGATTAGGAAGTGAAAAAGTGATGTTGAATATCGAACGTTACGGAAACACCACTAATGGCACCATACCACTCTGTTTATGGGAATGGGAAAAGCAACTTCATAAGGGCGACACCATTATTTTGTCGGCATTTGGAGGCGGTTTTACCTGGGGTGCAGTTTATCTTCGTTGGGCGTATAATTAAATTAATTATATTTGTTTCAAATACATCACTCTGATGAACAAGAAAGAGATTGAAGAACTGATAAAGTTCGTTTCAAAGTCCGGAGTCAGCGAGGTCAGCCTCGAACAAAAGGATTTTAAAATTACGATCAAAAACAGCGCAAAGCACTTTGAAACAATTGTAGCAGCTCCTGCACCTGTGGTGTTGCCCGCCGCAATTCCTGCACCTGTTGCTGCCGCACCCGTTGCTCCTGCACCGGCACCTGCAGCACCCGCAGCACCTGCAGCGCCGAAAGCCGACGACGAATCGAAATTCCATGTGGTTAAATCACCAATGATTGGTACCTTCTACAGGGCATCCAGTCCTGATAAACCCAATTTCGTGAATGTAGGCGATGAGATCAAACAAGGTAAGGTGATTTGTATCATTGAAGCCATGAAACTCTTCAATGAAATTGAATCTGATATCTCCGGAAAAATTGTTAAGGTGCTGGTTGATAATTCTTCACCTGTTGAATACGATCAGCCGCTCTTCCTGGTTGATCCATCCTGATTGTAAAGGCGCTTTCTGCTACTAATAAAAGCATCTATGTTCAAGAAAATCCTGATCGCTAACAGAGGCGAAATCGCTCTGCGCATAATTCGCACATGCAAAGAAATGGGCATCCGAACAGTGGCTGTTTATTCCACTGCTGATAAAGAAAGTCTTCATGTGCGTTTTGCCGATGAAGCCGTCTGCATTGGTCCGCCTCCAAGCAGGGATTCCTATCTTAATATTGCCAATCTGATTTCTGCTTGCGAAATCACCAATGCAGATGCTATTCACCCGGGTTACGGATTCTTATCTGAGAATGCGAAATTTTCCGGTATCTGTGCCAAACATGAAATTAAGTTCATCGGCGCCTCTCCCGAAATGATCGATTCAATGGGAGATAAATCGAATGCCAAAGACACCATGAAAAAGGCCGGAGTACCTACTATTCCCGGCTCTGATGGTTTGCTGAGCAGTTTAGCCGAAGGACAAAAAGTTGCTAAGAAAATTGGTTATCCTGTTATATTAAAGGCTACTGCCGGTGGTGGTGGCCGCGGAATGCGCATCGTGTGGAAGCACGAAGAATTTGAAGCCGCCTGGGATTCTGCACGCCAGGAAGCAGGAGCCGCATTTGGAAATGATGGCATGTACCTCGAAAAATATATTGAGGAACCACGTCACATCGAAATCCAGATTGCCGGTGATCAATACGGGAAAGCTTGCCACCTCTCTGAACGTGATTGCTCCATTCAACGACGCCATCAGAAATTAGTGGAGGAAACACCATCACCCTTTATGACAAAGGAACTTCGTGAAAGAATGGGTGAAGCAGCTATCAAAGCTGCCCTCGCAGTTTCATATGAAGGTGTAGGTACTGTAGAATTTCTAGTCGATAAACACCGTAATTTTTATTTCATGGAGATGAATACCAGAATCCAGGTTGAACATCCCATCACCGAAGAAGTAATTAACTACGATCTTATAAAAGAACAAATTAAAATTGCCGCAGGTATTGAAATCTCAGGAAAAAATTATTTCCCTAACCTGCATGCAATCGAATGCCGGATTAATGCCGAGGACCCTTTTAATAACTTCAGACCCAGTCCGGGTAAAATCACTAACCTTCACGTGCCGGGCGGGCATGGTGTTCGTGTCGACTCACACGTTTATGCCGGTTATACCATTCCTTCGAATTACGATTCCATGATCTCTAAGCTGATCACTATCGCTCAATCGAGAGAAGAAGCCATCAATACGATGGAGCGCGCCTTAAGTGAGTATGTGATCGAAGGTGTGAAAACCACTATTCCTTTCCATGTACAGTTGATGCAAAACCCCGACTTCCGTAAAGGGAATTACACGACTAAATTTATGGAAAGCTTTAAGCTGGTTTAATCACTTTGTCAAAAGTGCCAGTTTGAATTTTCTGAAAAATCATTTCATAATAAACACCGATGCCTGAACTGAATATTAAAGATATTATTACGGTATCGATGATTCTTTTCGCAGTCATTGATATTATAGGATCTATCCCTGCTATTATTCAGATTCGCCAGAAAGTAGGCGATATTCATCCTGAAAAGGCTACCCTTGTTTCACTTCTGATCATGATGCTTTTTCTCTTTCTGGGAGAAAGTATTCTGAAGTTCCTGGGTCTCGATTT
>ERZ650309.252-NODE-252-length-27129-cov-7.696868_pt1 | contig 27129 bp, 28 predicted proteins | sample MGYA00376245_ERZ650309 | MGnify/ENA primary metagenome ERZ650309 (study PRJEB26733, sample SAMN07839294) | wastewater metagenome | biome: urban; feature: wastewater treatment plant; material: waste water | place: USA: North Carolina | collected 2016-04-26 ...
AGAGTAGAATCTGGATTTACAGGTATGGAAGACTCTTTTGGAATTGCCACAGGTTTGATAGGTGTAGTGGTGAAAGCCGAGAAAAGCTGTGCCGCAAGCTAAGAGCTTACAAACGTTAATAACGATACTGAGGCGAATAAGGTGTTTATATTTGGTATAGAAATTCAACCAGTTATTGTTATCAAGTAAGATTGTGCGGATTTTAATTCCGCGAACGGTTTCCATCTGTGCTGACTTTCTAAGTAGATGAAGTGACTCGGAATTTTAGCGCATTTGGGATTATTTAACAGTTGCGGCTTTGCCGCCTAATTTAAAGATTAATCAGCGTGTTATGCGGTCAATCTTGAATTAAGTGTAAGGTACGAAAGTGTAAATCTGGTGATTATTTTGTGTGCTCGTGACTTTATGTCGTTAGCTGGGATGGGAAAACACCCTCGCCTTCAGGCGAACACTTTAGTATAATCTAGAGTCGAATGCAATTATATGGTGACAGGAAATGTACAAACATGGAGCACATAGTATCTTTGATTTGAAATATCAGAAACCTCTGCAAATAAGAAATTAATAATAATTAATCATTTTGATGTGATCATTTAACTTTCAAAATTCCAGAAATTTGCTAATTTTACATGTTTTCTGGGAATATAGCTCCCCCATTTATCAGCATTTATCCTAAAATACCCAGCTAATTTGGCGTTTTCGTAAAATTTGGATACTATTATTCAGTGTTAGGCTAATTTTATTGCCTGCTTTTAGTAAATTATGAGCAATTGCTACTAATAAAGCCTGCGTCTTAACTTTGGCTATACCAATGTACTTGCTTCTGGTAAAACCAAAGATATTTTTAGTTGTAGCATTTGTACGTTTAATAATATATCTGGTTTTTGAAATACGCTTATTACGATAAAGTTGTTTGAATGTAAGTTTAGTATTGCGCTTAGCCTTATCCATAATACCGTTGCCAATGTTATTTATTTTTAGAAACTCTCGGTTAGCTTCTGAAGAGTAGCCTTTGTCTGTTTGCAGGAATTTAGGTGTGGCTTCTTCAATCACTGATTGCAACACTTGCTCTAAACTAGTCATCTCAGATTGATTCGCTGGTGTTATCATTAAATGTTCATAATAGCCATCAGTGGCATCTGTTACAATAAACTCTTTAAAACCAAATATGTTACGTTTGCCTTTTTTAAGCCATTTTGCATCTGAATCTATTTCGACATTTGATTGCTGGTTAGCACTTAATTCAAATAGCTCTCCACCACTACCTGAATTATCAATATCGTCTTCATTACGATCTTCGCAATTAGCTTTGGTTTGGCTTGTGAGTTAACTGCGGGCTTCAATTAAAGTTGCATCCAGAATTTGTTTAACTAGCTTATTCCTAAATCTACAAATTGTAGTTTCATCTGGTACATGCATTTCTTTATCTGCTAAACCAAAGCCAGTAAACCACATAAAGTCGATTCTAGTATGCAGAGCTTCTTCCATCTTAGGATCACTTAGTTGATGCCATTGTTGTAATAGAAGAACCTTGAGTAAACTCAGATAATCATAAGGTACTTGACCGCGCATTACTTCTTTACTGAGTTTTACTTTTAGATTATCAGCTATGGGTTGCCAATCAACTAGAGATTCTACTTTTAGCAATAGGCTCTCTTTGTCCATCATGTAGCGTAGTGACTCAACCAAAAAACTCATGAAAACAGCCTTAAAATACACACAATATACAATTATAACAGTATATTATTATACCACAATCATGCCGAGGTAGATACTTTGAATGTGCAGAGGTTTCTATCATGTAGTATTTTGCACAAAGTATAGGTATAGGATACTGACAGGCGAGGTTGGAATTAGAGCAAGGGACTTGATTCGAGAGGTCTGTCAAGCTAATTACGTTGAAGTAATTAGCGGGAGCATAAGCCCAGATCATGTACACCTATTATTGTCTGCGCCGCCGAGTATATCATTGTCAAAGCTAGTGCAATACATAAAGGGAAAAAGCAGCAGGAAATTGCTGGTGGAATTTCAGCACCTTCATAAAAGGTATTGGGGTCAGCATATGTGGGCGCGAGGATATTTTGCAGTGACAGTGGGCAATTTGAATGCTGCAGATATACAGAAATATATTGAAGAGCAAGAGTTGCATCATCAAAATAATGAGTTTGTGATTTCAGAGTACTAGCTGCTTTCCAAGCGTATAACCAAGCCACCGGCTTAAGCCGGTGGTGTATTGACTGGTAATTATTTTCCTAATGCCCATAAAATTCACATGCCAATGAATATTCCAGGAGTGGGGTTTGCTCATGGTGGAGCACATATTTTGGATGCTTATCGTCAATTAGCGGAAGAAATTAAAGGGATATTAGTTAAACTATAATAAGGTGTTATATGCGTAAAATAAATATATTATTCGTATCTGTTCTGCTGTATAATCTGGCTTATGCTGCAGATGATATCACTGTTGTTGCATTAAATGACTTTCATGGGCAGATGGCTGCGAATAAATCAATGGTTGGTGCTGGAAAGATTAGTATATTTTTACAAAATTTTCGGAAACAATACCCCAATACAGTAGTGGTTCTAGCTGGTGATAACTATCAGGGAACTGCTATTTCCAATATTTCTCTAGGGCAAGTTGATAATGAATTTTTTAACTATATTGGCGTTAAATATTCCGCGCTAGGGAATCATGATTTTGATTATGGACAGGCTGTATTTGAATCGTGGGCTAGGACTAATCAATTTCCATTTTTAGCTGCCAATGTAATTAATGCAAGTGATGGTTCAATTTTTAAATATGCGGAGCCTTATGGTGAATTGGCTTTACCAAGTGGTAAAAAAATTGCTTTTATTGGCTTGGCAACTTTAGAGACTCCCGCTACTACTGGAATTAGTAATATTGAAGGCTTGAAATTTACCAACCCAGTCTCAAGTGCTAATCAATGGGTTAAGTTTTTAAATTCAGTGGCTAATAAACAGGATAAACCAGATAGTATAGTCCTACTTACACATATTCCAAGTGAGCAAAACCAATCTGGTGAAATTAGTTATGAGCAAAATAGCCAACTAAAGAATAGTGAGATTGGTGCACTAACGCGTGATGTTAATGGTATTAGTGCAGTTATATCAGCACATAGCCATCAGAAAGTTTCTGGATTCTTAAATAATGTGGCGGTGGTTCAAGGAGCAAGTCAGGGTAAAGATGTTAGTGTCTTACATTATGATTGTCATACTACAAAAGTTTGTCAGGTAACTCCAGAGGTAATCAATCTTGAATCTGCCACGAAAGATATGGTTGCAGATCCACAAGTAGAAAAAATTATTACTAAGTATTATGATAAAAATAAAGCTGTGTTGAACCAGAAAACCGCAATATCACCACAAGAACTTAATAATATGCCTGAAAGTAATGGTCTATATAATATTAAACTGACTTATACTATTGCGGATATTATGCGCAAATATACAGATAGTGAGATCGGTATGCAAAACACTTATGGTATTCGACGCTCGTTACCTGCTGGACAGATTGATTACAGCATGATATATGAAGCAATGCCTTTTGATAATACGGTGACGATGCTTAAGATACAAGGCAAATATTTGTTAAAGTTACTGGAACATAGTCTTCCACCACATAAAACGCAATTTGCGGTATTTGCTGGTGTTACTCTTCAGTTAGATAGCAATGGTAAAATTATTAAAGCTCTGGTTAATGGCAAAGAACTTGATCCTAAACGTGAGTACACGCTGGCGACGATTAATTTTATTTCTAGCGGTGGTGATGGTTTTGATTTTAGCCATGCTACGGATCTAAAAGATACCAATATTCCAATTCGTGAGGTAGTGAGAACTCAATGGGAAAAGCAGGGTATTGAAGTTCCTGCAGATTGGCAGAGTGTTACGGTTATTAAATAAAGCTATATAAAGGGCAATAACGGAGAGAGTTAACTATTTTGTGTAAATTTATCACTCTCTATTGCCCTTAATTTATTAGCTACGCTAATTTAGCAAGTTGCTCTAAAATACGAGCAGCGTGATTACGCGCGCGATCTTCAACCTCAGCTTTGTTGTTAGCTTCAGGACTGAAAACACAACGATGAGTGAAGATTGGTTCAATATAATTAAGACCTGTCAAATAGGCTGTTTGCTCAAATGGGCGTAGCAACTCACCAACTCTGAAATGGTTATAGCCCAATGGTAAATAAGCTTCTTGCGGTCCGCCTAAAGTTGTTGAAATAATCAGGTTTTTACCTTTAATCTTATCTCCTTCTGGTCCATAAGCGAAATTATAGTCAAACACTCGGTCAATCCAATTTTTTAGTGCAGGTGGTGAAGAATACCAGTAAAAGGGAAATTGAAAAATAATAGTATCTGCGGCAAGTAGTGCAGCTTGCTCGGCAGCAACATCAATTGTATACCCTTGGTATAATTCTTCCAAATGACGAATTGTGATATCTTGTGATGATTTTTTTAATTCTTCAATAACGGTTTTATTAGCAACTGATGCTGCTAAATTTGGGTGTGATAATATTACCAGTGTTTTCATTATATTCCTTTTGACAAGAGAGCGTAAACATATAGGTTAAATTAAAGTACAATACCGGATTATATACTTATGTTGAGTATAATTACAATTTATGATAACATTGTTTGGATATAGAAATTAAACAGCATAATTAGTTTAAAGGCTTTAATCATGAAAATAGCTACATTCATCTATCAGCAACAACGTTGCGTTGGACTAGTTGATCTTGAAACTCAGAAAATTGATATATTTGACATATCTTCATCCCAAGCTCAGAATGGCGCGCAGTTTATCCTTGAGCTTTTAGCTGATGGACAAGCTTTGCCAAAAATTAAACAATTTGTTGCTTTAGCAGATGTTAGGCTTGAAGCTCCGATTATTCGTCCACGCCGCAATATTTTCTGTGTTGGTAAAAACTATCTAGATCACGTCAAAGAAGTTGCCAAAAGTGGTTTAGGCAGTGGCGCAACCTCGTCGACAGCAGCACCGGAGTATCCGATATTTTTTTCTAAGGTTCCTGAGAGTGTAATTGGACATCAGGCATCAATCTTGTCGCATGAAGGGTTAACTGCGCAACTGGATTATGAAGCTGAATTAGCCGTTGTAATTGGCAAGCAGGGACAGGGAATCAGCAAAGAAGAAGCATTGGATTATGTCTGGGGTTATACAATTATTAATGATGTATCGGCACGTGATTTACAAAAGCGTCACCAGCAATGGCATTTAGCCAAGAGTTTAGATAGTTTCTGTCCAATGGGTCCATGGCTGGTGTCCAAAGATGAAATTAACCAACAGGATACCTCGGTTAAATGCTGGGTAAACGGTGATCTTCGTCAAGATTCATCGACCAGTCAGTTTATTTTTGATATTCCAACGATAATCGCGACTCTTTCAGCTGGCATTACGCTTTATCCAGGGGACATTATTGCAACTGGAACTCCTAGTGGAGTGGGTATGGGTTTTTCACCGCCTAAATTTCTTAAATCAGGAGATATAGTGACGATTGAAATTGGTGGTATAGGTAAATTAGAAAATACAGTTTACTAGAATAAAAGGATAGGGTTAGTTTATGTTGCAATTAGTGGCTTTGATGGCTGCCATGTTTTTGGGATATGCGATTCGACGTTTACCTTTGAGCATTATGGTTCTCAATAAAGGTTTATTTTATATTGTTGTACTGATTCTGCTCGTAATGGGTTATGAGCTTGGCAGCAATAATACAAATTTAGCCGCAGAACTATCGCAATTAGGTGAAATAGTTCTGGTTTTTACACTATGCTTATTTGCTGCTAATTTTATAGCTGGATGGTGGATTTTAAAGAACTTAAATTTACAGCTGCGTACTCCAGTTCATGCAAGTAAAGGCGCTAACTGGTGGTTGTTTGTTAAAGAAAGTGGTAAGTATGTTGTAATTATTGTGCTGGGTTTAATCTTAGGCGCTATTTTTAAACAGCCAATCACCGCACTCAATGGAATAATTTCAGGCTTGTTATTTGTACTATTGTTTATTATCGGACATCAGATGCGGCTTGCTGGTGTGTCGTTACGTGAAATTATTTTCAATAAAAATGGTTTGCGTCTTGCCTTAATGATAATCACCAGCTCCCTGCTTGCTGGTATCGTTGCTGCATTTTTGCTGGGGTTACCTGCTAAGTCAGGTTTAATGCTAAGCTCTGGTTTTGGCTGGTACACGCTTTCAAGTATTTTAAACACCAGTTTTATTGATCATAATTTTGGTGCGTGCTCATTTTTTATTGATTTTATTCGCGAAATAATAGCAATTATTTTAATTCCGAGTCTGGGGCAACGCTACCCAGCAACTTTTGTCGCATATAGTGGAGCGACCGCAATGGATTTTTCACTCCCAATTATCAAACAAAATTTGCATGAAGATTGTATATTGCTGGCGATTTCCAGTGGAATGTTATTGAGCGTTGCTGTGCCAATTTTGATTACCTTGTTTGCCAAATTATAGCGTATAATTACGTAATAATTAAGATATTGTTAGGGAGTTTATGTCTGATACCAATGAGATGAATGATCTGTTTGAACAGCGTAATATTTATCTAAACCCTCCTGCAAGTGTGGATGACCAAATTAAGATTTTGCGTAGCCGTGGTATGATAGTTGATGATTACGCCTATGCTAAAGATTTCTTGGAGGAAGTTTATTTTCACCGCTTTCTAAGCTACTCAGTACCTTTTTTAGTCAATGGTGATAGCCGTCGTTATCAACTAAATACGAAGTTTGCTGACGTAGTCAAAGTTTATGAGTTTGATAGTCAATTGCGCTCGCTACTTTTGGATGCGATCGAAAAAATTGAAATCTCTGTGCGCACGCAATTCATTAATCTCAGCTGGAAATACGGTCCGCATTTTTATTTAAATCACAAATTATTTCGTGATCATCGCCAATTAAATGACAGTATTGAACGGATTCAATTTCAAATTAAGTCCGGACATGATTTATTGGTTAGTGAATATTATCATCGCTATAACGATCCAGCGATGCCGCCTGTATGGATTGCAGTCGAGTTGACTACCATCGGGCAATTAACCAAATTATTTATGAATTTAAAGCATGCGGAAGATAAGGAAGCGGTTGCGAAGCGCTATCAAATACATTATAGTGTATTGCAAGCAATAATGGATAATCTGACTTTAATTCGCAATTATTCAGCGCATCACACCAGAATCTGGAATCGTCATTTTAGCTTCGAATGTAGCTTGGATAATCAACATCAGCTAATTTCTCATGCGCTTTGTGATGGTAGTCGGATGTATAGTGTCTTGGTGTTAATTACGTATATCCTCAAAACTTTGGGCGTCGAGCAGCCATTTTATAAACGTTTAATGGGCTTGATTTCAATTTATAATATTAATGTTGATCTAATGGGCTTTCCATCAGATTGGCAGGATAATTTTAGTATCTTACTTCATGGCAAAAAATAAGCAAGCCATTTTTCTGATGGGGCCAACCGCATCAGGTAAAACTGCGTTGGCTCTAAGTTTAGCCAAAATCTTTCCGATTGAAATAATTAGCGTTGATTCTGCATTAATTTATCGTGATCTAAATATTGGTAGTGCCAAACCAACGCTTACAGAATTAGCGGCTGTGCCACATCATCTGATTGATATTTTATCACCTCTGCAAAATTATTCGGTAGCTGATTTTTTGACTGATTGTAATCGCGCGATTGGTGAAATTTGTAGTCGCGGTAAGCTACCAGTTCTGGTTGGTGGCACGATGATGTATTTTAATGCTTTAATGAACGGAATCTCCAAACTCCCCGAAGCTGATTATGAATTAAGAGCCCAGCTTGAGCTTGAGTTTACCAAGTTTGGCAATCAGATTATGCATGAGCGTTTGGTGGTGTTAGATCCTATAAGTGCTGCTAAAATTGAAGTCAATGATACTCAACGAATTGAACGGGCTCTAGAAGTATGCTACCTAACAGGTAAACCAATGTCGCAGGTTCAAACTGAAAGTAAATTGGCAGGAATCGTTGATTGCGATTATTTGCCATTGGCAATTGTGCCGAGCAATCGCGCACTACTTCATCAGCGAATTAATCTACGTTTTGATCAGATGCTGGCTGATGGGTTTATCGAAGAAGTTCGCCAACTCCAGCTTGACTATCCCGAATTAACGGCTAGGCACAATTCTATGCGCATGGTCGGTTATTCACAAGCATGGAATTTTTTGGTGGATAATCTTACAGAGCTTGAAATGGTTGAGCAGGGCAAGGCCGCAACTCGGCAACTAGCCAAACGCCAAATCACCTGGCTACGTAGTATGGAGTGTGTGGCAATTGATGATCCTCAACTTGATACGAGTAAGTTATTAGCAGAGGCAACCAAGCTTATTGAGCAATGGATGCATATTAAATCTTAATTGTGCTGTTATCTGCATCAAGAATTTTCTCTAGCTGTTCACTGTTTAATTTAGCTTGCGTGATATAATCATCATTCATTTTACCTGTGTAGTAGGCACGCATTTTTTGTAACTGTTCTTCATCTAAAGTTCTAAATATTTGCGCGGCATCGGTAGCTTGTTTAACGCTCGCTCCTAAGAATTGATGACTCTGAGTTGCGACTAAGAGCGCGGTTTCAAAAGTTTCGCGGTAAATATCTTCACGCTCAAATCCAGCGTTGAGTGCTTCGTAGACATCGGTTCGATTTCTTACTCGAAGTAAAATTTTTAGTTGAGGATAGCTGTGTTTTACCATTGCACCGATTTTAATTGCTTTATCACTATCATCTATTGCGATTACCAATAATTTAGCTTTAGATAATCCTGCGATTTCCAAGAGATCCATTCGTGCAGCATCGCCGTAGAATACTTTATGCCCAAATTTACGCACAGTATCAACTTGATTCGCATCAATATCTAAAATAGTACTTTTTATGCCATTTGCCAGTAAATAGCGTGACACTATTTGACCAAAACGCCCAAATCCAGCAATAATAACCTGATTATCTTGATTAATTACATCTGAGTCTAGTTGTTGCAGATTATCATTTAGGCGTGGGGCAATTATTTTTTCATAGATCATCATAATAACTGGAGTGAGTAACATCGAAAGGGCAACCACTGCAACCAATTCTCTGGCAAGCTCGGTCGTGAAAATCTGGTTTTGACTGGCATAGGAAATAAGGACAAAGCAAAATTCGCCACCTTGAGCTAATGTTAGTGCAATTAACCAGCTGTCTTTACGCGCATTACACAATGATTTACTGAGAGCAAATAATACCAGAAATTTAATGACAATCAATGCAGTTACTAAGATACAGATCAATAATAAATGTTCACGGATAATCGTAAAGTCAATATTGGTTCCAACCGAGATAAAAAATAACCCCAGTAACAAGCCTTTAAATGGTTCAATATCGGCTTCTAGTTCGTGACGATATTCGCTCTCCGCTAATACTACACCAGCGATAAAAGCTCCCATAGCCGGCGATAAACCAACATAATTCATGGCAAGGCTAATTCCGATGACCAGCAGTAGTGCTAATGCGGTAAATGCTTCGTTTAGATTGGAGTTGGCAATAAAACGGAATATTGGGCGTAGCAGGTATTTACTGCCTCCAATAATGAATATGAGGATGGCGATAACTAATAAAGTTTGTTCCCAGCGATTAAAACCAGATGAGCTATTATTTATTGCTGCTGAATGCTCTCCCAACAGCGGTAAGAGGGCTAATATCGGGATTACGGCGATATCTTGAAACAAGAGTATGGCAAAAATAGTATTTCCGGCATTTAATTTAATCCAACCCTTTTCATGAAGCATTTGTAGAACAATTGCGGTGGAAGAAGAGGTAAAGATCATACCTAAGGCAAGTGACGTTGCGAGTGATAAACCACAAAATTTGGCAATGATCGTAATAACTAGCGTAGTTAGAACAACTTGCAGCCCACCAGTAAGTAACAATGATCTTCTAAGCTCCCAGAGCATGGATGGACGCAATTCCAAACCAACCAGAAAGAGCATCATCACTACACCAAATTCAGCAAAATGCATAATATTTTCAGTATTGGAACCAACCAATGACAAAGCAAATGGTCCAATTATAATTCCAGCTATCAGATAGCCTAAAACTGAGCCAAGCCCAATGCGTTTAGCCAATGGTACGGCTACCACTGCTGCGAGGAGGTAAATAAATGCTTGAAAAAATACTTGGGAATTATCCATGTTACGTGATTTCTAGTGGGTTTGTATTTAAAAATGTACGAATGTAAAAGAAGATAGCAATGAATTGCTATTGTGTTTGATAAATAATAATGCCCAATTCTAGCTATGTAAATTGGGCATGACTTTTTTAATTAATGCTATTGGTTTGCTGTATCCCAGCTACTAACCATTTTGCACCTTCAACCGCGGCAGGTTTAGTAAAATTCCAAATTTCACTAAAGTCAATTGCCGGTGTGTTTGGTGATTCACTCACTTTACCAAAGAATTTTACTGAAGCAATGAAATTACCATTTTCTGCGCTGGATGCCAAAAGCTGGCAATCAAGCTGGCTAAAATCAGCAATATAGTCATTTTCACTAATCAATTGCTTAATTTCCGCATAAAGTTCAGGAGTCATATATTTTTCAACTTCGCTAACATTCTCAGGTGTATTCATGCTTTGAATATGTAAAAACATTCCCTTTGCCTGACGTAAGAAATACTGAGCTTCTACACCATCAGCCATACGTTCAAAGGCTGGATTAATCGTCGGTGCAGTTTGCTGGTTAGCTTGTACTGTTTGTCCTGGAACGTAAGCACCGTTATCTTTACGGATATTAGGAATATTAAAATTGTTATTAGCTTGTGGTGTAGCTAGATTGCCAGATGCCGCTTGCGGAATTGATTTTTTACGGAATAGCATTAAACCAATGGCTAATAAAATGCCAAGAATACCAATAATTCCCCAAGGAATATTACTACCACTACCAGAGGCTTCACGTGCGGTTTGTGAACTAGCCGATTTGTCTGAATTCATTGCTTTACCCAGCATATAACCGCCCACGGCACCAGCTGCTGCTCCAGCTACTACACCACCAATTCCGGGTCCACTTTTTTGTGGGGCTGCACCAGCAGGCGCTGCATTAGCTCCTGATTGATAGCTGTTGTTAGTCGTCTGAGTTGGTGTGCTTCTTTGCATGCCAAGATTTCTAGATTTACCCATCCGTGCAGCGAACGCGTTTTGTGAAGTTAGTAGGGCTGCAGATATTAATATTACACTTAATTTTTTGCTAAAATTTTTCATAACGTATTGTCTTGTCTCTTAAAAAATTATTCTTTAGGGCTAAAGCCAAAATGAGATAAAGTATAGTTGGTCACTATTCTACCACGTGGAGTACGTTGAAGTAAACCATTTTGCATTAAATATGGCTCAATGACATCTTCGATTGTATCACCAGACTCACCAATTGTGGCGGCTAAATTATCTAAACCAACCGGACCACAGTCAAATTTCTCAATAATAGCGCAAAGTAGTTTCCGATCCATTATATCCAGTCCTAAATGATCGACATCCAGCATCTGTAATGCTGCATCCGCAGTTGTTTTATCAACTAAACCATTACTTTTTACATCTGCAAAGTCACGCACTCGACGTAATAAGCGATTGGCGATACGTGGCGTGCCGCGTGAGCGATTGGCGATCTCGGCAGCACCGTCATCATCAATTTCCATTTTTAAGAGTCGTGCTGAGCGTTTAACTACGATTTTTAATTCTGCTGGATTATAAAATTCCAAACGTGAAATTATGCCAAAACGATCGCGTAGTGGGTTGGTTAACATACCAGCACGGGTCGTTGCACCAATGAGCGTAAATGGAGGTAAGTCAATCTTGATTGAGCGTGCTGATGGACCTTCACCGATCATGATATCTAATTGAAAATCTTCCAACGCGGGGTAAAGAATTTCTTCGATGATGGGAGACATCCGATGAATCTCATCAATAAAGAGAACGTCATTGGCTTCAAGGTTAGTTAATATCGCAGCTAAATCGCCTGGTTTCTCTAACACTGGCCCTGAGGTTTGCTTTAGGTTAACACCCATTTCACGGGCAATAATATGGGCAAGTGTAGTTTTTCCTAATCCGGGCGGTCCAAACAGCAAGACGTGGTCGAGTGCTTCTTGGCGTTTACGTGAAGCTTGAATAAATATTTCCAACTGATGTTTGACTTTATCTTGTCCAATATAGTCTGCAAGTTCTTTAGGGCGCAATGCACGTTCCTGAAGATCTTCAGTTGAGTTGATTTTAACCGCGGTAGTAATACGTGATTCTGTTGCCAGATTATCTGATTTAATCATATGAGTGTAATTTATAAGCGTAATTAATAGAAAGTAAAACTAATGGGTGAAATGTGGTGTAGTGTGATAAAAAAACATACGGCTATGCCGTATGTTTTTAGTGTTTTTAAACGTGAGCTTTTACGTAGTCAATTGCTTTTTGAACTGTCGTAATTTTTTCTGCGTCTTCGTCAGGAATTTCACAACCGAACTCTTCTTCAAGAGCCATTACTAATTCAACAGTATCTAGCGAATCAGCACCCAAATCTTCGATAAAAGAAGCGTCATCTTTGATCGTTGCTTCATCAATGCCTAATTTATCCGCAACAACTTTTTTAACTTTAGCTTCAATATTTTCCATGTTAGACCTTTCAAAAATGGTAATTTTTGCCCCTATGCAATCCAAACTCCTGTCGGAAATCAAATTACGAGTGGTTTTATATATATTATAATCTATATGCTGATTATTTTTGTAACATATTTTAATATGTATTAGACATAACGAATAAAACATAATAAAATATAAAAATTGTACTCAATAAGTCAGTATAATAATAGAAACAGTATCTATACGTCAAATAAAAATTAGATTTTTTTATCGGCTAGTTAGAAAAAGTGACTAAATTTTGCGCCATACGGTAAAATATACGCCTTAATGCGTATTTTAGATTTTAGTATCGACCGGGAAGAAAAAGATAATGAGTGATAATTTTGAAATTTGTTATTTAGATGAGATTATTATAGAAGGGCGAACAGCCAATGGCGATAAATTTCGTCCCAGCGACTGGGTTGATCGTCTATGCGGGATGCTAGCTGATTTTGAACTTAAAAAAGTTTCGTATTCCCCATTCTTACGCCCTATGATGTACAAGGACATGCAGTGCGTGGCGGTAAAGAAAGAATTAGAATCCAAAGATTGTGACGTATTTGATTTTTTGATGCAGTTTGCGCGTGATAACCAACTGGTAGTCACGGATTGTGCCAACTTTAAGCTTCGTGCCACTACGGCAGAGTAAGGTTTTATGAAAATACTCGTATTAAACGGGCCAAATTTGAATTTATTGGGCGTTCGTGAACCAGGAATCTATGGTGTTGTTACCTTGCAACAAATAGAGCTTGATTTGCGACAGCAAGCTCAAATAAATAATGCTGAACTGGAGTTTATTCAAAGCAACTATGAAGGTGCGCTGTTGGAGCGTATCCATGCTTGCTTTAATGATCCCGTGGATTTTATTATCATTAATCCAGCAGCGTTTACACATACCTCAGTTGCGCTACGTGATGCCTTGTTAGCGGTTAAAATACCTTTTGTTGAAGTTCATTTGTCTAATGTTCATGCTCGCGAAGCATTTAGACATCATTCTTATTTTTCCGATATTGCAGTCGGTGTAATTTGTGGCTTGGGTGCTGAAGGATATAATTTTGCATTATCCTTTGCATTTAAATATTTATCTAAAGGAAAATAGTAATATGGATATTAAAAAAATTAAAGCAATCGTTGATATGATTAAAGAATCAGGAATTGCTGAGCTAGAAATCACCGAAGGTGAAGAAAAGTTAAGAGTTACTTGTGTTAATCAAAATCAATCGCAAGCAGTTCACTATGCTCCTGCTCCTGTGTCGGTAAGTATTCCTGCACCTGCACCAACTGCGACAGCTCCTGCGCTAGTTGAAGTAGCTCCTACAGCACCTGCTGCGGTGGCTGGTGTTACAATTGATTCGCCAATGGTTGGAACATTCTATCGCTCATCATCACCAACAAGTGCGGCGTTTGTTGATGTTGGCCAGGAAGTTAAAGTTGGTCAGGTATTATGTATTATTGAAGCAATGAAGCTGATGAATCAAATAGAGGCAGACAAAGCTGGTGTTATTAAAGAAATCTTAGTTAAAGATGGCAGTCCTGTTGAATATGGTCAACCTTTATTCATCATTGCCTAATAAACCTCGCTGGAGAAAACTATGTTTGAAAAAGTTTTAATTGCTAACCGTGGTGAAATTGCGCTGCGTGTTCAGCGTGCTTGCCGTGAGCTCGGTGTAAAATCGGTAGTGATTTATTCTGAAGCTGATCGTGATGCTAAATATGTTAAATTAGCTGATGAGGCAGTGTGTATCGGTCCTGCTCGTTCTGCACAAAGTTACTTAAATATTCCTTCAATTATTGCAGCTTGCGAAATAACAAATGCTCAAGCTGTTCACCCAGGTTTTGGCTTTTTATCTGAGAACGCCGAGTTTGCTAGACGGGTTGAGGAAAGTGGGTTTGTCTTTATTGGACCTCGCCCAGATGCAATCGCAACTATGGGTGATAAAGTAAAAGCCAAAGAAGCAATGATCAAAGCAGGTGTGCCTGTTGTGCCTGGCTCTGAGGGTGAATTACCTTATGATAATAAAGAAGTTATCAAGATTGCCAAAAAAGTTGGCTACCCTGTGATTATCAAAGCTGTTGCTGGCGGTGGTGGTCGTGGTATGCGGGTAGTTCATGAAGAGAGCGAATTAATCAATGCTTTAGAAATTACAAGAAGTGAAGCAGAGGCGGGGTTTGGCAATCCAGCAGTTTACATGGAGCGTTATTTAACTTTACCACGTCACATTGAGATTCAGATTTTGGCAGATGAGTATGGCAATGTCATTTATTTAGGGGAGCGCGATTGCTCAATGCAACGTCGCCACCAAAAAGTAATTGAAGAAGCTCCTGCTCCTGGGATTAGCGAAGAAGCTCGCCGTAAAATTGGTGAAGCTTGTGTTGCTGCATGTAAACTAATTCGTTACCGTGGAGCTGGTACGTTTGAATTTTTATATGAAAATGGTGAGTTTTTCTTTATTGAAATGAATACTCGGGTACAGGTTGAGCATACGATAACTGAGATGATTACTGGTATTGATATCGTTAAAGAACAGCTCTATATTGCTAGCGGTGAAAAGTTACGTTATACTCAGGCAGATGTTAAGCTAAAAGGACATGCTATTCAATGTCGTATCAATGCTGAAGACCCATATACGTTTGTACCATCACCGGGTAAAATCGAAGGCTGTCATTTTGCTGGTGGTAATGGTGTTCGTGTAGATTCGCATGTTTATGCTGGCTACAGCGTGCCGCCGTATTATGATTCAATGATTGCTAAACTAATAACTCATGCTGAGAGCAGAAATCATGCAATAAATAAAATGCTTGGTGCTTTAAAAGAGTCTTCTTTTGTTGGGATTAAGACGAATATTCCATTGCATCAGGAAATGTTGCAAGAACATGGTTTTGTAGAAGGTGGTCAATCGATTCACTATCTGGAAAACTATTTGAAACAACGTCGGTAAAACGTAAAAAGCATGGATTTATTCCATGCTTTTTACTTAATAACGTGTGGCAGTTATGAGTAAGTATTTACGACATGTGTAATAATTTAATCATTGAACTTTTAGTCCATAACTTCTAAAGATATCCTGAGCAAATTTAATTTCCTCTTCACTTGGCGTTGGTGTGTCTTTGAGTTTGTAATCATATCCCAATAGCTCCCACTTATGTTCTCCCATCTTGTGAAATGGTAAAACCTCAACTAATTCAACGTTCGTCATGGTGCTTAAATACTTTGCCAGCCCTTCAATATTTTCTTTGGCATCAGTCAAATTAGGTACGTAGACAAATCTCACCCATGTACGTTTATTGGTTTGCTGTAAATATTCAGCAAATCTTAGCGTATTGCCTAGCTCACGAGATGTTACTAGCTTGTAAGTTTGTGGGTCAAAAGATTTTATGTCTAAAAGAATTAAGTCAGCAGCATCAACTACGTGCTTCACCTTATCAATATCGGGAAAGCCACAGGTGTCAATGGCTACTGGAATATTGAAAGTGTGTAGTTTGCTAGTTAGTTCATAGATGAAATCAGGCTGCAAAAGTGGCTCACCACCACTAATTGTGACTCCGCCACCTGTATTAAGCATATAGCTTTTATAGCGGATAATATCGCTGACTAATTCATCGGTAGTTTTTTCTATACCATCTTTCATTTTCCAAGTATCTGGATTATGGCAGTACTGGCAACGCATTAAGCAGCCTGATGTAAAAATAATATATCTGATACCAGGACCATCTACCGATCCAAATGTATCAATTGAATGAATATACCCAGTCGTAGACATCCAACTTCCTTTACTAGTATTGTAATTAATCATTGTAGGGGAAAATAGCAGCACATTAAAAAGCGCACTGCTATTTTTGGCTTAATTCAGAAGTTAGAATTTAGTATGCATTGTACGAGCAATTACATCTAACTGTTGTTCACGAGTTAGTTTAATAAAATTAACCGCATAACCCGATACGCGAATGGTTAATTGTGGATACTTTTCTGGATGATCCATTGCATCAAGTAGAGTTTCACGATTAAACACATTTACATTTAGATGATGTCCATTATCGCTAAAATAACCGTTCATTAATCCAGCTAGATTATCCGCTTTAATTTGTTCAGTCTTACCTAGTGCATTAGGTAAAATTGCAAAAGTGTAAGAAATCCCATCTTCTGCATCACAGTAGGGTAATTTGGCAACTGAAGATAATGAAGCAATTGCGCCATTGGTGTCGCGTCCGTGCATTGGATTAGCACCAGGAGCAAACGGTTCGCCGGCTTTACGTCCATCTGGAGTATTACCAGTTTTTTTACCATAAACCACGTTAGAGGTAATTGTCAATACTGACTGAGTATGAACTGACCCTCGATATGATGGGTGTTTGCGAACTTTACTCATGAATGTCGATACCAACTCTGCGGCAAGTGAATCAACACGATCGTCATTGTTGCCATATAGTGGAAAATCACCTTCAATTTCATAATCATAGACCAAGCCATCTTCATTACGTAGCGCCTTAACTTTGGCATGTTTAATTGCTGATAGCGAATCAGCACACACCGATAATCCAGCAATTCCACATGCTAAGGTACGATAAATATCCTTATCATGTAGCGCCATTTGCAGGCTTTCATAACTATATTTATCATGCATATAGTGGATTACATTTAGCGAGTTAACATAGACTTTAGCCAGCCAATCCATCATTTGATCAAATTTGGCATAAACTTCATCATACACTAAATATTCACTGGTAATTGGTGTAAATGTTGCCGGAGCAATTTGCGCACCTGATTTTTCATCACGACCGCCATTTATCGCGTAGAGTAGAGTTTTTGCTAAATTAGCCCGTGCACCAAAAAACTGCATTTGTTTACCGATTTTCATCGCTGATACACAACAAGCAATAGCATAATCGTCGCCAAATTTAGGGCGCATTAAATCATCATTCTCATATTGTAAAGAACTAGTATCAATTGACGCTTGGCTACAAAATACTTTGAAGCTTTCAGGCATTGCATCAGACCAAAGGACAGTTAAATTTGGTTCGGGAGCCGCGCCAATATTGTATAGCGTATGAATCATGCGGTAGCTGTTTTTAGTTACCATTGTTCGTCCATCTTCACACATTCCACCAATGGCTTCAGTTACCCATACTGGATCGCCTGAAAAGAGTTGATCATACTCAGGAGTGCGTAAGAATCTAACCATGCGTAATTTCATTACAAAGTGATCCATGAGTTCTTGAACTTCAGATTCTGTTATTGTGCCGTTACGCAAGTCACGTTCAAAGTAAATGTCCAAGAAAGTTGACACTCGCCCAATTGACATTGCCGCACCATTTTGCTGCTTAATTGCTGCTAGATAAGCAAAGTAAACCCATTGAATAGCCTCGCGTGAGTCTTTAGCTGGTTTGCTTATGTCAAATCCATAGTTTAGTGCCATTTGTTTTAAATCACCAAGTGCTCGATACTGTTCGGTTGTTTCTTCGCGTTGGCGAATAATGTCTTCAGTCATTGCCAGATCAGCACTAGAATCATAAATTGCCCTGCGTTCTGCCATTAAGAAATCTACACCATATAAAGCTACTCGGCGGTAGTCACCGATAATTCGTCCGCGCCCATAAGCATCAGGTAAACCCGTGATGATGCCTGACTTACGGCATGCCAGCATTTCCTTAGTATATACGTCAAATACGCCTTGGTTATGTGTTTTGCGGTATTTAGTAAAAATTTCTGCCACGGTGGCATCTGATTCAAATCCATAGGCTTTTAGACCATTTTCCACCATTTTTAAACCGCCATAGGGCATAATAGCACGGCGTAAAGGTGCATCGGTTTGTAAACCAACTACTGTTTCTAATTCTTTGTCAATATAGCCTGCATCATGGGCTACAATTGAGCCTGGTTTGTGCGCATCAACGTCGAGTACTCCACCATTTGCTCGTTCTGCTTTGATTAGTTCTGAAACCATTTCCCACAATTTGGTGGTTTTTGTAGTCGCAGACGCCAAGAATGTTCCATCACCTTCGTATGGAGTTATATTTTTGCGAATAAAATCCACAACATTAACATTCTCACACCAATCTCCACTGCTAAAGCCGCTCCAAGAGCCTTCATGAATTATTGTGCTATTTAACATTTTTAAAATTCTCCTTAAAAATTTATTATCATTTATGATAATAAAATCCACAAAAACAATATGGATATACCGATATTATAAACCATTTAAGCAGTTTTTTCCAGTGACATAGCTAATTTATAGCGTAAAATTTCTTAGCAATTTAGTTGAGGTAGTGGTAGAATTCGCAATTAACAACAATTTAAATAAGGTTTAATGGTGATGCAAACAGAAAGTAAGAATTATTTAAGTGGTAAAGAATTGCTTGATGAACAAGTGCATATTGGTGAGAAAAAAGGTATTCAACAATATTTAATTCAAAGCGTTTTAAATGGCTGTATCGCCGGAGCTTTCCTCGCTTTGGGTGCTTTTGCCGCATTGGTCGCAAGCCATGGAATTAGTGATTATGGTTTAGCTAAATTAGTTAATGCGGTAGTTTTTCCAGCTGGTTTGATTTTAATTGTAATTTGCGGAGGCGAATTATTTACCAGCAACACTTTATTAATTCAGGCTCGTCTTGAAAAGAAAATTACTACTAAAACCTATTTGCTCAATTTACTTATTATCTATTTTACTAACGCGATTGGGGCTATTTCCATTGCAGCATTAATTTTTGGTGCGGGTATTGTCTATAATGATTCAAATGCTATTGGTGGCTATGTGATCCATGTTGCAGGCTTAAAGGCTAACTATACTTTTTGGCAAAATATTTGTAGCGGAATTATGTGTAATATTTTAGTGTGTTGTGCGGCATGGGGAGCTTCTGCAGCTAAAGATGTAGCGGGTAAAATTCTGATAATTTGGTTTGCAATTATGGTATTTATTATTGGTGGTTACGAACATTGTGTTGCCAATATGTTTTATTTTAGTTTAGCGTTATTCGCCCAAACTGCACCAAGCTTGCTTGCAGCTAGTCATTTAACTCCTGAAATGCTAAGTAATTTAAATATTGCTGGTGTAATTCATAATCTAATTCCCGTTACGATCGGAAATATAATTGGTGGAGCTCTTTTTATTGGCACAAGCTATTGGATTGTCTATTTTCGTGGCTATAAACAATCGTAAGACGTCGCATTAAAGTTATAAATTAAAATTAAAAACATGGTTGTCAGTTACAATATAGCACTGATACTTTGTATCTTGGATGTCATAACAAAATAATTACGCTAGAGTGTTAATCAAAAATATTTTATATGTAGGTGAAAATGAGTTTTAAGCAATTAATAATTAATATTGATTCGGAAAGTGCCGAACAGTTATCAGAGATTTTTTTTGATTTAGGGGCAATTTCGGTAAGCATTGAAGACCAATATGAAGGTACTGAATTAGAGCAGGCGATTTTTAATGAACCTGGGATGGACGTAGAAAAACTTTGGGAACATAGTAAAGTATCGGTACTCTTAAATGAGGATAGTCAAGTTGAGGATATGGTTACTGAGGCACAAGAGCAATTAGCCAAGAAATTTGACTGGACTCATGAAGTCGTTGATGATCAAGATTGGGTACGCTTAACCCAAAGTCAATTTGACCCAATTGAAGTTACACCTGATTTGTACATCGTTCCATCATGGCACAGCATTCCTAAACCCGATGCGGTTGGGATTGTGCTAGATCCAGGCTTGGCGTTTGGAACTGGTTCGCATCCAACCACGTTTATGTGTTTGGAATACCTTGCGACTTGTGCAAGTAAAACTCCGCGAATATTGGATTATGGCTGTGGTTCTGGAATTTTGGCAATTACCGCTAAAAAGCTTGGTGCTGGTTTGGTTGATGGAGTGGATATCGATCCACAAGCAGTTGAAGCTAGTGTTGATAATGCGAAAGTTAATCAGGTTGAAGTTGCTTTTTGCTTACCAGAACAATTTAAAGCTCAACAATATGACTTAGTAGTTGCTAATATTTTATCTAACCCACTACGAATGATTGCTGATGCATTAGCTTCGTATGTGAGACCTGGCGGGAAAATTGTTTTGTCGGGAATTTTAGATAGTCAAATCGAAGAAATGAGCGAACTGTATGGAAAATGGTTTGCCATGTCAACCTATCAGGTTAATAATGGTTGGGCATGCCTTGAAGGTGTTAAGCCAGAATAAATAGCCTAGATTAAATTAACCTGTCTGAGTAAATCTTGTTGCTGAAGTAATTGTTCAATCGGTGCATCAGCAACAATCTGATGTTGCTCATTAAACAATATTCCACGTGTGCTTAATTCACTCACTAAGTTTAGGTTATGGGTGGTTATGATTAATGTTTTACCAGCTTGGTGCAGTTGTTGTAATAGCCCAACCAGCCAGTGCTGAGTTTTAGGGTCGAGCGCATTGGTTGGTTCATCGAGAATCAAGACACTTGGATTAAGTAAGAGGACTGCCGCAATAGCGACCTTCTTTTTTTCACCGCCACTTAATTTATACGGAGTTTTATTTAGTAAATGTTCAATGTTAAGTAATTGAGCAATTTCAGCTATCCGTTGCTTAATCTCATCTGTACTATAATTAAGTTGAAGTAAACCAAATGCGAGTTCTTCAGTCACGCTATTGCAAAAAAGTTGTACATCTGAATCTTGAAAAATAAAACCGATCTGTCGATGATAATTCATTGCAAATTCATCGTGTTGCAACATTTGTGCGCTGACAATTTCACCAAAAGCACTGAAACTACCTGCGGTGGGTGAGAGTAAACCAGAAAAAATTTTAAGCAGGGTAGATTTACCACAGCCATTTGACCCCAGAATGCTGAGAGCTTCTCCTGCGTAAACCGTAAAGTTAAGTTTGTCTAAAATTTTATCACTGTCTGGATAGCTAAATTCCAGATTCTCAACTTTAAAAATGATATCATTATTTATCAAGAAATTTTGCTCCACGCTAGTAAAATCAGCAGAATTATACCGTTATTAATCATAAAAATGTAGTCGATTTTACCTAATTTTAAGATTTTAAGACTAACTATTTTATGCGAGAATCCCCGAGCGCGCATAGCCGCAAAAATTTCAGTTGCCAAATAATTTGATTTGATAAAAAGTAGCGCCATTGAATGTCCGATAAAGCGTCGATTTTCGCGATGGTTTAATCTACCAACCGTCCGTAAAAAGCGTGCTTCATTCATTTGCAGAGCACAATTTGCCAGCAAAAAAATATAGCGATAAGTCATGGATAGAATTAGAATAAATCCAGTCGGTATTTTTAGCAAGGATAATCCTTTGGTGAGATCATTCCAACTAGTTGTGGTTAATAATAAATAGACTAATGATAAGCTGCAGCCGCTACGGATGAACATCATCATAACCGCATGAAAACCATTGTCGGTGATATATAATCCGTGGCTGAACCACTGCGATTTTGAATTGGCGCTGATGATGGTTAATAATGCTTTACCGGGAATAAGAATATTAAATAAAGCAGGGATTGAACAGATTAAAATAAAAACAGGAATGATTAACCATGCTCTTTGAATTAGTTGGATTAATGAAATATGACTAAGTTTGGCATAGATTAGAGTAATTGCAAATAATGTCAATGGAACTGTGAATGTATAACTGCAGTTAATAATTATCATGAAAATTAGAGTCAGTATGAGCTTGGCTCGTGGATCAAGTGCTTGTAATAATCCCTGATGATTTGCGGTACGATTAAAATAAATTTCATCATTGAATATTTTGCTTAGATGAGTAATGCTGCGCCGTAGAAAATTAAGTCGCTGCGGAGTCTTGGCTACTAAACTCCGCTCATTCTGTAAAAGCCAACTTGGGATAAGTTCAGGTTGACACATCTAATTTTTACTATAGCTGTTCTTGGTTAAGCGGTGAGTGATGATGATTAATCCAGCAATCAGACTTATACCAATTAATGCCGATAAAATATAACCTAATGATTGAGATAGCGGGCTATCACCAAGTGCTGGTAGGGCATAATCTGGTAATATTGCGTGCCATAAATCTGCTGTTTTAGCCATGCCGCTGGGAATGTAGCCAATTAACTGCTGTACTTCTTCTAATCCCCATTCACCATATGCGCTGCCACTAGTTAGAAGTCCGAGAGGAGTTAGGCAAATGATGAGAATAGAGGTAATAATCAACACTTTATTGCGACTTGTCCAACTGCTTGCAACAACTTCATTTGTTGCTTTAGTAACTGGGTTTAGAAGATGTGGTGCAAATTTAACCACATAGCTAAGAGCCAAGGCGCTAATAAGTCCTTCAAGTATACCAGCAAATAATAGGTGCACGAACATCATTGCTGGGATCGTTACGCCTAGCGGATAAAATCCGTACAAAGGAGTACCATTTGGCGAAGTAAATAACAGCGGTTGGATACCCATTTCAACTGCAGTTGCTAAGGCAGCAAGATTGATTCCAATATAACTAGCAATAAAAGTTGCAACTAGATTACGCCGTGAACCTAACGCACTAGTACCTGAAATTAATTTATAAATTGCGTAACCACAAACTGGCATTAAAAATGCCATATTGAAACAATTTACTCCAATTGCTAAAATTCCACCATCACCAAAAATTAAGGCTTGGATAATCAAGGTCGTCGATACTGCTAATATTGCTGCCCATGGACCAACCAAAATGGCAACTAAAACAGCTCCTACTGCGTGGGCGGAACTGCCTCCCGCGATTGGGATATTAAACATCATGATAACGAAGCTAAATGCAGCACACAATGCAATAGTTGGGATGGATTGTTGATTCTGTGTTAATTTTACTTTGCGAAATGCTAGATACCAAATAGCACTCATTACGATAAGTGCAGGAATTGTTGTTTGCGGGCTAAGGTAGCCATCAGGGATATGCATATCAGATTACCTTCAAAATGAGTATTAGGTCAAAAGTTGTTTGCTGAACCTAGTGTGTTAAATCGATGATAGGAAATATTGTCAATATTACGATTATATCATTCACGGATATCAGTCAGGTTTACATTTTACCATAAAAGCCTTGTTTTATTAAGTGTCATTTTTGCATAATGCTAATTATTCATACATAACACCTGAGTAATAATATTCTGGGTTTGTTATAATTATGCTTATTTTTATTTAACTTTTAGTTGTAATAGTTAAGGTGTATGAAAAAAATATTTTGTATCGGTGAATTACTCGTTGATTTTATGGGGCAAAGCTCGCAAGGTCTTGTTAAAAGTAATCAATTTGCCAAATTTGCAGGTGGAGCTCCGGCAAACGTTGCTGCTGCAGTTAGTAAACTTGGCGGTCAGGCAGTATTTATGGGGCAAGTTGGGCAAGATAGCTTTGGCGAGTATTTACTAGCTGCGTTATCTGAACTTGGAATTGATACCCATCTTTGTAAGCGTGAGGGCAAAACTACCTTGGCATTTGTTGCGCTGGATGCTCATGGCGAACGTGATTTTGAATTCTATCGTGGCAGTGACGGCGATTATCAATTTGCTGATTTTGAGCTGGACAACCTGAATACTGAGGATATTGTGCATTTTGGTTCTGCTACAGCTTTAATGGGTGGGCGTTTGCGTACCAGCTATTTTCAATTGCTTGAAATGGCAGATGCTAATAAAAATTTTATTAGTTTTGATCCCAATTATCGGGAAGATTTAATTAGTGCAGATATGATGGCAAATTACTTGCATGACTGCAAAACATTTATTTCGTATGCGGATGTAGTTAAGCTTAGCGAAAGTGAAGCGCAATTAATTAGTGGTGAAGATGATCTAGATAAGGCATTGACCTATTTGCAATATGTTGGAGCTAAAACCGTGATTGTAACTTTGGGGGCAAAAGGTAGTATGATAGCCAATGCTCAGGGAACCAGATTAATTCCCTCGCGTAAAATTACTCAGGTTGATAGCACTGGTGCGGGCGATGCTTTTGTCGGGGCGCTATTATTTAAACTGGCTCAACATTCAGAGCCGAATTGGGATGCCTTTGTGGCATTTGCTAATTTAGTAGGTGCATTTACTTGTACCAATTATGGTGCGATTAAATCCATGCCAACGATGCGTCAATTCCTTGAATTTATCAATTAAAGGTATATAAATGAAATTTAAAGGTTTACTTGTACTGGCGAATATTTTTATCACGCCACTGGTAATTGCTGAAAATAGTTGTAATTTTTTTGCAAATACTTTAGTTTCTAATGAGTCAAATGTATTATCACAGGGTAATTCTGAAGATAATGGATTTGATATCAATAAGCTTGCATTAGTGGATAAGCAAATTAATCAAGATGTAAAAAATGGTTTTCCTGGTGCGGCATTATTGATTATTAAAGATAGGCATGTGATTAAACAAACTGTTTATGGCTCAAGTCTCAAATACGATTTAAAGACTGGCAAACCATTAACTAAGCCAATACCTGTACAATGTAATACTTTATTTGATTTAGCCTCAAACACAAAAATGTATGCTACCAATTATGCAGTAATGCATTTGGTCGCAGAAAGCAAGCTTGATGTTAACAAACCGATTAGTTTTTACCTTCCTGCGTATAAAGGTTGTGATAAGAATGGACAATGTCGTGAAACTAGAACAGTTCGCGATTTACTCACGCATAGCGCTGGTTATACACCTAGCCCACAATTTTACAATCCACAAACTATTGCGCAGTACGGTGATAATCTCTATTCGCAAAACCGCCTCACTACTGAATCAATCATCTTAAATAAACTTCCTTTTGAGCGCGCGCGCGGAGGTAAACCAGTTTATAGTGATGTGGACTTTATGTTGCTTGGCATGATTATTGAAGCGATAAGCAAGCAATCATTAGATCAATATGTAATGCAGAATATTTATCAGCCACTAGGACTAAAATCTATCACATTTAATCCTTTGCTGAATGGTTATAGCAATAAATCATGTGCAGCAACTGAGGTTGATGGTAATACTCGTGGTGGCAGTATTAAATTTCCAAATATTCGCACAACGCCAATCGAATGTCAAGTTCATGATGAAAACTCCTATTACTCAATGGGCGGCGTTTCTGGTCATGCCGGACTATTTGCTAATTTAGCTGATATGGCGGTGTTGATGCAGCTTGCGCTAAATAATGGAGCGTACAATAAGGTGACATTATGGACTCCTGCTATTGAAGCGCAGTTTATTGCACCAATAGCAAGTGATGATACTTACGGTCTTGGCTGGCGAAGAGCCGGAGCAAAAAGTAATTATGCTCCATTTGGACACTATGCGAGTAATCAAGCTTTTGGACACACTGGCTGGACTGGTACGTTAACGCTGATTGATCCTAAGTATGATTTGGCAATCGTATTATTAACTAATAAAAAACATAGCCAGTATAAGGATGGTAAATTTGCTGGTGATGCTTTTGCAACTGGAAGCTATAAACAGATTGTTGATTTAATTTATCAGAGCTTAGACAACAATACAAAATCTATTAACATTAATTAAATTTTTGAAAAGGGTATTATCATGAGTTTTAATCCACAAGTAGTTGCAGATCGAATTTTTGAATTAACTAGTATTGCAGGTATCAAAACCACTGCAATTTGTATGACGCGCTTTCGCCTTAATCTTAGTGATTATAGCAAAGTTGATTTAGCGGCATTAAAAGCTCTTGACGGAGTTGCAGATGCCGTTGTTATTGATGATCAGTTACAAATTGTAATGGGGTTAGGTAAAGTAGTTCAGGTCTATGAGTGTTTTAAACCTTATTTGGAAGATAATGCTACGACTTCAGCAGAAAATAAGCGGTAAGACACATTATGGAACAACAAACCTCTACATTTAATCCCGAGCTGATCGCGCAACAAATTTGGGATGTAGTATCGCCACATGGTATAACTGCGGTTGAAATCTGTATGACACGATTGCGGATTACATTGCAGCATAAAGAATTAGTTGATATTGCCAAAATCAAAGCAATTTCTGGAGTGCTAGGTGTGGTCGATACTCCAGATCAGCTTCAGATCATTATTGGTCCAGGTAAGGTGAATCAGGTTAATGAAAAATTCCAGATTTTGCTAAATGTGGCACCAATTGCGACGCCAGATGTCGCTGTGGTTAGTGAAACTAAGGCAAATGATGCTGGCTCAATAAAAGAAAAGCTAAAACAAAAGAATTCGACACCATTTAAAAATTTCTTGAAAAAATTAGCCAATATCTTTATTCCTATGATTCCAGCTTTTATCGGTTGCGGTCTGGTACTTGGGATTGTTAATATTCTGACTAAATCTCTAAGTCCTGAAACCTTGGGTGGGGTGACTTTTGATCAAACTACGATTGGTGCGATTCTCAAATTAATTGGTGGTGGAATTACTTTTGGTCTGGCACTGTTTGCCGGGTTAAATACATCCAAGGAGTTTGGCGGTACGCCGATTTTGGGTGGTGTGTTGGCGGCAGTATTAACCATGCCGGGTTTATC
>ERZ650309.255-NODE-255-length-26973-cov-5.421539_pt1 | contig 26973 bp, 21 predicted proteins | sample MGYA00376245_ERZ650309 | MGnify/ENA primary metagenome ERZ650309 (study PRJEB26733, sample SAMN07839294) | wastewater metagenome | biome: urban; feature: wastewater treatment plant; material: waste water | place: USA: North Carolina | collected 2016-04-26 ...
GAGTGCATGGACCAAGGCCGGATGCGCGGAGACCTCGACAAAGGCGCCCCCATCGGCCGCCATCACCGCCCGGTCGAAACGCACTGTGTCACGCAGGTTCCGGTACCAGTACCCGGCGAAGTCGGTCTCCGGGCCGATGGCATGCGCCGTGACCGAACCGATGAACGGCTTGCCGGACAACAGGAATCGCCTGCCATCAAGTCCGGTCAGCACCTGGTCCCGGAGTGGATCGAGCGCACTGGTGTGGGCCGGGAAGCTCATCGAGATCACGCGCGCAAAGACTCCGGTGGCCTGAACCTGCGCGACCAGACGGTCGATCGCGACGCGGTCACCCGAGACCACCACCGACGACGCGGCATTGACGACCGACAGTTCCATCCAGCCGGGCAACGTCGAAATCAGTTGTTGCGCTTCGTCAACCGTCCTGGCCAGGCTTGCCGCGCCGTAGTCCCCGACCAGACTGTCCAGTGCCCGCGCACGCGTGATCACCACTGCCACCGCATCGTCGAGGGTCATGGCGCCGGCCAGATAGCCGGCCGCGATCTCGCCGAGGCTGTGGCCCAGCGTCACCACGGGTTCGATCCCGTGCGATGCCCACACGTCCGCAAGCGCCACCGCGTGCGTGAATTGCGCACTCTGGCTATCCAATTGCGACCACTGCCGGTCGTCAGCTGCGCCGAGCAGAAAATCCAGCGGCGAGTTCACACCGGCATCGACGAACACCGCCGCGCAGCCGTCGGCCGTCCGCCGATACGCCGGAAGTTCTTCGTAGGCCTGACTCCCCATCCCGGGCCACTGATTTCCGTTGCCGGGGAACACGAATGCCGGCGGCAGCGCCGTGGGGTGCGACGACCGCGCGACCAGCGGGTGCTCCTGCCCCGCAGCCACCGACCGCAGGCCCTCACAGAGCTCGGTGATATCGCGCGCTCGGACCACCACACGATGCCGTCGGCGGCGGCGCAATCGTTGCACGGCGCCGGCCACCGCTGCGACAGACGAAACGCCGTGCTGCTCGACGTAATCGGCGATATTGGTGGCCTCGACCGCAAGCAATTCGTCACTGTGTGAGCTGAGTACGACCGGGACCCGGCCGTCGGGGAAACATCTGACCGTCATCAGGCGACCATCTCCTGAGGCATTGCGACGACCACGTGAGCGTTGGTACCGCTCATCCCGAAAGCCGACACCGCAGCCAGTCGTTCGCCGTCGATCGCGGGCCACGGTGTCAGCTCACGAGCCAGGCGCAGTCCCTGTGATTGCCAGTCGATCTCGCTGCTGGCCTCTTCGGTGTGCAGACTCGCGGGGATCACTGCGTGCTGCGCGGACAGCAGGACTTTGGCCAGTCCCAACGCGCCTGCTGCTGCCTGACTGTGTCCCACATTGGATTTCACCGATCCGAGGACGGCACCACGTCCCGGCTCGGCGTCGCCGTACGTCCGGGCCAGTGCGTTCAGCTCGGTGCGGTCACCGAGTCTCGTTCCGGTGCCGTGTCCTTCGATCATCCCGATGTCCTCGGGTCTGGCTCCGGCCGACGCGATCGCACGGCCGAACAACCGCGCCTGTGCATCGCCGCTCGGAGCGGTCAGGCCGGTGCTGTGGCCGTCCTGGTTCAGGCAGCTGGCTCTCACCTCGCCGAGGATCTGGTGGCCTGATCGCACTGCCGCCGAGCGTCGCTCGAGGACGAACATGCCTGCGCCTTCGGCCCACACGGTGCCCGTGGCATGCGCGCTGTAAGGCCGGCAACGGCCGTCGTCGGACAAGGCGTGCTGTTTGGAGAATTCGACGAAGTAGCCGGGCGATCCCATCACGCACACGCCACCGGCCAGCGCCATCGAGCAGTCACCTGTGAGCAGCGCTCCGACCGCGGTGTGAAAAGCCGTCAGTGCCGACGAACACGACGTGTCGATGGTGAGCGCCGGGCCGTGGAGCCCGAGCAGGTAGGCGATGCGACCGGAGATGACGCCCAGCGAGGTACCCGTGATCAGATGTCCACTGAGATCGGTGTATTCGGCCAAGTCAGGTCCGTAGCCGGTGCCCGATGCCCCCACATAGCATCCGACCTCCTGACCTGCCAGGTCGTCGGGGTTGATGCCCGCGTTCTCCAGCGCCCGCCAGGTCACCCGCAGCGCTACCCGTTGTTGCGGGTCCATCGCGACCGCCTCGCGGGGCGAGATCCCGAAGAAGGCGGGGTCGAACATCGTTGCATCGGTGAGGAATCCACCGCGGTTGTGGATGCGCTTGAATCCTTCCCGACGTGAACCGGCAAGAAGGTCGGGCACCGTCCAGCCCCGGTCGAGCGGGAACGGGCCCAGCGCTTCCCGGCCTGAGGCCAACAATTCCCAGTAGGTGGTTGAGGTGTCTACCCCGCCAGGTGCCTCGACCGCCATTCCGACGATGACGATAGGGTCCTCATGCCTCATTCATCGACTCGTTTGACCAACTCGGCGACGGCCTGAAGATGGTCGTTCACATAGAAGTGGCCGCCGTCGAACATCGACAGCGTGAATGCACCATCGGTATGGGATTCCCAGCGGCTGAGCGTGTTCCGGTCGATCCGGTGATCTGTCGTACCACCGAGTGCATGGATGTCGGCCGCTATCGTGCCGGTACCGTCGTAACGGTTGAGCGCGCGATAGTCGGCTCCGACAGCAACCAACAGCAGGTCGACGAAGTCGGGATCGCCGAGCAGTCGCGGATCGGTACCGCCGAGATCCACCATCTCCGCGAGCATTTCGCGCGGAGCGGTCGGCAACGGCGGCGACTCGACCACCTCGTCAGGTGCCTGCCCTGCCGATACCCACAGGCTGTGCACGTCCGCGCCGCGCTGTTCGGCAACCCGGGCGAATTCGAACGCGACGACCGCACCCATGCAGTGACCGAAGAGCCGCAGCGGCCCGACATCACTGAAGTCGCCCGCGTCGAACAGATCGCCGGCCAGGGCCGCCACCGTTTCGTGGGCCGGGTGCGACAACCTGTCTGCTCTGGCCGGGTACTGCATGACGTAGGTATCGATACCGTTGTCGGACAATGCTGTTGCCAGTGGCCGATAGGTGGCCGCGGCGCCGCCGGCATGTGGGAATACCAGCACGGCACCGGCCGGAGCCGTCCCTGGGTAGTGCTTGATCCACGGCGCAAATCGCAGTTGTGGTCTGGTCACGATGCGGTCGCCTCCAATGCCGTCAGCACGTCGGCGCTGTCCATGTCGGTGATCTCCAGATACAACTCGGCGACGAGTTCGAGGCGCTCACCACCGTTTTCACGTTCGGTGAGCCGGCGACCGAGCGCATGGATCGTGCGGGTGGCGAAGATGTCCGGAACCCCGATGGTCGGCGTGTCCAGCCATTGCCGGATCCGTGCAACCGCGGCAGTCGCCAGCACCGAATCGCCACCGAGTTCGAAGAAGTCGTCCTCGGTGCCGATGGCGGACCCGTCGTCTGCTGCGCCCAGCAGCTCGCCGATGATCGCCACCAACGCCTGTTCCAGCGCAGACTCCGGCTGACGCCGCTCGTCGTCGCCGCCACGCGCCAGGTCGGCCAGTTGCCGTGCAGCGGCACGGCGGTCCGTCTTGCCACCGATGGTGAACGGAATCGACTCGACCAGTCCGAGGTGTCGCGGAATCATGTGCGGCGGTACAAGTTCAGTCAAGGCGGCACGAATATCGGCCACGCTGATGCCCTCGGCCTCGAGACTGACCAGTGCTGCCAGCGCGTCGCCGTGACGGGAACCCTCGACCACTCCGGCGACGGCGGCGCGTACGCCATCCACTCGTTGCAAGGCCGCCTCGACATCGCCGAGTTCGATGCGGTATCCGCTGATCTTCACCCGGTGGTCGGCGCGGCCGACGAATTCCAGTGAGCCGTCGGGCCGGTACCGCGCCAAATCACCCGAGCGGTACCAGATTCGACCGGCATGACGTACGAACCGGTCCGCCGTGAGCTCCGGTCTGCCACGGTAGCCCGAGGCCACGCCTCGCCCGGTGAACCACAACTCCCCCGGTACCCAGTCCGGGCAGTCCTGCCCGGACTCGTTGACCACGCGGCACGCGTTGTTCGGGAAAGGCACTCCGTAGGGCAGCGCCGCGCAGTCCGGCGGTGGGGTCGGTGCCTCGTAAATGGTTGCGTGGATGGCAGTTTCGGTGGCGCCGCCCAGGCCCGCCACCCGTACGCCCGGGGCGAGTTCCTGGAGTCGACGCACCATCGCGGTGCGCACCCAGTCGCCGCCGGTCAGTACCACCCGGACGGTGTCGAGCAGGCCGCCGTGACCGACCTCCACGAGCATCTCCAGCCACCCCGGCAGGAAGTTCAGCACCGTGACGCCGTGCGTGTCGATCAGCTCTGCCCAACGGTCCGGGCTCCTGCGGTGTTCCTCGTCGACAACCACGACGGCACCGCCGGTGGCCAGTGTGGCGAACATGTCGAGAACCGAAAGGTCACATTCCAGGGTGGCCAGCGCCAGGCAGCGGTCGGCCGGTCCGATGTTGAAGTGCCCGTAGAGGAATTCCGCTGTGTTCATGGCCGCGTCGTGCGTGACCTCGACGCCCTTGGGTTCACCGGTGGATCCCGACGTGAACAGAACATAGGCAAGTTCGTGCGGATCGGTGACCGCCGGCACGAATGCCGATGCATCGCGTGCACCGATCCGCAGCGCTTCTCGGACGGTCAGCGACGGAGTCCACACCGGTTCGGCGGCACCACAATAGAGCGCCATGCGGACCCCGCCGGTGGCAAGGATCTTCTCGGTGCGGTCGGCCGGTTGGTCCACGCCGATGGGCAGGTAGACGCATCCTGCGGCCAAGATCGCCAGTAACGCGATGATCTGTTCGGCACCTTTGGGACCGAGCACCGCGATAGTGTCACCGGGCTTGACCCCGGCGACCTTCAGTGCGCTTGCGACAGCCGATACCTGTTGGGCCAGTTCAGCGTAAGTCCATCGGGTGGTTTCACTGATCATCGCAACGGCATCGGGGCGCGTCTGTGCGGAGGCGAAGAATCCGGCATGCAGCGATGCCCCGCCGGGTGCGGCAGTCCGCGAGTTGACGCTGTCGCGCACCGCCCGCTGCGCGGCAGCCAACGGTTCGGGCGTCGGTGTCCCCCAGGCGGCGTCGTCGATGGCCAGTCGCTCCAGTTCGGCGATGTGCCGCGCGAACATCGCGTCGATGACGCCCTCGGCGAAGGCGTCCTCCCGAACGTCCCAGTTGACCAGTACGCCACCGTTGAACTCGGTGATCTGGGCGTCCAACATCACCTGCGGCCCTTGGGAATTGATCCACGTCGGCGTACCGAAGGTCGCCGTCACCTCAGGGGCGAACAGCTCACCGAGGCCGAGGGCACTGGTGAACACCACCGGAGCCAACACCTGTGTGCCGCGGTACCGGCTCAGGTCACGCAGCACCTCGAGGCCCGTGTAACCGGAATGAGCAGCCGCAGTACGGAATGCGCGCTGCAGGGCTTCGCCACGGGCGGCTGCCGTTTCGGCCTGATCGAGGTCGACATCGAGCAGCAGTGACGACGTGAAGTCGCCGACGAGTCGATCCACGTCGGGGTGACGTTGATCGCGGCCGAACATCGGCACGTTGAGCAGGAACCGCGATCGGGCCGACCAACAGGCCAGCGCGTCGGAGAACGATCCGGCCAGCGCCATCGCCGGAGTGAGACCACGCCGCTGGGCCGCCGCGAACAGCCCGTCCCGCATCTCGGGCGACAGCCAGTGCCACCGCCGGGTGGTCCGGCGTGGATCGCCTTGTTCTGCCGGCGGTACCAGGGGCAGCTGCGGAGGGTCCGGCAGGTCAGGCAACTGCTGCGCCCACCATGCGCGGTCCACTTCGGACGAAGCGGTGGATTGTGTTGTGGCAAGCCGGTATTCGCGATACGTGTACTGCAGCGGCGCCAACTCGACGTCGCGGTAGCACTTTGCCAGGTCTGCCATCAGGGTGCGGTAACTCATCGCGTCGCCGGCCTGCATGTCCAGGTCGATGTGCAACCGGGTGGCCCCGTGTGGCAGCAGCGTGAGAGTGAGTTCGAAGACGGCATTGTCGAGCTGCTGATGCGCCTTGCGGTGCTGTGTGCGACTGAGCTGCGCAGCGACCTGATCGTCGGGAAGGTCGCGCAGGTCCACGACGGCGACCGGGAACTCACCGGTCAACGGCGCGATGCGCTGTGTTCCATCCGGCAGGAATTGCACGCGCAGCATCGGGTGCCGAACCGCCAGAGCCGTCGCTGCGGCAACCAACCGCGCAGGGTCCAGACCGCTGCCGTCGAACTCTACGTAGAGGTGGCCGGCGACCCCACCCAGTTGTTGATCGCTTTCTCTACCGACCCACATGGCATGCTGCATCGGCGCCAGGGCGAAAGGTTGATCCGGTGCCGAATCATGCTGCGGCGCAGTCGCCTCGACGGCCTGAACACCACCGGCAACGGCGAGGAGTTCGGTCCATGACCGCACGGTCGGAACCTCGGCCAGCCTGGCGAAGTCGATGTCGATACCGAGCTTGCGCCACCGGCCCGCCAGCGACATCATGCGGATCGAGTCCAGACCCTGGCTGATCAGGTCGCCATCGGGATCGACCTCGCCGGCGCTGACACCGAGGAGTTCTGCGACCTCCGCACGAATGGTCTGCGGATTCACCGCGACAACGCCCACAACACCCTCCCGACCACTCAGCACAGGCTGTCCTTATTTTGATTAGGCTACCCTATATTCGATTCATCGCCACGCCTACCCCGAGGGATGCAACCGTGACGCGCACCACGCCCACTGCAGATTTGCTGAGCGGCTTCGTCGGCTTCCCCGAACTCCGGGCGCAGGCATATCGAGACAAGGGCTATTGGGAATCAAAGTCGTTGAACAGCTTGCTCTCTACGGCTCACAACCGTTGGCCGGACCGGATTGCCATAGTAGATGCCGACACGTCATACACCTTTGCCACGCTGTCCCATGCCGCCGACCGGGCTGCCGCGGGATTCGCCGCCCTCGGTATCCGTGCGGGTGACCGCGTCCTGTTGCAGTTGCCCAACTCGACGCGGTTTGCGGTCGCGCTGTTCGGATTGCTGCGCGCTGGTGCCGTGCCCGTGATGTGCCTGCCCGCACATCGTCGCGCCGAACTCAGCCATTTCATCACCGTCAGTGGTGCCCGGGCAGCGGTGATCACCGACCGCTCAGGCGGATTCGACTATCGCGTGATGGCCAGAGAACTGGTCAGTGACCATCCCGAACTGCACCACGTGATCATCGACGGCGATGCCGCCGAGTTCATGGCATGGGAGGACCTGGTCGCGGCCGGCTCGGAGCCACCCGAGTACACCACGACCGCCGATCAGCCGGCCCTACTACTCGCCTCGGGCGGCACCACCGGTGCGCCCAAACTCATCCCCCGCACCCATGACGACTACCTCTACAACGCCACCGCCAGCGCGGCCCTGTGCCGACTGACCCACGACGACGTCTACCTCGCCGTCCTGCCCGCCGCACACAACTTTCCCCTGGCCTGCCCCGGCCTACTGGGCGCGATGTCAGTGGGCGCCACCACGGTTTTCACCACCGACCCCAGCCCCGAGTCGGCGTTCGCAACCATCGCCCGCCACGGCGTGACCGTCACCTCGCTGGTGCCTGCGCTGGCCAAGTTGTGGACGCTGGCCTGCGACTGGGAGCCGCAGCGCCCCAACACATTGCGACTCGTCCAGGTGGGTGGAGCCAAACTCGCGGCACCGGACGCTCACGCCTTGCGCACCGCGCTGACCCCGGGTCTGCAGCAGGTGTTCGGCATGGCCGAAGGCTTGATCAACTACACCCGACCCGGCGACCCGCCTGACCTACTGGACCACACCCAGGGCGCTCCGCTGTGCCCCGACGACGAACTGCGCATCGTCGACGAAGACGGACACGACGTCCCCGACGGTGAGGACGGTGAGCTGCTGGTGCGCGGGCCGTACACCCTCAACGGCTACTACCGCGCACCGCGGGACAACGAACGCAGCTTCACACCCGACGGCTACTACCGCAGCGGAGATCGGGTGCGGCGCCTGGCCAACGGTTACCTCGAAGTCACCGGGCGCATCAAAGATGTCATCCACCGCGGGGGTGAGACCGTATCGGCACTCGACCTCGAAGAACATCTCCTGACCCATCCCGCCATCTGGTCGGCCGCCGCCATCGCGCTCCCGGACGAGTATCTGGGTGAAAAGATCTGCGCCGTCGTGGTTTTCGGTGGACCGGCCGTCGGACTCGCCGAGCTGAACGCTCATCTGGATGCCAGAGGCGTTGCAGCACACAGTCGCCCGGATCTGCTGGTCCCGCGGACCTCGATGCCGTTGACCGCCGTCGGGAAGATCGACAAGAAGACCCTGTCCGCCGAATTGCGCTGAGGCGCACCATCATCTCAGGAGAAACCATGTCTGCACCGGCTGATACGTCGACACCCCGCAGCCTCGGCGAGTACATCAAGAACACCGCGGTCAACACCCTGCCGCCGGTCGCCGCGTATTACGGCCTGCGAGCCTTCGATGTCGTCCCCTACCTCGCACTGGTCGGGGCGATCGTCACCGCCGCCGTCCAGGGACTGGTGACCATGGCGGTCAAGCGCAAGGTAGAGCTGGCGAACATCCTGGTGCTCGTCGGGTCCGTGTGCTCGCTGACCATCGCCTTGACGACGAAGAATCCCCGGGTGGTGCAGTCTTTGGAACTGATCCCGATGTCGCTGTTGGTGTGGTCGTTCGTGATCAGTGGACTGCTACGCAAGCCCAACTCCAAGAAGGTCGCCGAGGTCATCTCCCCTGCCCTCGCCGATGCCGAACTGCCGCAACGTGGTTGGACCGAGCAGGACATCAAGGACTGGCATTCACTGCACACCCGCCTGTGCGTCGGACTCGGTCTGCTCTGCGGTATCTACCCGGCGTTCGCGCTGTACCTGATCTTCCGGTTCCCCGTCGATGTGTCGCAGGCCCTCATCGTCGCGACAGGCCCGACGTTGGTCGTGCTGTGCATCGTCGCGGCCGTGACCGCGATGAGGAGGTTCATCGCGCAGCGCGATCGGGTCGTCGCTGCCTGACCGTCGGGCCGGCGACAGGTGCCATTCGCGTGACCGGCCGGAAAGTCAGGCCTTGCGAACCAGATAGGGCGCCAACGTGGTCAGCTTCTCGCAGGTCTCCTCGAACTCACGCTCGGGCGTGGATTCGGCGATGATCCCCGCACCGGCCCGCAACCAGGTCTGTCCGTCGACCTCATAGGCCGACCGCAGGGTCAGTGCCGCGTCCATGCCGCCGTCGGCCGAAAACATCACCACTGCACCGGAATACAACCCACGCGGCGACTCGTCCAACCGCAGGATCGCATCGACACTCTCTGCCTTCGGGATACCGGATGCGGTGACCGCCGGGAACAGCGCCTCCAGCGCATCCATCCGATTCATGGTCTGGGCCAGCACACCACCGACGGTGGAGCCCAGATGCTGGACACTGCCCCGCTCACGGACCGTCATGAAGTCGGTGACGACGGTGGTGCCTGGCTGGGCGACCTCAGCGATCTCCTGGAGCGAACTGCGGACCGAAATAGCGTGTTCGACAATCTCTTTCGAGTTCGACTCAAGATCGTTGCGGGCCGCCTGGTCGGAGTCGGTACCCCGCCCGAAGGCCCGGGTGCCGGCCAGGGGCTCGGTGATCACCGAACCGTCGGCGTGCACGGCGGCAACCAACTCCGGACTGAAACCCAGTGCCCGAATCCCACTCAGCCGCAACAAGAACGACCGAACAGGGGTGTTGTTGGCCCGGCCGACGCGATAGCTCGCCGGGAAGTCCACCGCGAACGGAACGTCGAAACGCCGGGAAAGGATCACCTTCTGGTAGCGGCCGTCGCCGATCTCGCCGACAGCCGCCGCCACCCGCGCGCGATAGTCGCTGGCGTCGCTGCGGACATCGACCGGCGCCGGTGCCGCGGCGGCCTGAACGCCGTCGGCCAAGAGTTTCTCGACTGCGTCGACCGCAGCGGGATCGTCGCCGACGACCCGGATCTCGTCGCCCGCGACCACGATCTGGGACTGCGCAGCAAAAACCCGGGCGAGCGGTGTCCCCGCAGGCACCCGCTGCTGCAACCCGAACCGGTATGCCCCGAATTCAAAAGCGACCCAACCGAATAGCCGATCGGTCTCCAACAGAAGACGATCAACCGCGTCGCCGAGAACTTCGCCGGGGCGGCCGGCCCAGACCCGCCGATCGATGCCGCCGTCGGAATCGATGAACCGCACTTCGTCGCTGTCGAGTTCGATCGCGGCACGCACGCCGCTGGCCAGTACCCACTCGCCCGAATGCTCGTAGACGACGTAGTCGACGCCGGACCGTTCCGACAGCTCGACAACCAGTTGGGAGACCAGATCCGCTGGGGCGACGCCATCGGGCATTGCCATCCGAGTCACCGACGCCGTGTCCATCGCTTCCGCAGTCACGGAGAGTTAATTTAGCCTAACCTCACCAGAAATGTGGAACTACCCCTCCGGCAATTCCGTCACACTCAATCCAAGACAGAGCGCACCACCGCATCGGCGAGCAACCTGCCTCGGTCGGTCAAGATCAACCGATCTCCACTGAGCACCGCCAACCCATCGGCGACGGCCACCGCGGCCCGGTCCCGTTCATCGGTGGTCAGTACATCCATCGGCAAACCGGTCCGCAGCCGCAGTCGCAGCATCACATCCTCGGTGTGCCGGGCCACCTCATCAAGGTCCTCGAAGTCCGCCACAGGTAGTCGCCGCTGCGTCAGCTCCGACGCATAAGCGTTGGGGTGCTTGACATTCCACCACCGACGACCGCCGACGAAACCGTGCGCACCGGGGCCCGCCCCCCACCACTGGCCACCGTCCCAGTAGCCGAGGTTGTGCCGGCACTCGCCGCCGGGCCGGCTCCAGTTCGACACCTCGTACCAACCCAGGCCGGCCTCCGACAGCCGCGCATCGAGCAGTTCGTAGCGCGCTGCCAGCACATCGTTGTCGGGCGCGGAAATCTCGCCGCGACGCACGCGGCGGGCCAACGCGGTGCCGTCCTCGACAACCAACGCATACGCCGACACGTGGTCCACCCCGGCCTCGATCGCGGTATCGACCGAACGGCGCAGATCGTCGTCGGTCTCACCGGGCGTGCCGTAGATCAGGTCGAGATTGACGTGCGCGAAGCCGGCCGCCAACGCCTCGCGGGCAGCCGCCGGCGCACGCCCGGCCGAATGGGTGCGATCCAGCACGGCCAACACATGCGGTGCCGTCGACTGCATACCCAGCGATACCCGGGTATAGCCGGCGTCGAGCAGGTCGGCGAAGAACTCCGGCGAGGTCGACTCCGGGTTGGCTTCGGTGGTGACCTCCGCGCCTGGCGCGAACCGGAAATTATCCCGAACGGCGCCCAGTACTGCACCAAGCCCGGCCGCGCCCAACAGCGACGGAGTGCCACCACCGACGAACACCGTCTCGACCGGCAGATCCACCTGGGCCCCCGCCATCGAGAGCTCGATCCGCAGCGCCTCGAGCCAGCCATCCGGATTGGATCCGCCCAGTTCACCGGCGGTGTAGGTGTTGAAGTCGCAGTAGCCGCACCGGGTCGCGCAGAACGGCACGTGGATATAGATGCCGAACGGATCACCGGCGGACTCAGTGCGCCGCTGATCAGAGGTCATGGGAACCAGTGTCCCACTCGGGCGCCTCGAGCCGACCCGGGCGACCGGAGCGACGGGATGGTTTTTTGCTCACGCTGATCGCGAATCTGGCCCAGTTAGTGCTAAAGACCCTGATCGTGGCAGAATGGCCCGCATGTCCGCCGGCCTCAACCGCACCCTCGGTTCCGCATTGGTAATGCGGCGGCATGTCGACTTCAAGCGCGTATGCAGCAGTTGCTGTCTGTCTTGATGCCGCAGATCTGACCACCAGAATCTTCAGCCGGCACCGGATCAGCAACCCCGGACAGCCCCCGGCGTACGCGTGATCCAACGCCTGCTCTTGCGCGAAGGAAACCAATCCGTGACGACAGCCAAACCCGCCAAGACCCGCGACGAAGGCCAGTGGGCGCTGGGCAATCGTGAACCGCTGAACCCCAACGAGGTGTTCAAGCAGGAAGACGACGCTCTCAACGTGCGGCAGCGCATCATCGACGTCCACTCCAAGCAGGGTTTCGAGTCGATCGGCAAGGACGATCTCCGCGGCCGCTACCGTTGGATGGGCCTGTACACCCAGCGCGAGCAGGGCTACGACGGCACCTACACCGGCGACGACAACGCCGACATGCTCGAGGCGCCGTACTTCATGATGCGGGTGCGCTGCGACGGTGGTGCCCTGACCAGCGCGGCATTGCGCACCATCGGTGAGATCTCGACCGAGTTCGGCCGGGACAGCGCCGACATCACCGACCGCGAGAACATCCAGTACCACTGGATCCGGATCGAGGACGTGCCGGAGATCTGGCGTCGCCTCGAAGCCGTCGGCCTGCAGACCACCGAGGCGTGCGGCGACTGCCCGCGTGTCGTCCTCGGCGGGCCGCTGTCCGGCGAGTCGCTCACCGAGGTGCTCGACCCGAGCTGGGCCGTCGACGAGATCGTCAGCCGGTACATCGGCAACCCGGAATTCTCGAACCTGCCCCGCAAATACAAGACCGCGATCTCGGGCCTGCAGGACGTCGCCCACGAGATCAACGACATCGCCTTCATCGGCGTCAACCACCCCGAGCACGGCCCCGGCCTGGACGTCTGGGTCGGCGGTGGCCTGTCCACCAACCCGATGCTGGCCCAGCGCCTCGGCGCGTGGGTTCCGCTGGCCGAGGTGCCCGAGGTCTGGGAAGGCATCACCAAGGTCTTCCGGGACTACGGCTACCGACGCCTGCGCTCGAAGGCCCGCCTGAAGTTCCTGATCAAGGACTGGGGCGTAGAAAAATTCAGGGAAGTTCTCGAACAGGAATACCTGAAGCGTCCCCTCATCGACGGCCCGGCGCCGGAGCAGGTCCCGCACACCATCGACCACGTCGGCGTGCAGAAGCTCAAGAACGGCCTCAATGCCGTCGGTGTCGCAGCCATCGCGGGCCGGTCGTCGGGCACCATCCTGACCAAGGTCGCCGATCTGGCCGCCGCGGCCGGCTCCGACCGGATCCGGCTGACCCCGTACCAGAAGCTGATCATTCTCGACGTCGCAGACGACAAGGTCGAGGAACTGATCGCCGGCCTGGACGCGCTGGGCCTGCAGACCCGCCCGTCGCACTGGCGGAAGAACCTGATGGCCTGCACCGGCATCGAGTACTGCAAGCTCTCCTTCGCCGAGACCCGGGTTCGCGCGCAGACCCTGGTGCCTGAGCTCGAGCAGCGGCTGGCCGATCTGAACGCCACCCTGGACGTGCCGGTCACCATCAACCTCAACGGTTGCCCGAACTCGTGCGCCCGGATCCAGATCGCCGACATCGGCTTCAAGGGGCAGATGATCGATGAGGGCAACGGTCCCGAGGAGGGCTTCCAGGTGCACCTGGGTGGCAGCCTGGGCCTGGACAGCGGTTTCGGCCGCAAGCTGCGTCAGCACAAAGTGCTGGCGACAGAGTTGCCGGAGTACATCGACCGGGTCGTTCGCAATTTCGTGAAACAACGAGAGGACGGCGAGCGTTTCGCTCAGTGGGCCATTCGTGCCGACGAAGCGGAGTTGAGATGACCAGTGAGACAACAGCCTTGACCGTCGAAGAATTGCGGGCGCTCGCCGAACGTGGCGCGGCCGAATTGGCTGACGCCACCGCCGAAGAACTGCTGCGGTGGGTGGACGAGAACTTCGGCGGCACCGCCGCCGGCGATTCGGCACGATCGGGTTATGTCGTGGCGTCCAACATGCAGGACGGCGTACTGGTCGAGATGGCTGCCAAGGTCCGTCCCGGCGTGGACGTGCTGTTCCTGGACACCGGCTACCACTTCGCCGAGACCATCGGCACCCGCGACGCGGTGGAGGCCGTCTACGGCGTACATGTGGTCAACGTGACCCCCGAACACACGGTGGCCGAGCAGGATGCCCTCCTCGGCAAGGAGCTGTTCGCCCGCGACGCCGCTCAGTGCTGCAACCTGCGCAAGGTGCAGCCACTGACCAAGGCGCTCAAGGGATATTCGGCGTGGGTCACCGGCATCCGCCGGGTCGAGGCACCCACCCGGGCCAACGCTCCCGTGATCAGTTTCGACGAGGCGTTCGGTTTGGTGAAGGTCAACCCGATCGCCGCGTGGAGCGACGAGGACATGCAGGCCTACATCGACGCCAACGGGATCCTGGTGAATCCGCTTGTGGACGAAGGCTATCCGTCGATCGGCTGTGCACCGTGCACCGTGAAGCCGGCCGAAGGCGCCGACCCCCGCAGCGGTCGATGGGCAGGACAGTCCAAGACTGAATGCGGTCTGCACGCGTCCTGAGAATCCATGCAACTGATCCTCACCGCGCACGGTAGCGCCGACCCTCGTTCGGCGGCCAATGCGCATGACGTAGCGCGGACGGTCGCCCGGCTGCGGCCCAGTATCGACGTCAAAGTTGCCTTCTGCGAACAGAATTCGCCGAACTTGGCAGACGTACTGACCGACTCCCCCACCGGCAGCGTGGTGGTGCCACTGCTGCTGGCCGACGCCTACCATGCTCGCGTCGACATCCCGGCGATGATCGCGGCGTCGGGCGCCGACGCCCGGCAGGCTTCCGTCCTCGGCGAGGACGACCGCCTGATCCACGTGCTGAGTCAACGGCTCACGCACTCAGGGGTGTCGCGGTTGGACTCCGGCGTCGGTGTTCTGGTGACCGCGGTGGGTTCGTCGTCCCGGGAAGCCAACGCGCGCAGCGCGGCCGTCGCCCCGGCACTGGTCGCCGGAACGCATTGGCAGGCCACCACCGCGTTCGCCACCGGTCCGCAGGCCAACCTGGCTGACGCTGCCGCCGCACTGCGGGACCGGGGCGCGACCCGACTGGTCATCGCCCCGTGGTTCCTGGCCCACGGAGTTATCACCGACCGGGTCGCCGAATTCGCCGCCGCGCACCGGATTCCGATGGCCCAACCCTTGGGCTCACACCGCTTGGTCGCCGATACCGTGCTGGACCGCTTCGACGACGTGGCAGGCGCGCGACGCGCTGCGTAACCGGCGGCCAGGTGAATCCCGGCAAGACCGGGGCCGTCAGCGTATGGATTGCGTATAGATCGTGGCATCGCGGCGATCACACCGGTTGACTCGGCGTCATGCCGATACGCGAGGCCGCAGATGTCTGAACTGTTGCAACTCCTGTCCATGATGGCGCTGCCCGCGACCGTGCTCCTGGCCTGCCGCCACATCAACCGGCGCTACCGGCCAGCGACCGTTTTGCGGCACTGATCGCGCAGCGGGTCCGCGTCGCCTACCATCCGGACCGTCGACCATGGATCCGATGAGAGAGGCAGTGCGCGTGGGCACACACCCCGACAGCAGTCGGAAGGGGCTGAGCGCGGGCCTGGCCATCAGTGCGCTCGGTGTCGTTTTCGGCGACATCGGCACCAGCCCGATCTACACCATGCAGACGCTGTTCAACCCTGACGACCCGCACCCGGTGCCGATCAGCCAGGACAACATCTACGGCGTCGTCTCCCTGGTGTTCTGGTCGGTGATGCTGATCGTCACGATCACCTACGTGATGCTGGTGATGCGCGCCGACAACGACGGTGAGGGCGGCGTGATGGCCCTGATCACCCTGGTGAAACGATCGACGAACAAGCTCGGAAGCCGGACCACGAAGTTCCTGGCGGGACTCGGAATCCTCGGTGCCGCATTGTTTTTCGGGGACTCGATGATCACCCCGGCGATCTCGGTGCTGTCGGCGGTGGAGGGCTCGAAGACCATCGACCCGAGGCTGGGCGATTGGGTGGTGCCGATCACCGCCGTGATCATCGTGGCGTTGTTCGCCGTGCAGCGGCACGGCACTGCGGTCGTCGGACGGTTCTTCGGCCCGGTGATGATCGTGTGGTTCACCGTGATCGGTGCGTGCGGCATCGTGGGGATCACCAAGGAACCCGAGATCCTGCGCGCACTGAACCCGATGTACGCGTTGGGCTTCATGGCAGGGCATTTCGGCATCGCGTTCTTCGCCCTGGCCGCCGTCGTGCTGTCCGTCACCGGCGCTGAGGCCCTGTACGCCGATATGGGGCACTTCGGCCGCAAGCCGATCACCGTGGCCTGGCTGCTGCTGGTATTCCCCGCCTGCATGTTGAACTACTTCGGGCAGGGCGCGCTGCTCTTGAAGAACCCGACGGTCCACGATGCGCCGTTCTTCTTGCTGACGCCCGACTGGGGCCGGCTGCCGATGGTGTTCCTGGCGATCGCGGCGACGATCATCGCGTCTCAGGCCGTGATCACCGGGGCGTTCTCGGTCGCAGCCCAGGCGGCACAGCTCGGGTACCTGCCCCGGCTGCGGATCCTGCACACGTCAGAGTCCACCGTGGGCCAGATCTATGTGCCCTGGATCAACAGCATGCTGGTGGTCGCCGTGCTGACCCTGGTCTTCGCCTTCCGGAGCTCTGCGGCGCTGGGCTATGCCTACGGAATGGCGGTGACCGGCACCATCACCATCACCACCCTGCTGTTCCTCAACATCGCGCGGGCCAGGTGGGACTGGCCACTGTGGTCGGTGATCGCGGTCGGCGCCCCGCTGCTCACCGTGGACCTGTTGTTCCTCGCCGCCAACCTGACCAAGCTGGTGCACGGAGCCTGGCTGCCACTGCTGATCGGGGTGATCACGTTCACCGTCATGACCACGTGGCAACAAGGCCGCGACGTGGTCACCCGGGCCCGGGACACTGTCGAAGGCCCGCTGCGCCAATTCGTCGACTCGATCGTCTCCAGCGAGCCGCCACTGACCCGGGTACCGGGCACCGCGGTGTTCCTCAATCGCGGCGTCGAGACCGCGCCACTGGCCATGCGCGCCAACGTCAGATACAACCGGATGCTGCACGAGCATGTGGTGGTGCTGTCTGTCGTGACCACGACGATTCCGAGGGTTGCCGATGCCGACCGCCTGTCGATCGACGACCTGGGTTACAGCGACGACGGCATCATCCACGTCACCGCCACATACGGCTATATGGACCGGCCCGACGTACCGGCCGCCCTTGCCCTGCTCGACTCCGCTGATACCGAGGGACCGCTGGACCTTGCCGGCGCCACCTACTTCCTGTCCAAGGTCGACCTGGTGATGGGCAAGAAGCCCTCGATGGACCCATGGCGGACAAGGCTTTTCATCGGCACCTCGTACATCACCTCCGATGCCGCGGCCTATTTCCAGCTACCTCCTGACCGCACGGTCATCCTGGGCTCGCGCATCGAGGTGTGAAATACCCACCCGGGGCTCGCGCGTTGTCCCAAGCAGATAGATTTTGTGATGAACGAAACCCTTGACTGGACACCCCCGATTCAGCAGATTCGGCAGGTGCCCGTCAGGGCGTGGCGGTCGGCGTGGCACGACGGTGCCGCGCGGGCACCCATAATTTCACCAGCAGGTCCGTTGCAAGCCCACCCACGGTGCGCTTGCGTATGACGAGAGGTTGTCGATGGGCAAGATCTACGCCAATGTCACCGAGTTGGTCGGGCGTACGCCGCTGGTCCGGCTCAACCGGTTGACCGAGGGCGCTGGGGCCCAGGTCGTCGCGAAGCTCGAGTTCTACAACCCGGCCAACAGCGTGAAGGACCGTATCGGCGTGGCGATCGTCGACGCCGCCGAGCAGTCCGGTGAACTCAAGCCCGGTGGCACCATCGTGGAGGCCACGAGCGGCAACACCGGTATCGCGCTGGCTCTGGTGGGTGCGGCTCGTGGCTACAAGGTCATCCTCACCATGCCGGAGACCATGTCCCTCGAACGGCGAGTGATGTTGCGCGCCTACGGCGCCGAGATCGTCCTGACACCGGGCGCAGAGGGCATGGCAGGTGCTGTCGCACGGGCCAAGCAGATCATCGCCGAGACCCCGAACTCGGTGGCCGCAGATCAGTTCGCCAACCCGGCGAACCCGGCGATCCACGAACAGACGACGGCCGAAGAGGTGTGGGCTGACACCGACGGTGAGGTCGACATCTTCGTTGCCGGCATCGGTACCGGTGGCACTCTCACCGGCGTCGGGCACGTCCTCAAGGCCCGCAAGCCGGAGGTCAAGATCGTCGGCGTCGAACCCCTGGATTCGCCGATTCTCACCGGCGGCAATGCGGGACCGCACAAGATCCAAGGTCTCGGGGCCAACTTCGTTCCCGAGGTCCTCGATCGCGGTGTGTACGACGAGATCGTCGACGTCGCGTTCCCCGACGCCATCGCCACGGCCCGAGCATTGGGCACCGATGAAGGCATCCTGGGCGGCATCTCGGCCGGTGCCAACGTCTGGGCAGCATTGGAGTTGGCCAAGCGCCCCGAAAACGCCGGCAAGCTGATCGTGGTGATCATCCCCGACTTCGGCGAGCGGTACGTCTCCACGGCCCTGTACGAGCACATCCGGGACTGACCGGGGCGAGCGAAGCGACGGGAAATAGATTCGGGATGACGCTGTTCTCCACCCTCCGCGAGGACCTGGACAATGCCCGCAGCCACGACCCGGCTGGGCGCGGAGACTTCGAGAACGCCTTGGTGTACTCCGGTCTGCATGCCATCTGGTCGCACCGTCTGGCCCACCGGTTGTGGGCCAGGCCAGCCGGGCGCGGTCCGGCCCGAGTGCTGGCACAGGTGACCCGGTTCCTCACCGGCATCGAGATCCACCCGGGTGCCACCATTGGGCGCCGGTTCTTCATCGACCACGGGATGGGTGTGGTGATCGGTGAGACCGCCGAGATCGGCGATGACGTCATGCTCTATCACGGGGTGACGCTGGGCGGCCGCAGCCTCAACAAGGGCAAGCGGCACCCGACCATCGGTGACCGGGTGACCGTCGGTGCCGGCGCCAAGGTGCTCGGCCCGATCCTCGTCGGCGCAGACTCGGCGATCGGCGCCAATGCCGTTGTCACCCATGATGTTCCGGCAGATTCCATCGCCACCGGAATTCCCGCGATCGTGCGACCACGCACCGAGAAGCAGCGCGAGCCGGCGGTGGACCCGACCACCTACATCGACCCGGCGATGTATATCTGAACCCAGCACCACATCGAAAATGCCCCCGAATCAACAAGATTCGGGGGCATTTCGATGTCAGCGGTCAGGCGCGCGCGAGCACACTCTCGATGTGCAGTTCCGCTGCCGCGATCGGCGGCACCCTGGTGGCCCGGACGTACACTGTGTCCCCGTCGTGCAGGGCCAGTGCCTCGGCATCGCCGCGGGTGATCTGCGCGGTGAACGGTGTGCCGTCGGCAGCCGTCGTCAACTCGACCCGGACTTCGAAGCCCAGTCGCACCACCCGGTCGACCCGGGCGCGCAGGACCCCGGTCGCGGCGACGTCGCTGTCCGCGTTGGCGATCGCCAGGTCCGGCGTGCGGCCGACCCGAATGTCATGTGGCCGAACCAAGGTGCCGTTCAGCTGGGACACCGCGCCCAGGAACGACATCACGAACGGGTTGGCCGGGCTGTCGTAGACGTCGTTCGGCGAACCGACCTGCTCGATACGTCCCTTGTTCAGCACCGCGATGCGGTCGGCCACGTCGAGCGCCTCGGCCTGGTCGTGGGTGACCAGCACCGTGGTCACGTGGACCTCGTCGTGCAGGCGGCGTAGCCACGTCCGCAGATCGTCGCGGACCTTGGCGTCGAGCGCACCGAACGGCTCATCCAGCAGAAGGACCTGCGGGTCGACCGCCAACGCGCGAGCCAGGGCCATGCGCTGGCGCTGGCCGCCGGAGAGCTGATTCGGATAGCGATTCTGAAAGCCGCTGAGCCCCACCACTTCCAGCAGATCATCGACCTTGGACTTGACTTCGTCCTTGGGCCGCTTGCGGATCCGCAGTCCGAACGCGACGTTGTCGCGCACGGTCAGGTGCTTGAACGCCGCGTAGTGCTGGAACACGAAACCGATGCCACGCTGCTGCGGCGGCACGCCGGTGACGTCCTTGCCCTTGATGGTGATGGACCCGGTGTCCGGGGTATCGAGACCGGCGATCGCGCGCAGCAGTGTCGACTTACCCGAACCGCTGGGCCCCAGCAGGGCGGTCAGCGAACCTTCCGGCACGTCGAAGTCGATGTTGTCCAGTGCTGCGAAGTCGCCGTAGTGCTTGTTGGCGCCGCGTACCGTGATGGCGCTCTCTGGGCGCTGGTTGTTACTCATAGTCTTGGGAAGGCCTTTCTCGGTCATGGCTGTTTCGCTGCGCGGGCACGCCGGGCATCAAGGACCACCTGGACCACCAACACGATCACCGCGACGCCCATCAACAGCGTCGACACGGCATAGGCGCCGTACTCCGCACCGCGGGTGTAGCGGTCGGACACCAGCAGGGTCAGCGTCTGCGACGTGCCGGGCAAGTTCGAGGACACCATGATGACGGCGCCGTATTCCCCCAGGGTGCGGGCGACGGTGAGGACCACGCCGTAGGTCAGACCCCACCGGATGGACGGCAGGGTGATGATCCAGAACGTCTGCCACCACTTGGCCCCCAGCGTCGCTGCGGCTTCCTCCTGGTCGGTACCCAACTCGTGCAAGACCGGCTCGACCTCGCGGATGACGAACGGCACGGTGACGAAGATGCTGGCCAGCACCAGGCCCGGGAACCCGAAGATGATCTTCAGGCCGAAGTCGTTCTCGACGAATCCGAACAGCCCGGCCGTACCCCACAGCAGGATCAGTGCCACACCGACCACCACCGGCGAGACGGCGAAGGGCAGGTCGATGACCGCCTGCAGCACGCTCTTGCCGCGGAACCTGTTGCGTGCCAACACCAGTGCGGTGGGCACACCGAACAATACGTTCAGCGGCACGACGATCGCCACGATCAGCAGTGACAATTGGAGCGCGGAAATTGCTGCGGGCGTGGAGATCTGGGTGAAGAACTCGCCAAGGCCCGGCTCGAACGTGCGCCACAGGATCAGCCCGACGGGAACGATCACCAGAATCAGGACATACCCGAGGGCCAGAAACCTGACGAGATATTTGAGTACCGGGGAGAGGGTCACTTGGCCAACTCCTCACGCTTTGCCGCGCGCGAACCGATGATTCGCAGGACGAAGAGCACGGCGAACGAAATGAGCAGCAGCACAATCGAAATTGCGGCCGCACCGGTCCGGTCGTCGTTCTCGATCAAGGTGCGAATCCACTGAGAGGACACTTCGGTCTTGCCCGGCACCGCACCACCGATGAGCACGACGGAACCGAACTCGCCGATCGCCCGCGAGAACGCCAGCCCCGCACCGGACAGCAACGACGGCAGCAGCGCCGGCAGAATGACCTTGGTCAAGATGACGAAATTGTTGGCGCCCAACGATGCCGCAGCTTCCTCGGTTTCGCGGTCCAATTCGAGCAGCACCGGCTGCACCGACCGGACCACGAACGGCAGGGTGACGAACAGCAGCGCGATACCGACGCCCCACTTGGTGTGCTGCAGGTGCAGATTCACCGGGCTGGCCGGACCGTAGAGGGCCAACATCACCAGGCTGGCGACGATGGTCGGCAGGGCGAACGGCAGATCGATGACCGCGTCCACCAATCGCTTACCGACGAAATCGTCACGGGTCAGCACCCACGCCACCAACAGTCCGAACACCAGGTTGATCAGTGCCACCGCCAGCGAAATGGTCAGCGTGACCTGGAACGATGCCACCGCAGAGTTCGAGGTGACCGCCGCCCAGAAGTGGGACCAGCCGCCTTGAGCGGACTCGACGAGGATCGCCGCCAGCGGCAGCAGCACGATGACCGACAACCAGATGCTGGCCGCGCCCACGCGCAAAGAGGTGGTCCCCAGCCGGCGGCTACGCCGGCTCACCGGGCCGCCCGAGCCACTGTTGCCAGTGGTCTCGGGCAGCGCCGGAGAGTTGTCGGACCGAACAGCGGAGGTCATCCGGTGGCCTTCTTGTAGATCTTGGTGATGCTGCCGTTTTCCTTGTCGAACAACGCCGGATCAACGGCAGACCATCCCCCAAGGTCAGCAATGGTCCACAGCTTCTCCGGGGTCGGGAAGTCCTTCGCGAAGTTGGCCGCCACCGCCGGGTCGACCGGACGGAACCCGGCCTCCGCCCACGCCTTCTGCCCCTCCGGGGTGTAGAGGAAGTTCTTCAGCGCGGTGACCTTGTCCAGGTGGGTGCTCGCCGAGACGACCGCAACCGGGTTCTCGATCTTGAACGTCTGCGGCGGGTTGACGTGTTCGACGTCCTTGCCCTGACGTTCGACGTTGATCGCTTCGTTCTCGTAGCTGATCAACACGTCACCGGTGCCGTGCAGGAACAGGTCGGTGGCTTCGCGACCTGAACCGGGGCGGGTCTTGATGTGCTCGCCGACCAGCTTCTGCACGAAGTCCAGACCGGCCGCGGAGTCCTTACCGCCGTCGCTCTTCACCGCGTACGGCGCCAGCAGGTTCCACTTGGCCGAGCCGGAACTCAGCGGGCTGGGCGTGACGACCTCGACGCCGGGCTTGATCAGGTCATCCCAGTCCTTGATGCCCTTGGGGTTGCCCTTGCGGACCACCAACGACACGACCGAACCGAACGGGATTCCCTTGTCCACACCGGCATTCCAGTCCTTGGCGACCTTGCCGGCCTTCACCAGACGGGTGACGTCGGGCTCCACCGAGAAGTTGACGAGGTCGGCAGGGGCACCCGACTCGACCTTGCGCGACTGGTCTCCGGATGCACCGTAGGACGTCGTGACGGAGATGCCCTTACCTTCGGGCGTGGCGGCGAACGCCGGGATGATCTTGCTCCAGCCCGGCTCGGGGACCGCGTAGGCGACCAGGGTCAGCGTGGTGCCGCTGCCCGACTGGCCACCGCCACCGGCAACGTCACTCGCGCCGCCGCCGCAAGCGGTCAGCAGGACGGAGCTGATCGCGAGGGCCGCAGCGGGCCGCCATTTCCTGGTGATCTTGTGCATTCTTGACCTTCCCTAACATTGTGACGGGTTTTCTTTCGAATCCGCCCGCGGAAAGGGAGATAGATCGGCACGCCGGCACACAAAGAGGCCATATGCAGACCCCAAGCAACCGCGGACGGTGTGGAGTCAGCGACAACAGTCGACGTCTGCAACAGCGCAAGAACCCACGGCAATGAGAGCCAAGATGTGGCCCTCTGTGTTGCCGGACGCTGCGTGCATGGCGGGAAGAATAGCAGAAGTTGGTTCCCAGCGACTGCTCAGCGAGTCAACAACCACATGACAAGCACCAACACCATGAGCAGCACCAAGATCAGCGTGACCCGCGAACGCGGCATTTGATTCACGACAGATCCTCCTCGGTGTGCCTGACTTGCCGCAGCAATGCGATGCCGGTGCCCAGCGCGATGTCCAACAGCACGGCGACGCCGTAGGCCACCAGCAGGACGATCGGCATCACGATCACGGTCTGAGCAACGAACGGCAGGCCGGATAGCCACAGTTCAACGCCGTCCCACCAACTCAGGATGCCGTTCATCGAACCCAGCCTACGAGTAGAGGGCCCTATCGGTAGACGGCGGGCGCCGATCAGTCGATGATGTCGGCATGGTGATACAGCAGGGTGAGTCATCCGGTCTGGAGTCGACGAACGGCACGACTGTCAGCGCCACCGCCGACATAGGCAGTCCGTTGACGGTGACCGGTCCGGTGCCATACCCGCCGACAGGCGCCCTGCGAAACCCGTTCCCGCCGATCGCTGATTACGGTTTCCTGTCCGATTGCGAGAACACCTGCCTGATCTCGTCGGCCGGTTCGGTGGAGTGGCTGTGTGTGCCGCGACCCGACTCTCCCAGCGTGTTCGGCGCGATCCTGGACCGCGGCGCCGGACATTTCCGTCTCGGCCCCTACGGCGTGACCGTGCCGGCCGCACGCCGGTACCTGCCGGGCTCGCTGATCATGGAAACCACGTGGCAGACCAACACCGGCTGGCTGATCGTGCGTGACGCGCTCGTGATGGGTCCCTGGCACGACATCGATACGAGGTCACGCACGCATCGGCGCACCCCGATGGACTGGGACGCCGAACACATCCTGCTGCGCACGGTCCGGTGCGTGAGCGGCACCGTGGAGTTGGTCATGGGCTGCGAGCCGTCGTTCGACTACGGCCGTCAGAGCGCGACATGGGAGTACTCCGCCGCGGCGTACGGCGAGGCGATCGCCCGAGCCAACAAGGAGCCGGAAGCCCACCCGACGCTGCGGTTGACGACCAATCTGCGGATCGGGTTGGAGGGCCACGAGGCGCGCGCCCGCACCCGGCTCAAAGAAGGCGACAAAGCGTTCGTCGCGCTGTCGTGGTCCAAACACCCGGCCCCACAAAGCTTCGAAGATGCCACCGACAAGATGTGGAAGACCAGCGAGGCCTGGCGCCAGTGGATCAACGTCGGCGACTTCCCCGATCACCCGTGGAAGACCTATCTGCAGCGCAGTGCCCTGACGCTCAAGGGCCTGACCTACTCACCGACCGGCGCCCTACTTGCGGCCAGTAGCACCTCGCTACCGGAAACGCCTCAGGGAGAACGCAATTGGGACTACCGTTACTCGTGGATCCGTGACTCCACCTTCGCACTGTGGGGCCTGTACACCCTGGGACTGGACCGCGAGGCCGACGATTTCTTCTCGTTCATCGCCGACGTGTCCGGTGCGAACAACGGTGAGCGCCATCCACTTCAGGTGATGTACGGCGTCGGTGGCGAACGCAGCCTGCACGAGGAAGAGCTGCATCACCTGTCCGGCTACGACTACTCGCGGCCGGTGCGGATCGGCAACGGCGCCTACAACCAGATGCAGCACGACATCTGGGGCACCATGCTCGATTCGGTGTACCTGCACGCCAAGTCGCGCGAGCAGATCCCCGAGGCGCTCTGGCCGGTGCTCAAGAACCAGGTCGAGGAAGCCATCAAGCACTGGAAGGAGCCCGACCGCGGCATCTGGGAGGTGCGCGGTGAGCCGCAACACTTCACCTCCAGCAAGATCATGTGCTGGGTCGCCCTGGACCGTGGCTCGAAACTGGCTGAGCTGCAAGGGGAAAAGTCGTACGCGCAGCAGTGGCGGATCATCGCCGAGGAGATCAAAGCCGACGTGTTGGCGCACGGCGTCGACTCCCGTGGCGTGCTCACCCAGCGATACGGCGATCCGGCCCTGGATGCGTCGTTGTTGTTGGCGATCCTCACCCGGTTCCTGCCACCGGACGATCCGCGCGTGCGGGCCACGGTTCTGGCGATCGCCGACGAACTCACCGAAGACGGTCTGGTGCTGCGCTACCGCACCGATGAGACCGACGACGGATTGGCCGGCGAGGAAGGCACGTTCACCATCTGTTCGTTCTGGTTGGTGTCGGCGCTCGTCGAGATCGGCGAGGTGAGTCGCGCCCGGCATCTGTGTGAGCGTCTACTGTCGTTCGCCAGCCCGCTGCATCTGTACGCCGAGGAGATCGAACCGCGTACCGGCCGTCACCTCGGCAACTTCCCACAGGCGTTCACCCACCTGGCATTGATCAACGCGGTGGTGCACGTCATCCGCGCAGAGGAGCAGGCCGACAGCAGCGGGGTCTTCCAGCCCGCCAATGCCCCTATGTAACAGGCAGATTCGGGTCAGAAGGTCAGCTCGAAGTCAATGACGGTCGGGGTCGGTACCGCGAGCGCAACGGGTGTGAGGCTGACGTCGTCGTGCGCCACTGCCGTGATCACGCGGCCGCCGAAACCATTCTGGGCGGCCGGCACACTGGCGGTGACGGTCACCCGACGACTGTCTGGCGCGGGACGCACATAGACCTCGGTGCCGGGTGTGACCGGTGCAGTGACGGGTGCGCCTGCCGCATCGATGAGGGCGCCACCCGTGGCGGTCAGCGTTGCAGCGTCGGTCGCCTCGAACCGCAGCGGGCCGATCACCGAGCCGATCACCGCACGGTCGGTGACGAGCCGGGGTACCACCGTCAATCGGCGGGCCTCTTCGGCCCCTGCGACGAGGTAGTTGTACAGCGCCACAACACGTTCGGCGTTACGGAAGTTGCCCGAACCGTTGAGGGTGAAGGTCACCTTCTCGAATTCGACGGTCGCGTGCGCGTCCGCGAGCACCTGCAGTCGGTAGAACCGGTAGCCACGGTGCTGACGGCCCGGACGGCTGTCCGACGCGGTGGCGCCGACCCCGATGGTGCGGCGGTGCCGACCGAATCCGGCTGCAACGTCCAGGCCCGACGCCGCCACATCGCGCCACTGCCGGCCGTCGACCGACTTCTGCAAGACCAGGGAGACCGCGGCGTCACTACTCAATTCGACTGTGTAGCTGCCCAATTGAGGCTCGCCGTCGAATTCGAAGGTAACCTCACCCGGGCCGGGCGTGACCGCGACGGGAACGTTGAGCGGGCGGGTGTCCAAACGAAGGCCGTTGGTGAAATGCCAGATCGCGGCCTGCGTTGCGGCGATGGCCTCGTGCTCGGCCAGGTGCGCGTCACCGCTTAGGTAACCGGCTGCCCGTACGCGTCGGCTCAGCTCGACTGTGCCCAGCGTCGGAAACGAATTGCGGATGATCCAGTCGACCTCGGCCTCGACTGCCCGTGCCGCCACGTTCGGCACTGCCGACCAGTTCGCCGGCCGGTACTGCGACGGCCGCATCGGCGCGACACCCTGGAAATCGAGTGAATACGCGTCGATGTTCGGGTTCAGCCGGATCAGGTCGGTGCGGGCTGTCGTCCCGTCGGTGAACACCACCGTGTCGACGGTCGACGAGTAGGTACCGCCGCGGTACCGGGTCATCCGGGAGATCTCGGCATCGCGGCGCACGGTACGCCGGACCGCGACGGACGTGCGGGTGGGTGCAAGCAGAGAAGAGGACATTGCGGTGTTGCTTTCTGGGGCTGTGAACAGCGCGTTCAAGTGCTCCGCCAGATCGGGGCGGGCAGAACGCAGGGGGCCGGCGTCAGAAAATCAACAACAACAACACTGCACGACGAAGCTGCGCG
>ERZ650309.256-NODE-256-length-26868-cov-5.621751_pt1 | contig 26868 bp, 28 predicted proteins | sample MGYA00376245_ERZ650309 | MGnify/ENA primary metagenome ERZ650309 (study PRJEB26733, sample SAMN07839294) | wastewater metagenome | biome: urban; feature: wastewater treatment plant; material: waste water | place: USA: North Carolina | collected 2016-04-26 ...
TGCAGCAAAAAAAGCTGGCTGAAATGATAACAGAAATAACAAAAGCACAGCTCATGGTATGGCGATTGGGTGTGCTGATGAATGAAGGCAGAGCTACTCCACAGCAAGTAAGTATGGCAAAGCGGAATAGTTGCGAAATAGCAACAAATATTGCCAGAGATGCTCGTCAAATGCTTGGTGGCATGGGCATTACCGGGGAATACAGCATCATGCGTCACATGATGAATTTAGAAAGTGTAATAACGTATGAAGGCACCCATGATGTACATCTACTGATAACCGGCATGGACGTAACGGGCTTTAATGCTTTTAAATAAATAATAAAAAGGGCCTGTATTTTTCAGGCCTTTTTTATGTAAAAATTTCTCCAAGTTTGATCCGCGAATTGATGCAAATACAAAAAAGTATATACCTCATTGGCATGATGGGAAGTGGAAAATCCTACTGGGGCCAGCAGCTCAGCAAAGCAACAAATATTCCATTCCATGATTTGGATGAATGCATAGAAAAAGCCGCATCAAAGTCTATAAAAGCAATTTTTGAACATGATGGTGAATCGGCTTTCAGATTATTAGAAAAACAAGTATTGAATGACACCTTTTCCTTTCCTCCTGCTATTATTGCCACCGGGGGTGGCACACCATGTTTCTTTGATAATATGGAGCAAATGAACTTGTATGGCAAAACATTATGGCTGCAATGTGATATACAAACATTGGTAAAAAGATTATTGCCAGAAATGGAGCAAAGACCTTTACTCAAAAATATGAATGCATCATCCTTACAGGATTTCTTAGCAGAAAAATTAAATGAACGTACATCGTTTTACCAACAATCTACTTTTTGTATCCACGAATCAGAACAAATATTGTCAGCTATCATCAATAAAATTTCTACTCATGAATAAGTTTTTTTTAATTGTTGGAGCAGTGTCTGGCGCATTGTCGGTAATGCTTGGGGCTTTTGGTGCACATGGCCTAAAGGATAAAGTGAATGCAGAAACCCTTCAGATATTTGAAACAGCTGTTCGTTACCAATTTTATCATGTATTTGCATTATTAGCAGCAGGTATATTATTTCAATATATTCCATCAAGCAGCCTATTGTGGTGTGGCCGATTATTTATAATAGGTACTATCATTTTTTCAGGATCATTATATGCCCTAACGCTAACTCGGGCAGCAGGCAACAATAACTTTAATTGGCTTGGAGCCATAACACCCATTGGAGGCACCTGTTTGATAGCAGGTTGGATATGCATGAGCATTGCATTAATTAAATATGGAAATACTTAGAAGCGTTGCTACAGTAAGGCCGTAAGTAGTTCATTGCACAGCAAAAAATAAAAATTTTCAAAGCATATTTGGTAGGTCGAATCTGCAACCCTTATTTTGCTCTCGGAGAGCTGGCAGAGTGGTCGATTGCGGCAGTCTTGAAAACTGTTGACTGTTACAGGTCCGGGGGTTCGAATCCCTCGCTCTCCGCAAGCGCCTCTTTCGCATTTGTGAAAGAGGTTTTTTTATATTTAGTCGTCCCTTAAAAAGTACTTTTTATTTTTTGGACATAAAGTTGTCAATAAATATTTACAAAAAAAATGTACATAAGTTGCCAACTATAATTTGCCTCTTTCTTCCAGAGGTTGATGACTCGTTTAAAATTAAAAGCAGCAGTTGCAAGGCTTAGAGCAGCCATCGCTAATGGGTGTATTGGGAAACGAGTATTAAGATGGAGAGGATAAGTATAAAATTATAGAGGGTATTAAGTATTAGTGCCAGATAAATCATTTTTATAAAATACTAATTTTCAAATTTTATTTTTCATTGCATGAAAATAGATTTCAATTTTAAAAGACTTATTAATCAAAAGTTTTGTAACAAAAATATCAACAATCTACAGTGCTCAAATATTACTACCATAGCATTATAATTTTTCCCCATATTTACAGCCTTGGGATTCATTATTCATTTTAGTAAAAATCTTTTTGGCTATGCTACGATTATCAAATTTTGTTTTTGCAATGCTTATCTGTTTACTACCATTATTGGTAAGTGCTCAGCAAGTATCCATTACCGGAACGGTAAAAGACAGTAAAGGCACACCAGTGCCAGCAGCATCAATAACTATACAAGGCACCAATCAAGGAGTGAGTGCGTCAACAGATGGTAGTTTTACCATTATGGTGCCCACAGCAAATTCAGTGTTGGTATGTACAGCAGTTGGTTATAAAGAAAAAGTGATACCCCTAACGGGGAATGTGATAAACATCATATTAGAAGAATCTGTAAGTACTTTGAATGATGTGGTTACAACAGGTTACTTGAGGCAGAAAAAAAGCGATATTACTGGTGCCATATCTTCGGTAAGGAATAAAGAATTTAAAGATCAGCCGGTTGCCAACCTGGCCCAAAGCATTCAAGGAAAAGTGGCTGGTATTAATGTTACTTCTCCCTCCGGCACTCCAGGTGCAGGTTTGTTAGTAAGCATTCGCGGAGCAAGCAATCCACTCTATGTAGTAGATGGAGTACCAATGATCAGTGAAAGCAATTCATCACTAAGTACCTCTTACAATACAGATGGTGAAGAACAAGGCAGTGGACAGAATGTGAGTAGCATATCAGATATTAATCCAGATGATATAGAAAGTATAGAAATACTAAAGGATGCCAGTAGTGCTGCGCAATATGGTGCAAGGGCAGCAAATGGTGTAGTACTGATTACTACAAAACGTGGCCGAAATGGTAAAACAGAATTTGGATTTAATAGTTTTACCGGGCTGCAAAATGTATCTCGAACAATTCCATTTTTAAGCAGTTCAGAATTTGTAGCTTTAGTTGAAGATGCCCGTGCTCAGGATTTGAAATTATACAATCAAGACCCATCTTTATTTGGTGATGATTTTGATCCGGCATTGCTTACCAATCCACTACCCGAAAGTTGGAGTACAGGTGTAAATACAAATTGGTTGGATGAAATATTTCGAACTGCCCCCATTAGTAATCTGCAATTAAGTGCCCGGGGGGGCAATGAAAAAACGAGGTTCTTTATTTCAGGAAATTACTTTGATCAGCAAGGTATTGTAATAGAGAATCAATTTAAGCGAGGCAGCTTTCGCATGAACATTGACAATAAAGTAAGTGATAGAATAACTATTGGTGCCAATGCCAGTTTTGCCTATACAAGAAATCAGCGCAGCTTTAATGATAACACCTACACAGGCATTGTTACAAATGCCATTGGAGCATCTCCACTACAACCTGTTTATGAAGATGGAACCTATAGTGATTACACTGCTTATCAGGCTTCTTGGTTAAGTGATAACCCTGTAAAAAGTGCAAAAGAAATAACAGCCATTACAGCATCTTACAGATTCATAGGAACTGTGTTTGCAGAAGCAGCTCTACTACCTAACCTTCGTTTGAGAAGCAGCTTTTCTACAGACTATAGTAACTTAAATGATGACCAGTTTTTTGCAGCTATTACAACAGATGCAGAAGCGGTTGGCGGCAAGGCCCTCAAAGGAATTTACCGCAGTACTACTTGGATAAATGAGAATATGGTAACCTGGCAACCTGAATTAAAAGGTGCATCAACCTTAACAGCATTGGGAGGCTTTTCCATGCAAGACACAAGGAGTAATCAGACTTCTTTAGTAGGTATCGGATTTCCTCCGGGTAGCGGCTTACAAACTATTAGTAGTGCAGCCAGTGTACAGGGAAGACCGGTTGATGAATATCCGGCCTATTGGGGTATAGCATCTTTTATAGGAAGAGTAAATTATGCTTATGATAGCAGATACTTGCTTTCCATAAGTGCGAGGTATGATGGTTCATCACGTTTTGATCCGGAGGGCAGATGGGGTTTATTTCCTGCATTTTCAGCAGGATGGGTTATTAGTAAGGAGAAATTTTTTGGCACATCAAAATGGCTCAGTAGTTTAAAACTTCGCTTAAGTTATGGCCTTACCGGAGATCAGGAAATTTCAGATTTTGAATATCGGAGCAATTGGACTGGAGCAGTATATGACGGTGTAAGTGGTTTGCGACCCCGCAACTTAGGAAACCCTGACCTTACCTGGCAGCGCAACAAAATGCTGAATATTGGTACTGACTTTGAAATAATGAATGGCAAATTAAGTGGTAGTATTGAATATTTCAGAGGCAATCGTACAGAGTTACTCACCCAAGCTTTACTACCTGCCACTTCCGGTTTTCCTGGCATTACAAGCAATGCAGGAAATATTCTCAATACAGGTATTGAATTTTCTTTAAATGCATATATTGTTAAGAACAAAAACTTTACTTGGAATACCTCATTTAATTTTACTTATTTAAAAAATGAAATACTTTCTCTGTATCAGGATGGAGAGCAACTTAGTGCTTATAGAGATTTGTTTCCTACACATGTACTGAAAGTTGGAGAATCTGTTGGATCTTTTATTGGTGTAGAATATCTTGGCGTAAATCCTGATAATGGTGATCCTGTTTTTAATGATCTTAATAAGGATGGTATAATAGACGAGAATGATGAAAAGGTATTGGGAAAAGCAATACCGGATTGGTTTGGTGGCTGGACACAAAATTTTCAATATAAAAATTGGGATGCATCCATCGTTACACAGTTTAGTGTAGGCAACAAAGTATATAATCTCATTAGAGGCACATACCAAACATTGGGCTGGAGTGATGAAGGTTGGGATGAAGATTATAACCTCTTTCAAGTATACGCAAATAATGCTGCTATAGTAAACAATCGCTGGCGCAACCCGGGTGACCAAACTGACATACCACGTGCTTCATTGGTATTTCAAAATTATTTACAAAACTCTTCTATGTTTTTAGAAGATGCCTCTTTCTTTCGCTTTCGAACAGTAAGTGTAGGATATACTATCAGACCAAAAACAAAAAAGGTATTTAATAATTTAAGGTTGTATGCACAAGTACAAAATTTAGCAGTACTTACAAAATACTATGGCTTTGATCCAGAGGTTAGTAGCAATGGTGGAGATGCTCCTGAAACAGCAGGTATTGACTATGCCGCATATCCACAAGCAAGAACTATAACATTTGGCGTAAACTTTAATTTTTAATCATCAGAAAAGCATTTGAAATGAACAATTATCCATTCATAAAAAAAGTATTTGTACCTTTACTACTCATACTATTCGTGTCAGCCACAGGCTGTAATAAACTATTAAACCTTACCTCTCCTAATGAAGTAGGTGATGATGATTTATTCAATTCTGTAGAGGGTTTACGTAATGCAAGGGTTGGCATGTATAATACACTGCAAGCAAGGGATTACTATGGTGCATATTTTCCACTTATAGCAGAAGCATATACAGATAATGGTACAACAGGAGGTTATGATGTAATTGATCTAAATGAAATAGCAGCAAGGTCACTTACACCGAGTAATATATATATAACTCAATCCTATAATGCCATCTACAACACCATTTACACTGCAAATAAAATTATTGAAAATATTGACAATGTACCAGATTTGGATGAAGCTGAAAAAAGAATGATTTTGGGTGAAGCCTTATTTGTAAGGGGTATGGCTCATTTTGACCTGTTGCGCTTTTGGGGTCAGCATTGGGACAAAACCTCACCGTATGGCATTTCGATAGTAACTAGTACAGCAAATGCTACAACAGCTGTACCCAGAAGTACAGTAGAAGTTAGCTACACACAAATTATGGATGATCTGCATACGGCCGAAGATTTGATTACAGAAGATAATGGCAATCAATATATATCTCCATCGGCGGTAGCAGCCATGTTAGCCAGGGTACATTTATATCATGGTGATCTGAGTGAGGCAGCAGACTATGCAATATCTGTAATAGATAATGGAGCATATAGTTTTTTCCCTACGGGTGAAGTAGGAAAAATATATACGGATAGATTGACTTCAGAATCAATTTTAGAATTAAAATTTGAAGCCCAGAACCAAAGTTTTTATAATGCTGCTACTTATTTAAGAGATGATGCACTCAGACCGGATATTTTATTTATGGTAAGTAGTAATCTCAATGATTTTTTTGCATCAAGAGTGGGAGATACACGTGCTGATTTGGTTGATTTTGTCAATAACGATTTAAGTATAGAGCCAGACGGACGCAGCCAGAAATACAGAGGCGAAACAGCAAAAGATAACTCTGCTTTTGTATTGCGCTTAGCAGAAATGTATTTAATAGCAGCAGAAGCAAATGGTCGGATCAATGGTTTGAGCTATTTAAATGATTTAAGAACAATAAGAGGTTTGGAAGCACTATCAGATGAAGATGTAGCGGATGATGACACTTATCTGTCGGCAATCTTAGACGAAAGAAGGGCGGAATTAAACTTTGAAGGGCATCGCATATTTGATCTGGCACGTACCGGACTTGTAGATGCAAATCTGGGTGAAGGTGTAAACCCAATAATGCCCATACCGCAAAGAGAGGTTGCCGCTACAAATGGTGCTGTGGAGCAAAATCCGGGATATTAGTTTTTTGGCACTGCTTATAACAATAGATGAGCAGTGTCAAAATCAGTTTTTCATATAAATGCTCTTAAAATCAATTGGTATGCTTAGAAGCCTCCATTGGATTTTTAAAAACCAAATACAGCCCTGGCAACGATACTAAAACAGTAATAAAATAAAAAACTAAGCTGATACTGATGCTTGTTTCGCTATGTAAGGTAAAATAGTTACTTCCCCATAAGAAAACGACCTCACGGGCACCTAAACCGCCAATGGTAAAAGGCAAGATAGCAACCACACTGGAAGACAAGAATAGGAGGATGTATTCCATTTGATTTTGCTCTATATGAATTGCTTGCATAATAGACCAAACGCATGCTACCTGCAAAATCTGTACTGCGAGGCCGAGCCAAAAAGTTTGATAAAACCCCGGCAGAAAAGAAGTAAAAACTTTCCGGACCAATTGATAAAATAGCACTAAGGAAACTGATGAAATCAGTATAGATAGATATCCAATAAATTGATCCGGAAACAGAAAATAAAAATTAATTGTAGCCAAAATACCTAATGCAGCCATACCGCTTACCCTATCCAATAAAACGGCAGTAGATAATGATTTAACGGTATAACCCTTTGACTTGTGTAGTAAAATCACTTTATAAGCATCCCCACCAATACCACCAGGTAAAAATAAATTGTAAAACATACCAAGCCAGTACAATTTGACATTGGATTTACTCGGTATATGAACATTTATATTTTTAAAATAAACTTGCAATCGAATAGCAGAAATCCATTTTGATAGCCCAAAAAATAGAATGGCTAATAGAATCCAAAAAGGGTTGGCAGTTTTAATTAACAATAATGTTGTCTCAAAATCTATTTTACCAGAAAGATAGGCAATACATAGAGTTGTAACCAGTAATTTAATACCAAATTTAGCCCAACTCGGAACTGTTATTTTTGAAATGTTCAAGACGTGGTATATTGATTTTCATGGCCTGCTACTTCCTCTTTTTGTTGCCATATTTTTCGTATTTGGTAAGTTCTTCTATCACCAGCCTCATAATAAGTTCTGATACTTATTTCTGCTAATATTCCAATAGTTATGAGTTGAATACCACCAAGTAATAACATAAGTCCTAAAATAAGTAAAGGTTTGCCCCATATATCATTTCCAGCTATTTTTAATGAAAGCAGGTAGAGATTTATTGCTAATCCAATTAAAAAACAAACAAACCCAATTGCACCAAAAAAGTGCATGGGTCGTTGACTGTATTTTCTAAAAAATACCATGGTTATCAAATCGCTCATTACACGAATAGTGCGTCCTAAGCCATATTTTGAACTTCCATGCAATCTTGCATGATGTTTTACATCCACCTGCGTTATACGAGCTCCCTGCATACTGGCCAACACAGGAATAAAGCGATGCAATTCACCATAGAGGCCCAAGTCCTCTGCTATTTCTCTTTTAAATATTTTTAGTGTGCATCCATAATCCTGTATATAGACTTTTGTCATGTATCGAATTAAAGCATTAGCTATTTTGCTTGGAACTTTCCTTAAAAACATGCCGTCTTTTCTATTCTTTCTATTTCCAGCTACTACATCCCAATCTTCTTCAATCAGTTTTTGCAACATGTGTGGTATATCACTAGGATCATTTTGTAAGTCACCGTCAATTAGGGCAATATATTTTCCAGTGCTATAATCAATTCCGGCTGTCATTGCAGTACTTTGACCATAATTTTTCCGTAGTTCTACTAATTTGATTCGGTTGTTTAAGCGTTGCTGTATTCTTGTTCTTGTAGCGTCTATACTTCCGTCGTCCACAAAAATGAGTTCATAATCAATAGATTGAAGCGCAGAATGCACCGCATCAATTAATGGATGAATGTTGTCTTCTTCATTCATCACCGTTACAACTACAGATAAAGTTCTCATAACTATCTGCAAAAATAGAAAATTGGGTTGGAAAGAAATGGATAGAAATTAAAGTTTAATTTCCATTAAAAAAAATAGGCCTGCCCTGAAAAGAGCTGGCCGTTGCTAACCTATGAAAAACACCTTTTTAATTCAATCTTTAGTACCGCTATCTCGGCGGTTTTCTTTTAATTGCCTTAGGTATTTGTCTTTTTATTGGACGCTTTACCTGAGGATTTTGCATACCTTTTTTTACCTGCTGTCGGTTTACAAGTTCTTGTCTTAGCTTGTCCCGATAGGCTTTATCTGCAGTGAAAAGTTTATTTGCTCTCTGCGGATTATCGCCTAAAACCTTTTGAAAATTTGGTTTATACCTTTTCCTTATTTCAACAACTTTCTCTTCAAAAGCAACTTCATCATTTGCATATTGCTGACGGGCTTGTTTAATTTCCTTTGTATAATTATTGTAAACCGGCCAGAATTCTTCTGATTCTTTTGGAGATAGATTGAGTTCACGGGTAATGTATGCCTTTCGTATGGTTTCCGCTTTTCCTGTATCCCAGGTATTACTCCCCTGCGAGAAACAAAAATAGGAGTGAAATGTTAAAAACAAAATAAATGTAAAATTTTTTTTCATTTTTCTTTTAAAATGTTATTCGACTAATTGTATTGATACACAGCAGTAAGATTTTTTTAAAACTTATTATTCATCAATTCAGTAGCTTCTACTTCTTCACCAAATTCAACTGAACCATCATCAATAGAATATTTACCTTGCTCTTCCAAAAACTCTAAAATTTCTTTATCACTCAGTGTATTTATACCCTGATCTACATTAACAGCTGCAATGCGTTGTACTTGCATTCTATTAATCTTGTTTACCTGATCATATTTTACATATAATATAGATGTAAATGCGATTACTAAAAATGTGCTTGCCGCTGCAATATAGCGATTCCAGCTATTTTTCTTTATTGGAATTATCTTGGTTTCATGCTGCCCAGTACTTTCAACTGATAGAGGCATTTTTAAATTTTCAAAGTATGCAGCAGGAGTTTCAAATACATGCTTAGGTATTTTATTTAGCAACGGCGCAATAGATTCCAATTCATCGTAGACAGTCAAAGCCCCAGTTTCTGCTGCTTTTATTTTTGATAATATTTGATTAGGTAATAATTCGAAATAATTTATAGGGAGTAGATAATGAGTGTCATTTTCAATGGATGAACTATTTATGTGAATTAATGACTTCAGTGTCAATTGCTCAAAATAATCGTCAGGCAAACAATAGGGATTTGTCTTATTCCCATCATGTAGCTGCACATGTAGTTTAATCTGATCTGTCAATTTCAAAAAATAATTATTTGGTACTGTATAGGGTACGGTACGGGTAATATTATTTACAATTGGGCTTATATATATTAATTCATCCATTTTATACAACACTTCGTGTGACAATAAATGCACTCAATGGTTTAACGATTTAAAATGAAATCTTCCACCTTCTTAACAGCATGATGATAACTCGCTTTTAAAGCACCCTCACTGGTTTCTAACACCCTACTCATTTCTTCATAAGGCATTTCGTCATAATAACGCAAATTAAACACTATTCGTTGCTTTTCGGGCAGGTGCTGAATGGCAAGTTGTAGCTTCCACTCTAAGCGATTTGCATCAAAATTTTTTTCTGCTTTTATTTTGTTACTCAAACCTGATTCCACATCGCTGAAACTTACTGAACTACGCTTTTTTTGTTGCTCAATAAAAGTTAGGCTTTCATTTGTGGCAATGCGGTATAGCCAAGTGTACAGTTGACTATCTTCTCTAAAGTTCGCCAAACCATTCCATACTTTGATAAACATATTTTGCAATACATCATTAGCATCTTCATGGTCAACCACCATTCTTCTGATATGCCAATATAATTTTTCCTGATATTTTTTTAGAATGGCCGTAAAAGCTTTTTCTTTTGTATCCGTTTCTTTAAACAGCTCTAAAAGTTCTTTATCATTTTGCATGCAGCGGTAAAATTATTAGAAACTTGCCCATAGACCTAATTGTAAGCTGTAGGTTTAACTGCTTAAATTTTCCGCTGAACTATTTCAAACTGGTCTAAAAAGGTTTTAACAATTAATAATTTGTAAGGGTTTTTATCTTTACCCGTCGTATATCAAAATACATTAGATGAAGTTTTTATATTTAGTTTTATTTTCAAGTGTTACACTCCAAGTTTTTGCACAAGATGCAACAGCAATCCGTAAAAAACATTTTAATACAGAAAAAAACATTGCTATAGCAGGTTATGACCCAGTGGCCTATTTTACTGACCATAAAGCTGTGAAAGGCAATGCATCCTTTGCCTTAAGTTATGAGGGCATCGTTTATCATTTTTCAAGCGATGCACATAAGGAATTATTTAGGAAAAACCCCTCAGCTTATGAACCCCAATATGGTGGATGGTGTGCATACGCAATGGGATCAACGGGTGAAAAAGTTGAAATTGATCCTGAAACTTTTAAAATTATTAATGGAAAATTATTTTTGTTCTACAATAAAAGATTGAACAATACCCTCAATACATGGAATAAAGATCAAGATAATTTGCATAAAAAAGCAGATGCCAATTGGGTAAAAGTTTATAAACCTTAATATGTATTTTCCTTAATAATTCTATTTAAAATGGCAAAAAATATTATACTCTGGATACTCAGAATTGCATCTGCGGGATTGCTCATTCAAACATTGTTTTTTAAGTTTACAGGAGCAGAAGAATCTATTTATATATTCTCAACCCTTGGCATGGAACCTTGGGGTAGAATTGGCACAGGAGTGATGGAACTAATAGCTGCATTGCTTATTATGATTCCATCATTTACGGGCATAGGTAGTGCAATGGCAATTGGCCTGATGAGTGGAGCACTTTTCTTTCATGCTACTCAACTGGGCATTGAAGTACAGGGAGATGGTGGTTTACTATTTTCCTATGCACTTATTGTATTTATTTCCTCTGCCATATTATTATTCTTTCATTTTAATCAAATTACTAAGTTACTTCGCATCAAATTTTAACTATGAAATTTCTGATAGCTATCCTTTTGTTTCTCTTTCCATTTTTTGTACAAGCCCAGCCACATCAACATTCCAACACAGAATGGTTAGACATAAGTGGCACCATAGCATCTAAACAATCTGCACTTTCCGCTTCATGGGTGTATAATTGGGGTATTGGAAAGTCTAAGAAATTAGAGTTGGGTTTAGGAGCAAGGATAACTTTGTATGGTGGTGATAACAGAAATTACATTACCGCTCCTGCCAAACTTGCCCGTACAAATACAACACCTTTTTATATTGTATTGGCAGGTCAGAAAACATGGATTTGGGATACACTTACGGTACAAAAACCATTTTCTACAGCCATTAACCTCAGTGGCAATGCGGGTTATAACATCACCCCAAATCTGTATGCCGGCCTAAACATTGATTTAATTGGTTTTACCATTGGTAGCAAGTCTGCCGCTACACTTCAAAGTGAAGGCACGATAACAACCGAGCCGGTATCAAAACCATATCCTTTTAATTTATTATTAACCGGAGATAATGATTTAGGCACGCTCAATTCAGAGTTTTACCTTCGTTATCGCCTTAATGATCAAATTGCCGTAAAAGGTATTTACCAGTTTCTGTTTAACGAATACCAAACCACAACAATCAAGCAAACAGCTCCGGATGGCACAGAGGTTACAAGATTTAGAAATAAAGTAAATGCTTTCGGTATTGGTTTAGTATATTTTTTCTAATTAAATTTATTAGCTTTTTCCTTTCAGTAATAAACTCAATATCTTCTCATTTTCTTCTGAAAAAACCATATTAAAGTGGTTTGTTTCAGTTGATAGAAATGTTCAATTCAATTCGAAAAATTTCTTATTCCCATCGATTTTTTTTCAAAGTATTGCCTTTATAAACTACATTTTTTTGCGCAAGAGATAGTCGTAGGAGAGCATTTATTTCCATTCACTTAATTTTACACCCGAATTTATGACAGAGATTTTAATAATTTTGGGTCTTATTCTGTTAAATGGCGTATTTGCCATGGCAGAAATTGCCCTTGTATCATCCCGAAAAGCAAGACTAGAAGGACAAGCAAATAAAGGTGATATCAAAGCCAAAGAAGCACTTGCATTAGCTAATCATCCCGACAAATTTTTATCCACTGTACAAATTGGCATTACACTTATTGGAGTGTTAAATGGTATTTTTTCAGGAGATGCTATACAAGATAGTGTAGTAACATGGGTAAACAAATTTGAACTCTTTCGCCCTTATAGTAATGGCATTGGAACGGCAATAGTCGTTATCATTATTACCTATTTTTCTTTAGTTTTTGGTGAATTATTACCCAAAAGAATAGGTCTTAGTAATCCTGAGAATATAGCGAAAACCCTTGCCGCACCTATGCGTGTAGTGAGTATTATAACTTATCCATTTGTATGGTTACTTACTAAAAGTAATAATCTCCTTATTCGATTGCTCAATATAAAAAAGAATGATGCTCATGTAACGGAGGAGGAAATAAAAGCCATCATCAGTGAAGGCACCGAGCAGGGTACAATTGAAGAAGCTGAACAAGAAATTATAGAACGCGTATTTCATCTTGGGGATAGAAATATTACTTCTCTAATGACACATCGCAGTGATATGGTTTGGCTTGATTTTGATGATACAGTAGGTGTAGTAAAGGATTTGGGCGAAGATGAAATGCATTCTGTTTATCCTGTTTGCTTAGGAAATGTGGACAATGTAAAAGGTATGATTTCATTGAAAGATATTTTTAGAGCAACTCCAGATACTATTATTGGTAGTATAGTGAAACCTGCACTATATGTACCTGAAAATAATAGTGCCTATCAAATACTGGAAAGGTTTAAAGAAAATAAATCTCATTACGCCTTTATAGTAGATGAATATGGAACACTGCAAGGTATTATAACACTTAATGATATTCTTGATGCTATAGTAGGTGATATACCACAGCAGGATGAGGATAATTATGAAATTTATAAAAGAGATGATGGTAGCTTTTTGGCCGATGCACAAATACCCTTTTATAATTTTTTAAGCTACTTTAATATTACTGACTGGCTTGAAGATGAAGAACAACAATATGATACCGTAGCGGGATTTTTACTTCACCACATGGAAAGAATACCAAAGGCCGGTGATCAGATGGATTGGAAAGACTTTCACTTTGAAGTGATTGATATGGATGGACATCGTATAGATAAAATCTTGGTTTCTATTCCAAAGAAAATTCAAGAAGATTTAGAATTGGAAATTGAATAAATTCTCCGGATAGCTTCTTTTTTCCGTACGTTCTTCTTTACCGATTTTTACCTGAACTAAGTTGATTTGCTTCGTAGAGAAATCATATAGAATATTATTCTGCATAGATAATGCTTTTGGCATTTTTTCTACAGGAGCTTCAAAATATGCCCAAACACTTTCTTGAATAATTTCATAGCCCACATATTGCATCCTACTATCTATTCCATTTACACGCATAGATAAATTATTAAGGATATATTTATTGATCTGTTCGTCTATGCTTTTTTTATCCTTTGGATGAGTAAGGTCAATTTTTATGCTTGAATTTTTCCTCAAAGCAGACTCAAAATCATCTGTAAAAACCCTTACACTAACTTCAATATTTTTTGTAGCACTATTGTATTCCACTTGCGTCATGGAAATAAAAAGAGGATGTGTAATGGTGGATATAAGTAATGTGATAAGAATTGAAAGCATTTAGTTGATTTTATTAATGTGCAAAATCATTTGCATAGTTTCCATGAATACGCTCAGAAGGTGGATTAAAATAGCCAAATTTTAGATTCGGAAATTCTTCTTGTATCAAATCCATTACTTGCTTGATACCCAAAATAGATGAGGTTTCACCTACTCCAATCTTTCCAAGATACCAATCTGGATCTATATTGAAATTTCGCCATTGTATCATGTTCAATTTTGTTTTTTGTATAAGGCTTCTTAGTGATTCATATTCAGATAGGGTATCAGTCATTCCGGGAAAAACAAAATAGTTGATACTGCTCCATCCATCGTACTGCCGCACTACTTGTAAACTTTCAATAATATCTTCAAATACATAATTGTTCGGACGATAATATGCTGTGTATATATGCTTTTGAGCACTATTTGTACTTACCCTAATACTATTTAATCCTACTTTGCAGAGTGCTTCTACCGCATCTGGTTTGCTTCCATTCGTGTTTATATTTATAGAACCACGATGAGTATGTTTTCGGATGGAAATTATTGCCTCTCTTATTGTTTCCCACATTAATAAAGGCTCACCTTCACAGCCCTGACCAAAACTTACGATTGGGTAAGGTGCCTGAATCAAATGAGGCACTGTAAATTCCGTTATTTCTTCTGCTGTTGGTTTAAAACTAAGTCTATCCTGAGTAGAAACAATTGATTCTTCTATTGGCTGAAATGATATACAACCTATACAATTGGCATTACAAGCAGGAGATGATGGTATAGGACATTCCCATCTACCCAAAGCAAAATTTCTGGCAGCTGGACAATGATATGTGTTACAACAATTATTCATCAAATGCTGCACTAATCTATTGTTTGGATATTGGTCTAATAAATGTTGTACACCATCTTGTATAAGTTCGTCATTATAACCCTTGCACTCTTGTCTTATGTCCTGCTCAATTCGAATGGCAGGCACATAAAAATTATTCCCATACCAGCCCGCTGCTGTATAGCAAAATAAAGGCAGAGTGGGTGCGTCTGGCGCAGTTTCATATGCGCTAAGGAATAATCCGGTATATGCTGGTGGTATAAATGCAGCCACTGCCCAACCTTTTTCGCAGAGCCTCATTTGACCAGTTGATACATCAATACCAATGCCCCTTCTTCCTGGCAACTCATATAAGTTACCGCCATCAGGCAGAATTATCCAATCTTCAGTAGGTACATCCATAGCATCCCAACCTGCACGACCTGTGGCAAAAAGAGTTTGATCCTCAAAAATATTTCCCTTACCATCAGAATACAATAAAAATGGAGATTGTAATAATGCCATTCAATGATTTTAGGCAAATTTAATCAAGATTGCCTTTTAGAAAAAAGGAAGTCAACATTTGCCTACTTCTTTTTTGAAGTGCTATTTATTTTGTTTGATTCCATTAAGGAATAAATAAAGGTAAAAAAATGAGCGCAGAGCGGAATCAAAACGCCTTGGAAGGCGCTATATGAAACATAATTTGAGTTCAAATGGATTTAAAAATAAATGACAAATTATTCCAATCGTTACTTGTAATAAAATTACAGTTTTGCTGCGCAAAAAATTTCATGAATAGTAATCTGGATATTTGTTTTTGCTATTGAATAATTTTATTTCATTCCCAACGGGGAACTAAAAAAAGCTTACCATTTTTTACTAATATATTCCCCAATGGGGCCAAAGAAAAAAACTTATGGTTTTTAAGAACTATTTGAAGCAGTTCAAAAAAGATAAGCCATCAAAACCTCAAATGCCTTACAGTCTCTCCATTATTCATTAATTGCTTTAAAGAATCAATGCCAATTTTTAGGTGATTTTCTACATATTTAGAAGTTACTCTTTTATCACTCTGTTCTGTTTTTATTCCTTCGGGTATCATTGGGGAATCACTCACTAATAACAATGCGCCGGTGGGAATTCGGTTATAAAAGCCAACCATAAAAATAGTAGCGGTTTCCATATCTATGGCATAAGCTCTTACTGTTTGCAATTTTCTTTTAAATTCTTCATCATGCTCCCACACCCTTCTATTGGTGGTGTAAACAGTGCCGGTGTAATAATCCGTTTTATAATCCCTGATGGTAGTACTGATGGCTTTTTGTAATGCAAATGCAGGTAGAGCCGGCACTTCCGGTGGAAAATAATCATTGCTGGTACCCTCACCTCTTATGGCTGCTATGGGCAATATGAGACTACCTATTTTATTGCGCTTTTTCAATCCACCACATTTACCAAGAAACAATACAGCCTGCGGCTTAATGGCAGACAGCAAGTCCATAACAGTGGCTGCACTCGGGCTTCCCATACCAAAATTGATGATAGAAATAGTATTTGCAGTAGCCACCTGAAAAGGACGATCCTCCCCTACTACTTTTACTTGATGCATGGCAGCAAACATGCCCACATAATTACTAAAATTTGTCAACAAAATATACTGGCCAAAATTTTTCAATTGCTCCCCAGTATATCTGGGAAGCCAGTTTTGCACAATCTGATCTTTTGTCATAAACAATAATTTTTGTTGGGGTTCGAATGATATGTTTGCCGTGAAAATAAATTATTTTTTTCATCTGCATGATACAGATTGAATTCCCACATCATCCATTCAAATCTAAAACCGAAAAAGGAAAGGAAAAGATTTTTGATGTCATCAGAAAAAAGTGGATTGTACTTACTCCGGAAGAATGGGTACGACAAAATATTATTCAGTATTTAATAACTATCCTACAATATCCAGCCTCATTAATTGCAGTTGAAAAAAAAATAATGGTAGGTACACTACCGCAACGTGCTGACCTAATCATCTATAAAGCAGGAACCCCCTGGATGATTATTGAATGCAAACAAATGAATGTAGAACTTAGTGCCACAGTATTGGATCAAGCATTAAGGTATAACCTGGTCATGCCTGCTGATTATATCATCATTACAAATGGCACTACTACGCATGGATGGGAAAGAAAACACGGTGAGCTATTACCCATATATATATTCCCTGATTTCTAAATAATGTGCTGTGCGCAGTGCAGTATTTAGATGGTTTGAATTGCACTTACTCAATCATTACCTGCCGTAGCAGGTTAATATCATTTTCTCTATTTCTTGCCTCCACTTCATATTTATTATTGGCATATCCTTTTCGAATATGTTCTATAAAATATTTCCATAAAAAAATATATCGGCCATGAGTGGCATATTGCTCCACATGCGTAAGTTCATGACAAACCCATTGCTTATTCTTTAAAAAATCTGGCTTACTACAGTTGTGCAAATGGATGGTATTACCAAACACAATAGCCACATTATCTACACCCATTATTCCTGCTGCAATAGCTGCCCACTTACTTCCAGTTATTATTTTAACCGTTTTATGCATATTGAAAATTATAAAAGGACTGAAGCCCCCCCCAACTGATATAAAAGAAAAGGTGATCTTATTTTTTCAGACCCGGATATTTCATATTCAATTCTTCTAATTGTTTGCACAATGCATCAGCTACTAAGTATTCTTTATACCAATTTTGATCACTGGGTATAATATGCCAAGGTATGGCACCGCACTGATTAAAGCAATCATTATAAGCATTCATATACAACTTCCAAAGTGCTGCTTCTTTAAAATCATTTTCGTTGTACTTCCATTGTTTGGTGGGGTCGCTCATACGTTCTTTTAATCTTTCTTGTTGTTCTTCTGGCGATATATGCAGATAGAATTTCAGTATACATGTATTGTTATGCTTAGTGAGTAGTGCTTCATATTGATTGATAGCTTCAATCCTTTTTTGTGCGGTGTCATTATCAATCCAATTATGAACTCTTGTAATGAGTATGTCTTCATAATGGCTACGATTAAATACTTGTATCATACCTTTTGCAGGCGATTTACTATGCACTCGCCACAAAAAATCGTGACTCAATTCTTCTGTAGTAGGAGCTTTAAAAGACTGCACCGTAACTCCCTGTGGATTAAGCTTTCCAAATACATTTCTTATTAATCCATCTTTACCACTTGCATCCATGCCTTGAATGACAATGAGTAACGCATTTTTACCTTCGGCAAATAAGAGATTTTGTAACTCAGATAGCCTTTCAGTAAGTTCAATGGTCTTTGCTTTTGTCTTTTCTTTTTGTAATGACTTTGGTGCTCTTGTATTTATTTTCTCTATCCTTATCATCCTTTATTTTTTTAAAGGGTTGTAAAATAGCACATTTGCAAAAACTTCATTCATACTTGAATCACACTATTACAAAATGGGTCTTATTTATAGTACTATCCATTATTTGGGGCAGCTCATTTATATTGATGAAACTGGGCATCAACGGGGGTTTCAGCGCATATCAAGTGGCTTCTATTCGTATGCTGAGTGCAGCTCTATTCTTATTGCCATTTGCCTATAAGGCTTTTAAAAATATTCCATCAATACATAGAAAATATGTAATAGCATCAGGTTTATTGGGCAGTTTTTTTCCTGCTTTCTTGTATTGTATTGCTGAAACAAGAATAGACAGTTCACTTGCAGGCATACTCAATGCGCTTACTCCACTTTTTACGATTGTGGTTGGTTCACTGTTTTTTAATATGCCTACAAACAGGGTTAAAGTAATAGGTGTTTTAGTAGGTTTGATTGGTTTGATTTTATTACCATTTGCCGGAGGCAAAGCAGTAAACTTGGCAGATATTAGTTACAGTCTTTTGGTATTGTTAGCCACACTTTTTTATGGTATCAATGTAAATGTGGTGGGTAGGTATTTAAAAACATTTTCCCCTATTCATGTCGTATCATTGTCTTTCTCCTTCATTTTAATTCCAGCTGCTCTTATACTTTTTTCTACAGGGTTTTTACAATTAGATTTTTCAAAACCTGAATATTCTAATGCATTATTGGCCTCTGCCACACTCGGCATAGGAGGTACAGCCATTGCTGGAATTTTATTCTATCAGTTATTGAAAATGGCAGGGCCATTATTTGGTTCCCTTGTAACCTATGGTATGCCATTTATAGCAGTGGGTTGGGGTATTTATTTTCAAGAGTCTGTAAACCTGATGCAGATAGGATGCCTTGCCATCATTCTTGCCGGGGTATATATTGTAAATCAAGGAAGGGGTTAATTTTTAGCCCTGCGGGCAATGAAGATGCATTAGTCATGAATTTAATTTTCTTAACAATGCATTTAAAGAGATAATTATTTGCCCTGCGGGCAATGAATATGCAGAAGGAACGATGCATTATTTTTTTTTACTGATGCATACTGTCTGAATGATACTTGAAGCTGATATATGCACCACCTTTCTTATCCAACATACTATTGAATCTTACTTGGTGAATAGATAAAAAGATGTCACCAATCACTCATTCATTGCACGAAGTGAATCACCCTCAGCCACTCATTTCACGAAGTGAAAAAATACCCTATATTTGGTATAGCATCAACGCTATCTATTTGATTGTTTTGTATTTCAAAAAATATAATTATGAGTGAAATTATTATTAGAAAAAATGGGAATCATTATGCTACAGATTTTCTAAACTGGACTGATGGAGTGGATGCAATGCTGAAACCCAATAACGATGCGCCTTTACCACATGTACTGGTGCATGTAGCCAATATTACAAGTACACCTCATGGCATAGCTCCAGCAGGCATGCTACTCATCAATCCTGACTTAAAAGAGGTGCCGGATTTTTTTGGATTTATATGTGCAGATGAAGAATTGGGCAAATATTTTGGCCCAAAAATTTTTAAAGGCACTCCTTTTGAGCAAGCGCCTGTGTTTAAGGCGGATATAAAAATTGAAATAGATTTTCCAAGAAATGTGGTTGCAAAAATATCAGTGGCAGGTCATTTGTGTGAATTGGAACTAAGCCATTTTGATGCTGCAAAATATTATAACAGAGACCCATTTCCCATGCCATTTAGACAAAACGTAGTAGAAGCAAAAGCCAATAGTGCCACTTTCAAATGGGATGGCCGCATACTGGGTGGGGAACTACCTACAACTGGCTTGGGTGCTGGGCTACCCGCATGCTACTCACCTACCGGAATGTACGTTATGGAGTAATCAGGAAAATCTATGTAGTGTTTCATGAAAAAGCCGGATGTAATAAAGTAATCCGGCTTTGTTCTGATAGAAAGTATTTTATCGCTTAGTCAAACGGGATAATAATCTGATGATTTCGATGTAGAGCCATACAAGTGTTACCAACAAGCCAAAGCTACCATACCACTCCATATATTTTGGAGCAGCTTGTGCAGCACCCACTTCAATAGTTTCGTAATCAAATATTAAACGGAGCGATGCTATTACAATTACAAATAATGAAAAAATAATAGAAGGCCAGCTTGTATTTGACCAATCTGTAATGCTGATATTGATATTAAAAGCATAGTACAGCGTCATATCAATTAGATAAAAAATAAATATGCCTGCACAGGCTGTAAATACAATACTTCTTAACCGCTGTGTTGGTTTTATTACTTTAAAATTATAAAGCAAAAACATGGCAATGGCAACTCCAAATGTAAGCCCCACAGCTTGAATGACTACACCCGGATAACTCTCTTTAAATGAGTCATTGATAATAGCTGAAATAGCTCCAAGCAACAATCCTTCCAGCACAGCATACAAGGGTGCAAGCCATTGTGCAAGCGTAGGATTGAATCGAATGATTATGCCTGTAATCAATCCACCAATTAAACCCACCCACATTAAGGTTTGCATGGTCTGCAATTTTGGAATTTCATACAGATGCCAAGAATATGCGGCTCCGGCTAATACCATAAATAACAAAAAGCCAAACTTATTCATGGTGCCTTTTACCGTCATGAATTCGCCGGATTGTACATCCGTTGACTGATTAAAAACATTTTCATTGAGGGCCGGATTGCCAGAATTAAATAGAGCCATAGTTGATTTTTTTTGTAAAAATAAATGAATAATTAACACCCCAACACATTTCCCAAACCCCAAAAAACAGCCAGCCATATAAGACCCTTTACCAGAAAAAAAAGAAAGCCAGCTAAACCTATTCGTTTAAGCCACTTTGTAGGTTTGGAATTATCGTCAGCTTTTTTCATTTGAAACAGGAGTCTTTATAGCTGTAAGATGAGCTTTGCAAAATATATTAAACTCTTCTTCTGTACTTGCTTCAATATCGCCAGCTACTTCCATTTGAAAGAGTTTATTGTTTGTATAGTCAATGGTTAACATGCCATCTTTGATTAGCGCATTTTTGATTTCCGACCAAGGCACAAATGTTCTTATTAAACCATTATCGGTAATGCCTTCTTTATCAAAACCTTTTTCTCTATTTCTTTTAAACTGTATTTCAGCAAAAAGTAATATAAAATACAAAATGGCCAACCAGGTTGTACCATATTGAACCCTTATAATGATGAATGTGACTGCAATGACCAAAAATATATATCTGAAATTGATGGCATTTCCTCTTCTATTTTTGAAATAATTGTACCACAGTAATAAAGCTATAAAAATTGAGGATATGATAAATAATGGTTGTGCAAGTTCTGTATATAAACGTAAGAAATATACCAAGGGCAAAAAACTCAATAGTGCTCCAAAAACATCAGCCGCTGCGGTATTATTTCGTTTGAGCGTTATTACAAAGTCAAAATCTTTTGCCGCCATCAGGAGTTACTTTTGAGGAGCATATTACACATTTTCCAAAGGATACGGGCACCCACATTGGCATCTAAGCTATCATCTCCTACTCCCACTTCTACTAGGTCAAATCCAATGAGTTTTCTGCCGCTATTGATTATTTTTTTAAATAGATATAAAATCTGATGTGCTTCATATCCTCCAAAAACCGGAGTACCTGTGGATGGACAAAGCTTGGGATCCAAACCATCTATATCAAAACTGAAATAAACCTGCTGTGGCAGATGATTGATGATTTCATCCGTCAAGTGATCCCAGGTTTCTCCTGCAAACTGTCTTTCTTTTACTTCCTGATCAAAATAGGTAATAACTCTGTATTCACTCTTGCAGACATAATCCCATTCTTCTTCACAATAATCTCTTACACCCAGCTGCACTAGTTTTGAAATAGCAGGTATTTCTTCTAAAGCATTATACATAACAGAAGCATGAGAATATTTGAATCCTTCAAAAGCTTTTCTCAAATCGCAATGGGCATCAATCTGCAAAATTCCAAATGAACCATACTTTTCGCCAAGTGCTTTATAAAACCCGAGTGGTGTGCTATGATCCCCTCCTACTAATGCTGTAAGCTTTCCTTTATCGAGGAGCTCTTTGGATTGCTCATACACCCAGTTATTGAGCATATCACTGCCTTGATTGATATCCTTAAGGCTCTTACACATAAACTTATTTTCTGAAATATCTTCTTGCTCTGCAATGAATGAAATGTACAGCTCAGCCTCTTTTCGGAGGTAATCGCTTTTCATTAAAATTTTCTTTTCAGGATGACGCATGTAGAATCCTTGCTTCCAACCACCGGGCATATCCGGGTCAAATAAATCCACCTGCATACTTGCTTGAAGCAGGTGCTCAGGGCTTCGGGCTGTGCCGACACCATAACTTACAGTAACCTCCCAAGGCACTGTCAGTAGTACTAGTTTGCTATTCTCTTCTGTAGTGGGTAAACCAAAAATATTGTTGTTTGGATTTGCGGCACCATTTGCATCAAAATTAGATAAATCTGCCATGAAAATTTGAAATGTAATTTAAGTTTTTCTTAGAATTATTTAAAATATATTCGGGCAAAATAAAGGGATTAGACTTTTCATATAAACAAATACCCGCATTATATCTGGCTCTGCTTCTTTATGGTATTGTTGAGACATTTTAATTGACTTTTGTATTAGGATTATTGTATTGAAAATTTGCTTCCATCATTCCCCGAAGGGAAAAAAATCAATTCCATCAAAAGGATAATAAAATTGAATTAAAAAGTTTGCCAGATACTCATAGCCAAATAATACCCCATGGCCATACAGGCAATTATTTTAAGGAGTGAACTGATTAAAAAGCCGAGAAAGCTACCCATAGCTGCTTTGATGGCTATATGTGTATTGTTGCTATAGATCATTTCACCTATAAAAGCACCTGCCAATGGGCCAATAATAATGCCCCAAGGTCCTAACCAAAATGTGGCCAAAAATCCTAATACACAGCCCCATACACCATATTTACTACCACCAAACTTTTTTGTACCTATTACGGGTACTATATAATCCAACCCAATAATAACCAGCAAAATGATGCCCCAAATAATTAAAAACTTACTCGTAAAAGGCCTGTCATCCCTCATTTGCTGTAGCCATAGGGCAGCATAGCAAATAGCCGGCCCCGGAAGTATGGGCAGTACACTACCCACAATACCAACAAGGATCATGATACACCCTATGATCATTAAAAAAATATCCATGGGCGCAATATGCCACTTTTTTGAACGCATGGGTGCAGAGAAATTAAGTTTACTGATTTTTGAAACTAACTCTTGTAGTTTTGTATTACTTTTTCAATCAAATATTTATATCGGAAAATTATAGCATGGCATTTTTTAAACGAAATACTGCAAACTTAAAAACTAATAATGATACTGGCTTTGGAGCAAATGCTACCAGTCAGGGTGGTAGATTTATCAATAGAGATGGGAGTTTTAATGTACAGCGAAAAGGATTAAATTATTTAGAAAGGAGGAGCTTGTACTATGATATGCTGATGATGCCTACCGTAAAATTTGTGTTGGTTATTTTTTTAGGATTTTCTATTATAAATTTATTATTCACCGTCATCTATTTTCTTCTGGGTACAAATGAATTTATGGGTATGGTAACCAATGATAGCTGGGGCAGATTTAAAGAAGTATTTTTTTTTAGTTCACAAACATTTACAACAGTTGGATATGGAAGGATTAATCCTGTGGGGGATTTAGCAAACATGATTGCCTCTGCGGAAGCACTTTCTGGACTATTGTCCTTTGCCATCATTACTGGTTTAATTTATGGAAGATTTTCAAGACCAAAAGCATTTATACGGTTTAGTGATTATGGGGTAATAGCTCCTTATCAGGGTGGCACCGGTTTTATGTTTCGATTTGTATCTACCAAGGATAATCATATACTTACTGATGTGGAAGTAAGGGTAAATGTTGCTTTTACTGTACATGAAAATGGTAAGGATGTATTTAAGTTTTTTGAATTACCATTGGAGCGCAAGCGAATAGATTCTTTGGCTATGAGTTGGACCATAGTGCATCCTATTGATGAAAATAGTCCATTATACAATATGACAGAATCAGAAATTAATGATGCAGATACCGAGATTTATATTTTAATAAGGGCTTTTGATGATGTATTTAGCAATTCAGTGCTTCAGCGTTCATCTTATACATTCAAAGAAATAAAATATGGCTATCGATTTATACCCATGTATAAGGAAAGTGACGATAAAACAACCACCATATTAGACCTCAACATGCTCAGCGATATTAAAGAAGCCACACTTACAGCAATTACAAACGAATAGTCATGCCAGTATCAATTATTCATACCTATTTTTCAGCTTTCACTGATCTTCAATTGGCACAGATGAATGGTCTTGAAAAAGTATATAAAGAATGGAATGATCAGATCAATGTTATTTCCAGAAAAGACATTGATTCCTTATACTTGAAACATGTGCTACATGCACTTTCAATTGCTACTGTTTATGATTTTGCAGCTGGCACATCTGTTATTGATATAGGCACTGGTGGTGGTTTTCCGGGTATCCCTTTGGCTATTTTATTTCCTGACACGAATTTTATTTTGGTAGATTCTATTCAAAAAAAAATAACAGTGGTGAATGAAGTAGTGAAAGCATTGGATTTAAAAAACATTACCGCAATAGCAGAGCGGGCTGAAAACATTCAGCAACCGATTGATTATATTGTTACACGGGCGGTGGCAAAAATGAGTGACTTAATTTATTGGAGCAAGAACAAACATCCCAAAAAAATAATAGCACTAAAGGGCGGAGATTTAAAAGAAGAACTTGCACTTATCAAAAAACATATTCAACTAATTGAATTAAAAGATTTTTTTGATACCCCCGAGCAAAAAAAACAATTAGTTTGCGCCTATATCGTGGGATTAAGTGTGCATGCCAACCAATACCAAGTGCTAACACCCTGTAAATCGCCAGCCGAAACCAACTGTTACGTAACGTGGTCGAGTTTTAAAAAGGGCTATAACTACACGGGCAACGTAGACTTTTGGGGCGATGTATGTGTAAATCCGGTTTCGTGGACAACCGATACTTTAACGGCTTGTAGCAATGGTAGTGTAATGACAAACATCAGCCGTAAAAAACCTTACCACACCGAGGCACAAATAAAAGGCAACTTTTTGTGGGTAGACACAAAAATGCCGTTTGTCCGCAACTTTAAAATCCTTCATTTTTTAGATTACAACCTGTTTTGGCACGACATACAAAATAATGTAGCTTTAAGGGCAGATGAGTATCTGAACAAAACAAAATAAGTAGCCATGAAAATACACAAAGTAAAAATTTACCAAGAGTTTGATGCACCCATAGCACAAGTTTGGGAAGCCTTTAACGACCACGCTAATTTTGGTAAAATGATGGGTCAAAACGTGGACAGAATAGTAGATAGCCTTACTGCCGATAATATCAATGGGGTAGGTTCGGTAAGGTTGATAAAACTACCTATTGCCCCTTTTGAGGAAACAATTCGTAAATCAGAAAAACCAACTTGTATCGAGTACCAAATTAGCAAAGGCACGCCCTTGCATCATCATTACGGCAGTATGCAATTTAAAAGTTTATCTGCCCAAAAAACAGCACTCGATTATTCGATAGAGGTAGGCTCTAAAATTCCGTTGGTAGGCATGTTAATCAAAACAGCGCTGCAAAAAGGCATAGGTGGCAGCCTTAAAAATTATGCCAAGCGTTTGAAAAAATAATGGCTTAAGGGGTATGTATGATAGATAATGTAAATAAAATTGAAAAAGGTGGCTGCCTCGTAAATACGAGGTAGCCACCTTTTTTGCAAATAGCTCAATGGTAATTATTGAATGACAATGCTTTTTGAGACCACATTGTTTGTTTCGCTTTGTTCGGCAACTTGTGCCTGACTATCGGCAAGGTATAAAATATAGTAAGTGCCGGGCGTAGTAGTAGCCGGAATGGTGATAGAACGGCTTTTGGTAGTAGTGGCATTAGCTGCTAAGGCACTAACCGAGCTTGAGCCAAGCGACACATCGGTGGTTTCGTAGGTTTGATTGGTAGATAGATAAAATTGAACAGTGCTAGCTGCGGCTGCCCCCAAGGCATTATTTTTCACTACACACGATACAGTACCTGTGCTTCCTTTAATAATGCTAGCAGGCGCTATAGGCGTTTGTGTGATAAAATCGGGTAATACAACAATGCTAAGGGTAAAGTTAAACAAGTTATTAGTTTCGCTGTTTTCGGTTACTTGGCTATCGGCATCTACACGGCACAATACGTAATAGTTGCCTACTGCTGTTGTGGTGGGTATGGTTAAGCTTTTTTCGATAATAAACTGAGATGCGTTGGCGGCTAAGGCGTTGCCATTTACAAAACCTATTTCGGTATCGGTGGCACTATAGGTTTGGTCTGTTGATAGGTAAAAACGCACTTTACTAGC
>ERZ650309.257-NODE-257-length-26809-cov-6.803506_pt1 | contig 26809 bp, 23 predicted proteins | sample MGYA00376245_ERZ650309 | MGnify/ENA primary metagenome ERZ650309 (study PRJEB26733, sample SAMN07839294) | wastewater metagenome | biome: urban; feature: wastewater treatment plant; material: waste water | place: USA: North Carolina | collected 2016-04-26 ...
CATATTATTTGTATAATCCGCAATTTATTCGTATTTATATATTCCGTCAACAAAATAATTGTTGAAATCACAAATAATTTGCTGTAAAAATTGTAAAGCTGCTTCCCTCGGATGAAAACAGTGAAATTATTTTATCCACTTTATACATTGATGAAAAAAATTTATTAGTGAGAAAAGCGGTAACCACTACAAGGGAAAATGGTACATACGAAATTAACATGAGTTATGGAAAATACAGTCAATACGGACTACCCGATAAGATTATTTTTTCTTTCAATACAAAAGATTACAAACTACCAAAGGGTGTAACCTTAGAATTTGACGAAGGGGAAAAACCTGCTGATGCTGATAAACTCAAGAATAAAAAAGGCAGGGTAGAAATCACCTACTCATCCTATATTATCAATAAGGGAGTGGATGATTCAATTTTTAAGTAATGATGTGAAAACGATAAATTTTTTTGCTAAACCATTGCTTATACTTATGCTTTGTTTAGCTACAATGATCTCCTGTAACGAACAGAAAAATCCAGCCGCAAAAACCACTGAAAAAACAAAGTCAATCCACATTCAACCGCTCAATGGGTTTGATTCACTATTTGCAAAAGCAATTGCTTCCAAACTGAATGTACTATCTGCTGATATTGTGATTTTACCAGATTTACATGTTCCACTTAATGCTCTAAACGCTTCAGGAAAAAGATTTAGAGCAGATTCCATAATAAGATTTTTAAAAAATAATACACCAAAAGATTGTATAACACTTGGTCTGATTGAAAAAGATATCAGCACAACAAAAGGTAATCAGGCAGACTGGGGTGTGATGGGGTTAGGATACAGACCGGGCAATGCTTGTGTAGCTTCCACCTTTAGATTAAGCAAGCAAAATAAGCAGGAGCAATTGTTTAAAATATCCATACATGAGTTAGGGCATACCATTGGCCTGCCACATTGCGCAGAAAAAACATGTTATATGAGAGATGCAGAAGGAAGGAACCCTACGAATGAGGAAAAAGAATTTTGTGCAGCCTGCAAACAAAAGTTAAGCGACTTAGGCTGGAATTTAAAATCCTTATAATACAAATATTGTTATTTTGTTTTATAGTTACCCTCACAATCAACCTCTTCTGCAGCGCTTATCTGCATAAAAAAGAGTGTGCAAAACACACTCGTAAATGTTCAGAGAAAATATTATTTGAAAGTTACTCTGCTTCAGCTACTACCTCTTTAACTTCCGGTATCATGCGCTTCATCATGCCCTCAATACCAGCTTTTAATGTAACCATGCTGCTGGGGCATCCGCTACAGCTGCCCTGCATCATAAGTTTTACTACACCATCTTCATAGTCTTTAAATTGTATGGCACCCCCATCCATTTCCACCGCTGGTCTCACATAATTGTCCAACAATTCTTTAATACGTTTTACCACATCAGTATCTTCACTGAGTACAATATTGCTACTCTCTTGTTTTAATTGTGCAGCCGCTTCTTCATTTACTACCTCACCGCCATTTTCAAGATATTCTTTTAAAAACTGCTTGATTGGTGGAATAACTTCATACCAATCCTCGGTGTCAGAAGTTTTTGTGAGCGTTATAAAATTACTGGCAATGAAAACACTCTTGATAAATGGGAAATCAAATAATGCTGATGCCAACGGTGAGGGACCTGCTGAAGCCGCCTCTTGAAAATCAATGCTTTTACCGGGATATAGTAATTTATTGGCCACAAACTTCATCGTTTCCGGATTTGGGGTCATTTCTGTATAAATACTTATTACCGTATTGCCTGTTTTAATCATAACTCTACTTTATTCTGTGCAAACATAACAACCTTAATGGATAGAAGTTTACGATTCATGGAAACCATTTATTTTGCTGCCTGTGAAAAAAGGAAAAATTTGGCATTTGGCTACCTGTACTACTTGCCAGGCCATCATAAAGGAAACAGGTATTACAACTGAAAAATTTGTGATGCAGGACATTAAAACTGAATCAATAACAACTGATCAGTTGGCCGAAATACAAGGGCTGGCAGGAAGTTATGAAGCCGTATTTAGCCGCCGGGCCATGAAGTATAAAGAATGGGGACATAAAGAAAAAGCATTAAAAGAGGATGATTATAAAAACTACATCCTTCAGGAATATACTTTTTTAAAAAGACCAGTTGTAATAATTGGCAATAAAATATTTGCCGGCAGTGAAAAGAAAAATGTAGAAGCATTGAAAATAGCAGTTAAAGCATTGAAGACAAATGAATAATCAAAAAGACAAACCTACACAAGTATTATTGACTGGTTCAGCCGGATTTATAGGAAGCTGTATGCTACAGTATTTGAATGAAAAAGGAATCACAGATATCTATATTGTTGACGATTTTGGTATAGAGAAAAAAAGACAAAACTGGGAGCAAAAACAGTATTTAAAAAATATAGAAAGACAATACTTATTTGAATGGCTTGCAGAAGAGAAGCCTGCATTGGATATAGTTATTCACTTAGGTGCACGCACTGATACTACTGAATTTGATTATGCCGTACACGAAGCATTAAATGTAGTGTATTCACAAAAAATTTGGAACTATTGCGCCAAGCAGAATCTGCCATTAATATATGCATCATCTGCTGCTACATATGGTGATGGCAGCCATGGATATTTGGATGAGAATAAGCTTGCTTACCAGCTCACTCCACTTAATCCTTATGGAAGAAGTAAAAACGAATTGGATAAATGGGCTTTAATGCAGGAAAAAAGTCCCAGAGGATGGGCAGGATTGAAATTCTTTAATGTGTATGGCCCAAATGAATATCATAAAGGGAGGATGGCCAGTGTTATTTTCCATGCTTTTCTTCAAATGAAACAAAATGGTCTTGTGAAATTATTTAAAAGTCATAGACCTGATTTTAAAGATGGTGAGCAACTACGTGATTTTATTTATGTAAAAGATATTCTAACCATTATTTATTGGATGATGGAAGAAATGATTTCGAAGCAATGGACTGATAATAAAAATGGTTTATATAATCTTGGTACTGGTAAAGCAAGAAGTTTTGTTGATCTTACAAAAGCTACTTTTAAAGGTGCAGGCTTGGATGAGGTTATTGAATTTATAGATATGCCGGAAGACTTAAGAAATACTTACCAATATTTTACAGAAGCAACCTTGCAAAAACTGAGAGAAGCAGGATATGCAGCACAATTCTATGATTTGGAATCAGGTATTCAAGATTATGTAGGTAAATATTTGGTGCCCGGAAAATATTACTGACCATCCGTAGGTAAATATTTGGTGCCCGGAAAATATTACTGACCATCCGCCTGTAAAAAGAGCTTGGCTGGATGCTTTATATGTAAAACAGGTAATAGTTGTAAAAATTATTCATTGCAGATCGAAAACGAGGTCACCAATTATTTGTAAAATATAAAATTAAAAATGATGTGGATAGAAGCCGACAATAGGCTGTATAAAAAATTTGAATTTGAAAATTTTTCTGCCGCATTTGCATTTATGACACGTGTGGCCTTGGAGGCAGAGAAAGCAAATCACCATCCATTTTGGTCTAATGTATGGAATAGGGTAGAGATATGGCTAAGCACTCACGATGCAGGGGATATTGTTACACAAAAGGACCAAGACCTAGCTTATGCCATTGATAGATTACTTGACATTAAAGGATAAATAAGTTTATTTTCAGCAGTGTATTTGGTTATTCCTTCTTAGCTTTTCCAATAAAAAGTTTTCGAAGGATCCAAATTATTAACAACACCACAAAAATCACCATCAATACAGGTATCATAAAACTCAATGCCACTCCACCAATGGCTGCGGCGTTTTCTCCTGTAGCCACTAATGCGTTTCCTGTACCTGCTGTAAATTTTGTACTTGCCAACCTCAGCAAACCTGTGCCAGACTGTATGGTACCCGCAGACACACCTCCTGCTACCATTGCAAGAATCCATTGTAACAATTCATTATTTTCTTGACCGGGCAAAATACTATACGCTACTAAAGTACCCGCACCTGCTGCCAAGGGTGTGGCAATAAGGTCTGATAGATTGTCAACAAATGGAATATAATATGCAGCAATTTCTAATAAAGCGGCTGTAACAAAACAAATAACTGATGTAAGGCTTCCCATCCAGCTAACCGTATCTGGCAAACTAATCCATTGAAAATAGCCGGCCAAAGATGCAGCCAGTAATGGTATAAAAATCCGAAAACCACAGCAGGCACTTAGCGCTATTCCCATTGCAATAGCTGATATGGTTTCAGAAACTTCTGGCATGGCTCAAATGTAGTTGGATTCGGGAAATAACTACAATAACTCACTTGTATAAAAAACCATCTTTCGGCCATGAAATTAATCCACTAACACCGACAATACATTTTCCGAAGGAATAAAAATGCTTTTAATTCAATGGTGCAAAATCAATAGCCCCTTACATTTTTACCTTCATAATAATTGATGAATGCTTTATTTACAACTTGATTTCCACCCGGGGTGGGATAGTTTCCTGTAAAATACCAATCACCTAAATTTGTGGGACAACAATCATGTAAATCTTCTATGGTTTGATAAATAACCTGTACGGGTAAATCCAAACCAGGCGGGGTAATGAGTGCAGCAATCTTATCTGATATTTCCTGTGTTGTAAATGGTTTATAAACAAGGCGCACCAGATTCTCCGTATGCAATTGATTATTTCTGGCCAGTTCTTTAATTTGTGCATATACATCATCTAAAATAGCTTCCTGATTGGTATCTTTTAATAATTCAACGGCTGCTTTAAATGCTATAAAATCGCCCAATTTGCTCATATCAATTCCATAACAGTCAGGGTATCTAATTTGTGGAGCAGAAGAGATGACAATAATTTTCTTGGGCTCCAACCTCCCCAACATTCTAACAATACTTTCTTTGAGTGTAGTGCCTCTTACTATGCTATCATCTATTACTACAAGGGTATCCTCCCCTTTTCGCACAGTGCCATAAGTAATATCATACACATGCTGCACCATTTCGTTGCGGTTATTATCTTCCGTAATAAAAGTGCGCAGTTTTACATCTTTAATAGCAATTTTCTCTTGGCGAATTTTTCTGTTGATTACTTCTTGTAATTTTTCTTCCGTTATATCATTTCCCCAACTTAAAATACGGTCAATTTTTCTTTTATTCAGGTATTCTTCCATGCCTTTACACAATCCAAAATAGGCTACCTCTGCTGTATTGGGTATATAAGAAAAAATGGTATTTTTTAAATCGTATCCTATGGCATCTAAAACAGGCTTACTCAAGTGGTGGCCCAATGCTATACGCTCCCTATAAATTTTTTCATCGCTGCCGCGGCTAAAATAAATACGCTCAAAACTACAAGCCCTTCTTTCCTTTGGAGCTGCTATTGTTTCTATGGAGTAGCTGCCATCTACGGCTACAATCAAGGCTTGACCGGGCATTAACTCCATTACTTCATTTTCGCCCACATTAAAAGTGGTACGAATAGCTGCTCTTTCGCTGGCAGACACTATTACTTCATCATTGATATAATAGTATGCTGGCCTTATGCCGTGTGCATCTCTAAGTATGAAACAACTACCGCAACCTACTAATCCTCCTATCGTATAACCACCATCAAACAGTGGCACAGCTTTTCTAAGAGCAGCAGCTATATCAGGATTATTTGGCTGTTTGTCATCTTCTTTTGATAGAAAATGATGCACTACTTCCATCATGGCAGCCAGGTCACTTTGCTTTTGAAATTCACCGGGTTCAATATTTACCAGATCAAAAAGTTCTTCGGTATTTACCAGATTAAAATTTCCCGCCAAGGCAAGATTTTTTCCCGGCTCAATATTTCTTTTTATAAATGGATGACAAAAATCAACATTATTTCTTCCCTGAGTGCCATATCTGAGATGGCCCAAAAGCAACTCACCCATCATAGATACATGACCCTTCATTAGGCCTGGATGTTTCTTTATATCGGGCTGATAGCGTTCTATTTCAGCCACTTCGGTACCAATCTTATGAAATAATTCTGCTATGGGCTGTGGCGCATTGCTTCGTAAGCGATGCAAAAAAGGATAGCCGGGTTCTGTATGCAATTTTACAGCGGCAATACCTGCACCATCTTGGCCCCGGTTGTGCTGTTTTTCCATCAGTAGGTATAGTTTGCTCAATCCATAAGAAACCGTACCATATTGCTGTAAATAATATGAAAATTGTTTGCGCAGTCTGATCAAAGCCAGACCACATTCGTGTTTTATTGCATCACTCATAAGAACAAAGAAGGTGCAAAGATATAGTTTGATTTCATTCCCAAAAAGGCAAGTTTACTTGGCTGAGCTTGCAAAGCATTGCTTAAAATTTTGCTTATTATTCGGGATTTTGCTTAAAGATGTTTGAAAAAAAACTAAAAATTTACTGTTGTTTCCACTTGTCTTTTCAATCTGATTATGGCCTTTTAAATCATACTTTTTGTATAAAAGAAGAACCAAAATCAATAAAATTCCTTTTGAAAAATAAATATGTTTATTCGCCCTTCGGGCAATGAATTACGGCGTATGTATCTAACGATTTTTAATATTCATAAATTAATTTTTTCCCAAAACAGCAAATGCAATGGATAGCATATTTTTAGAATTGGTGTCTTGCCTTAGAATTGAATTTATTTATTTAATTGCTTTCATTTTTCTGATTTCAAGCTGTGCTGTTAATTATTTTGTAAGTCGATCGAAATGCTATCTCATATCGATGGCGATCATTAGTTCTGCCAAATGAATCACTTACTTGGGTCGTATAAATCTTATTATTCTTTTCTTCACTCATCATAATTCTTTTTGTCCAAAAGGGGTCAAATAATTTTACGAGGGGTCATTCTAAATGATAGAAAACTGTGTTTCTGGAAGGTTCAGGAACGTCCCAGAAATGTTTGGGGGCGTTCTGGAATTGTTTAGGAACCAGTATTTTTTTGAAATCGGCCCTCAAGTAGGAGTCTGCGTACCTCTACCCACCTACTAAAGGCTATAACAATATACCCGCAATAGTTGCTGATAAATAAGAAGCCAAAGTGCCGCAAAGCAGGGCTTTGAGACCAAGCTTAGCAAGGTCAGAGCGGCGTTCCGGAGCCAATGCGCCAATGCCTCCAATCTGCATACCCACGCTGCTGAAATTGGCAAACCCACATATTGCAATGCTGATAATCAGCAATCCTTTTTCTGATACAATCGGTACTTTGTTTTGAGTAAGATTTTGAAATGCTACAAATTCATTGATAGTAATTTTTTGCCCTAATAAAGTAGCGGCATTACTCACATCTTCAGCAGGCACACCCATACCCCAAGCAAAGGGATAAAAGATTTTACCAAATATCCAGTTCAGCGATAGATCAAATTCCCCATTGAAAATATGACCAATGCCCAATAGAATATAATCTAAACAGGCTATTACAGCAATAAAGCCAATCAGCATTGCTATTACATTCATTGCTATTTTAAATCCATCCCCAGCTCCATGACTGATAGCATCTATCACATTGGCATAGTTACTTTTTACTTCCATTTTTACTTTACCCATCGTTTGGCTTTCTTCCGTTTCCGGGTACATTATTTTGCTAATGACTAATGCACCAGGTGCCGCCATTAAGCTGGCGGTTATCAACTTTGGTGCAAGATCCATTCCCGCCTGTGCGCCCATATTTGCATACACCACCAATATGCCACCGGCTATACAAGCAAGGCTTCCGCTCATACTGGCCAGCAACTCACTTTTGGTCATGGTTTTTAAATATGGTTGTATCATAACTTGTGCTTCTACCTGACCCACAAAAGCACTGGCCACATTGCTCAAAGCTTCTGCACCACTTACCCTCATTATAAAATTCATGGCACGTGCAATGATGGAAACAATACGTTGCATTATACCATAATGATAAAAGATAGCCACTAAAGCACATACTAAAATTATAGTAGCAGTCACATTAAAAGCAAACACGAAGCCTCCAGCCATATAATTACCAATACTGCCATCCATTTGTTGTACACCTATGCCTGCATATACAAATGATGCACCCTGACGGGCAAACCCTTCAATCTTTTCCATGCCATGCCCTAATAACTGAAAAAAATCACCCACAGGCTTTACTTTAAATACAAGCAAGGCAATAATGGTTTGTAATGCAATACCACTAAGCACTAATCTATAATTGATTCTTTTTCTATTATTGGAAAAAAGCCAAGCAATGCCTAAAATAAGTAATATGCCCAATAAACCTTGGAATCGTTCCATAGCAATCTTTGATTTTTACGGCGGTAAAATAGGGGAAATAAATCCCCAATGATGATGCCTAAGAAGAATAAATGTATATCCTCTAACTTTTTACTATGCTGTTGGCAATAAATTTCTTTATATCAAACTGATGAAATAGTAACGTTATTACTCAGTATGACTACTGCTCAATCTTTTAAATGTAAAATTTCAAACCAGATGGATTTGACAATCATCTTTTACCCTATCCAATTACAATATTGATCATTCGGCCTTTTACAAAAATAAATTTCTTTACTTCCTTACCTATTATCCATTTTGATATACCCTCATTTGATAATACATTTTCTTTTGCATCTGCTTCTGAAATATCAATTGGCATCTGCAATGTTGTTCTCATTTTTCCATTTATACTGATTGGGTATTCTTTTACTGATTCAGCAGTAAAAGACGCATTATAAGTTGGATAATCAGCATCAATAATGAGCCCACCATTTCCCAAAGCATTCCATAGTTCTTCACAAATATGTGGCGCATAAGGTGTAAGCAAAATGAGCAGTGACTCCAAAATTTCTTTCTTATTGCATTTCAATTCATTGAGTTCATTTACACAAACCATAAATGCACTTACTGCAGTATTAAATGAAAATCGCTCTGTATCATCTTCTATTTTTTTGATGGCTTTATGAAGGGCCTTAAGCTCTACGGGAGTTGGTGTTTCCTTATTCCAAATGGCCCCTTTTATATCATCATAAAATAACCTCCAAAGTTTTTTTATAAACCTATGTACTCCTTCAATACCCTTAGTTTCCCAGGGTTTACTTTGCTCTATTGGCCCAAGAAACATTTCATACATTCTGAAAGTATCAGCTCCATATTTTGCAATTAAATCATCGGGATTGATTGTATTGAATTTTGATTTACTCATTTTTTCAGTTTCCACACCGCAATGATATTTTCCATTTTCTAAAATGAATGTTGCATTTTTATACTCCCCATTTTTCCACTGCTTAAACAGGTCAATATTCAAATAAATACCATCTACAAAATTGACATCTACATGCAATGCATCTGTTTCATACTGATCTTTTAATCCATAGGATATAAATTCATTTTTTCCACGAATCCTATAGGCAAATCTGGAACTGCCTTGTATCATGCCCTGATTTACTAATTTTTTAAACGGCTCATCAATACCTATATGCCCCAAATCATACAAAGCTTTTGTCCACATACGGCTGTAGAGTAAATGCCCAACAGCATGCTCGGTGCCGCCTATATATAAATCTACCTGACCCCAGTAATCGCTTGCCTTGCGGCTGCAAAATGAAGCCTCATTTGTAGGATCCATATATCTTAAAAAATACCAACTGCTGCCAGCATATCCGGGCATAGTATTCACTTCTCGAACGCCTCCTTCAAAGTGCTTCCAGTCATCCAATAAACTCAATGGCCCTTCTGCATTTTTTCCGACTTTTATTTCTTTCATTTCCGGAAGCAATACTGGCAATGTTGTATCATCTAAACTAATGGCCATACTATCCATCCACACAATAGGAAATGGCTCTCCCCAATAACGCTGCCTGCTAAATGCAGCATCACGCATTCTATAATTTATTTTCTTTTTGCCAATACCCAATTCTTCCAATTTGTCAACTACAACTTGTATGGCATCTTTCATCACCAATCCATCTAAAAAACCACTGTTTTCTAAAATGGCTTCTTTGGTAGGGTTTGCTTCTTCACCATTGTATGCATCACCTATGATATTGGTAATTGGTATATTGAAATGTCGTGCAAATTTAAAATCCCTCTCATCGCCGCAAGGCACAGCCATTATAGCTCCTGTGCCATAACCCGATAGCACATATTCACTAATCCAAATGGGTATTAAACATTCATTAAAAGGATTTTTACAAAAAGCTCCCGTAAATACTCCACTGATTTTTTTCTCTGCCATCCGCTCTCTTTCGCTTCGACTTTTTACATATTGTAAATAATCTGCCACTGCTTGCTGCTGATCAGTTGTTGTAATACTTTCGATCAAATCATGCTCGGGTGCAATAACCATAAAGTCAGCTCCAAAAATGGTATCGGGTCGTGTAGTGTACACCTTTAGTGTTAGGGCTGAGGAAGCTGGTATGCTGCCCTGTATTTCAAAATCAACTTCAGCGCCAACACTTCGGCCTATCCAATTTATTTGCATTTCTTTCATTGATTCACTAAAATCAATGTTTTCCAAGCCTTGTAGTAATCTTTCTGCATACTCAGTAATGCGCAAATACCATTGTCTTAGTTTTCGTTTTTCAACTGGGTGGCCACCACGTTCACTCACACCATTTACAACTTCATCATTTGCCAAAACAGTGCCCAAAGCTTCGCACCAGTTTACCTCCCCATATCCACAAAATGCAACTCTGTATTGCATTAAAATATCTTGTTTTATTTTTTCATCAAAAGATAGCCATGCATCAGATGAAAATTTTTGAATATGAAAATTATTATCAGGTATTGGATGATTGACGTTTCCTTCTGTATTGAAACTTTGTATCAAACCTTCAATAGGTTCTGTTTTATTACTGAGTCTATTGTAATAACTGTGGAATAATTGTAAGAATATCCATTGTGTCCATTTGTAATAACCTGCATCAGATGTGCGCACTTCTCTACTCCAGTCGTAGCAAAATCCGATTTTATCCAATTGATTTCTAAAGTTTTGAATATTCGTTTCGGTACTTATGGCCGGGTGTACACCATGTTCTATGGCATATTGCTCCGCAGGAAGTCCAAATGCATCATAACCCATAGGATGCAATACATTAAAGCCTTTCAGCCTTTTGTATCTTGCAAAAATATCACTGGCTATATAGCCCAATGGATGACCTACATGCAAGCCAGCTCCACTGGGATAAGGAAACATATCCAATACATAAAATTTAGGCTTGGAGCTATCATGAGATACTTGATAAGCGTTTCTGTCTATCCAAGTTTGTTGCCATTTTTTTTCAATCGAATTGAAATTATATTCCATAGTAAATAGCGTGTTTAGTGTTTAAAATGTCGCATTCCGGTTATTACCATTGCCAGATTATTTTCATTGCAGTAGGCAATACTATCTTTATCTCTGATACTACCACCAGGTTGAATAAAAGCTTCAATTCCTGCTGCATGAGCTATTTGCACACAATCATTAAAAGGGAAAAAAGCATCACTTGCCAATACGGCATTATGTAAATCAAATGCAAACTGGCCAGCCTTTTCAATAGCTTGGCGCAAGGAATCTATACGGCTCGTTTGGCCACATCCCTTACCCACTAATTGTTTATCTTTAATCAGCGCAATGGCATTACTTTTTAAGTGCTTGCAAATGATATTCGCAAAAATTAAATTGCTTTTTTCACCTTCGGTGGATATGCGGCCACCAACTTCTTGCCAATCTGAATAATTGCCAATATCTGTTTGTTGTATTAAGCTACCGCCCAATATAGATTTGTATTGTACAGTATTCAACTGTTTATAATCCGGATTGATGGTTAAAATAATACGGTTCTTTTTTGTACTCAATATCTCAAATGCATCAGCATCATAAGCAGGAGAAAGTATGACTTCAAAGAAAATGTCATTGATAGCTGAAGCTGTAGCAGCATCAATATTTCCTGTAGAAATTAGTATGCCGCCAAATGCACTTTCCGGATCACCAGCCAAGGCCGATGTCCAGGCATCAAAAGTATTGCTGCGGATAGCTGCACCACATACATTGGTATGCTTGATGATGCCAAAAAATACCTCCTCCTGATCTTTAAATTCAGAGGCAAGCTGCACAGCTGCATCTACATCAGTAAGGTTATTGTAGCTGAGTTCTTTACCATGTAGTTGTGCAAATACTTCAGACAGGTTACCATAAAATGCTGCTTGCTGGTGAGGATTTTCGCCATATCGTAAGGATTGCTTTTGGTGAAAAGGATTGAACACTGACGTATTAAAATAATTGGAGATAGCAATATCATAATTCATGACAACTTCAAATGCTTTTGCAGCAAATTCTTTGCGCTGTGTGAGTGTGGTACTTCCCTCCTGTTCATTCAATAGTTGAGTGATTATTTTGTAATCATCTTTTGCAGCAATGACAACAAGGTCTGAAAAATTTTTTGCAGCAGCCCTTATCATAGATGGCCCACCTATATCAATTTTTTCAATAATAGATTTTTCTTCTGTAGTATTTTTTACAGTTTCCTCAAATGGGTATAAATCAACAATTACCAAGTCAATTTCTGGTATTTGATAAGTTGCCATTTCTTGAATATCCTGAGGCTCTGCCCTCCTACCCAGTATGCCACCAAATACAACAGGGTGCAATGTTTTTACCCTTCCACCCAAAATGGATGGGTAGCTTGTGAGTGATTCTACAGGTATGCAGCTATAACCTTTTGATTCAATAAATTGCTGTGTGCCGCCTGTAGAATAAATGGTGACTCCCTGACGGGATAATGCCTCAATAACTGGCTCTAATCCGTTTTTATAAAAAACAGAAATGAGCGCTGAATTAATTTTCTTTTGCATGAAAAAGCTGTATGTTTTTGTTTGACTGCTATAAATTTACCATAAATGCGCCCTGCTCAAGCACATTATGAGTGCGCAAATGTAGTTGATGGCAGTCTTTTTGCCATACAGGCACTTTCCACCTACTATTACTACCATCAAAAATGACTGTAGAAGATTTAACTATTTGGTGTAGGGCAGCCCAATTTATGTTTGCGTTTTTAGCAACAATGATATAATCACAGATAGGGCTTTCGGTGGAGATAGTAGAAGATATATTATCCGTAACAATCCAGATTTTTTTGTTCGCAAATTGAATGACAGGGTTTCCGACAATTTGTGTGATGCTGCCCTGATTTTCATAGGTGTGATATTTAATACGTGATGGTTTCAAGTGAAAATTTCTTAAAAAATTATCATTGAGCAAATCTGTATCGCCCAAAAAATAACTGCTATGCCCAGCTATAAATTCGATGGCCATTTTATTGGGCACATTATAGACAATCATTTTTTGCTGTGCTTTGTTTGTAATTGCCCTCTTACTGTCTATGCATAAAAAACTAAGTAAGCAGCCCAATGAAATGATTAACAGCTTTGGTTTTTTTCTAATTATCCATCCTGCTATGCAGGCAATGAATAAAAGCAATAAAATGGATTGTAAAGTGTTGATGTATAACCCATCAGAAACAGAAAATGATACCGTATCAATCCATTCTATAAAATGATTCATCCACTGCGTGGATACAGTAACACCCTTTCCTAAAAACAAAGCAATAGGCTTACACCATGCAAAAATCAATAAACCAATTTCTGCATAAAGAATAAAACCTGATAGTGGTACTGCTATAAAATTTGCAATCCAAAATAAATTGGAAAACTGGTGAAAATGCAATGCTGCTATAGGAATGGTAAGTATTTGCGCAGACAATGACACAGCATTGAGCTGCCATACTATTTTCACAATTCCATTCCTAAAAAAGAAGTATTGGTATATGGGTCTATAAAAAATCATGATACTGAGTACAGCAGCATAAGAGAGTTGAAATCCAACATCCCATAAATAAAAAGGATTAATCAACAAAAGGATAAATGCAGATGCGGATAATGTAGCAATTCCATTTGGCTTATGATCCAACCACTCTGCCAGTTGAAATACCGAAAACATAACCGCTGCACGCAATACAGATGGAGCAGCTCCAGCTACAAAAGTAAATGCCCACAGCACCAGTAAAACAGTTAAGGTTTTCAGAAGAAGATAGTTTTTCTTTTTTCTAAATGGATAAAGTAATCTAAGCAATAAAACATAAATCATTCCCAAATGCAATCCGCTGATAGCAATAATGTGTACCACTCCAGTATTGCTATAACTCTGTACTAAGTCTCTATCTAAATCATTGCGATAGCCAATAAGCAAAGCTTCTGCAATGCCTAATTCTTTTGGACTGAAAATGTTTTTTCTAAGTATAGCTATAGCACTATCCCTTGCAGCAAACATGAGTCTGCGTAAATGCAATGGCTTTGAATTGGTTTGCACTGGAATGATATCGTCAGCTGAAAGAAAAGCCTGATGCGTAATGCCTTGAAATAAACAATACCTATTATAATTTAATGCGGCAGGATTCCCATTATTGCGAATGATATCAACCGGTTTTTTGAGCAGGATAGTATTGCCAAATTTTAGAGTTGGCAACATTTCTTCTTTCTTTAGATATAGAAATATTTTTCCTGTAGCAGCATGCTGCAAGCCATTGCTGTCTAGCTTTGCAAATACTTTACATATAGCTTTATAGGTTTTTCCTTTTGCAGACAATGGCTCATATAACTGTACAAAGAGCATTTCATCAGTATAGTTTTTTCCAAACCAGTTTTTGTCATTTCTACTATCTTGTAAATGAGTGAGCAATGCCCCCAGTATCAAAAAGAATACGAGGTACAAACTGCCTATCATTAGCCGAAGGCGATATTTAAGTCTAAAATTTAATTGTAGGGATATAAAGATTAAAAATCCAACAGTGCATATAGATGCAATAATCATTGTAACTGAAAATTGTACATGCCATTGTATGTAAATGCCTAAGACTAACGGAACTAATAGCCTGATGAAAGGATATGATCGTATTGATATAGCAGGTTCAAAAGGCATGCATAAAAGTAATCATATATCTTCATATATTTAATATTATATTTAGGCTATAGAAAGAATCAATGACTTATGCATCAGGCCATTGGACAAGATCAATTATTTTTTCTAAAAATTGCTGATCTACTTCATCGTATGTATTTAAAAATTCACTATCAATATCCAACACAGCTACCACTTTATTGAATCGTATTACAGGTACAACTATTTCACTTCTACTCTTACTGCTGCAAGCTATATGCCCGGGAAATAAATCTACATCCGGCACAATCAAAGTTATTGACTTTGCCCAAGCAGTGCCACATACTCCTCTACCTTTTTTTATACGGGTACATGCTACCGGACCTTGAAATGGACCTAATACAAGTTCATCAATTTTTACAATATAAAAGCCAATCCAAAACCAATTGAACTGCTCCTTTAAAGCCCCACATATATTGGATAAATTAGCAATGAGATCTGGCTCACCATCCAGCAATGCTGCTATTTGAGGTAGTAATCCATTGTATGCTTCTGCTTTGTTTCCTGTTGTCAATATTAAATCTTCTGCCATAGTTGTAGATTAAAAAATATTTTCTAAATCTTTTAAATGATGCACAGTATATGTGGCTGACACTGCCTTCTCTTCGGATAAGTAATTAACAAAAACAGTATCCCATCCTGCATTATTTCCTCCTTGAATATCTGTATCCAAATTATCGCCAATCATGATTGCCTGCTCTTTTACAGCACCGGTTTCATTCAATGCATAGTCAAAAATACCGGGCATGGGCTTAACACTATTACATCCCTGACTGGTGATTACTTTTGTGAAATAGGGGCTCAACCCACTATGAAATATTTTACGATGCTGTACTTCTTCAAAGCCATTTGTAATTAAGTGCAAATGATATCCTTTTGCTTTTAGATATTCAAGTATTTCAAAGCTATAATCAAACAATTTTTTTCTATTGGGCAGCTCACGCAAGTATGCAACAGAAAGTTGATTTGCAAGAGGCTCATCGGCTATTTTAAAATCAAGTAGTGCAAGCCACATACGCTTCCAACGAAGCTCCTCCTGTTTCATAAATCCCTGAGTATATCTTTTCCAGAGTTTATCATTATGGAAAATATAGCGCTCAAAAAAATCATCAAATGAATGCACCCCTTTTGTTTTTAAATTGAAAGTTTCATACAGCTGTATCATTGTATCTTTTGCATTTGTCTCAAAATCCCAAAGGGTATGATCTAAGTCAAAAAATAAATGTGGGTGCTTCAGCATGCTTTTCTTTTTCGGATGATTTGCCTTGCAAAAATAGAGCCTCTGCATATTGGATTCAAGTCTATAACTGAAATACTTATTTTTGAAAAGAAATCGCTTATGAATATAATCATTACAGGAGCATCCAGAGGATTAGGAAAAGCTATAGCATCCATTTTTGCTGCAGAAGGTCATACCCTTTTGTTGAATAGTATGAACGAAAAAAACCTTGCAGCAGCAGCAGAAGAACTTAGTATAGAGCACAATAATCATTCAATATTTTATTATGCAGCAAATCTTTCTGACAAGAAAGCAAATAATGATTTTGCAGAATGGTGCTTGTCAAAATGCAATCCGGATATTCTTATAAATAATGCCGGACGATTCAAACCAGGAAGTGCCTACAGCGAACCCTCAGAAACACTACAGCAAATGTTGGATGACAATTTATTTAGTGCTTACTACCTCACACAAAAAATAGCACCATTCATGATTAAAAACAGAAGTGGACATATCTTTAATATGTGCTCTATAGCATCACTGCATGCATATAAGAATGGTGGTACTTATAGCATCAGTAAGTTTGCATTGTCAGGATTTTCAAAAAATCTAAGAGAAGAATTAAAAGAGTTTAATATAAAAGTTACTGGCATTTATCCAGGCGCTACTTATACCGATAGCTGGGCTGGCAGTGGCGTTTCTCCTGAACGAATTATGGAATCAACGGACATTGCAAAAATGATTTATACTGCTTCCGCCTTATCCGCTGCTGCATGTATTGAAGATATCATTTTACGGCCTACAGCCGGAGATGTATAAGTCTTTCAGATAGCGGCTATCATACATTTTTTGAAGATTTTTTCTTGAATGATTCAATCCAATTTCATCGTCCAAAATCATCTTGAAGCCTTACAATATCATCTTCATCTGAGGGATTATTTGCATCCGTATGCTGCCATATTTCAGCAATAACACCCCATGTATCTAATCCCATTAATCTATGTCTTTCCCCTTGTTGGAGTTGAATATATTCACCCTCCTTTAAAATAATTTGCTTGTCTTCTTCATCAGAATGGCTTGTAACAACACCCACAGTTCCACTGATGCATTTCCATATTTCTGCCCTTCTATGATGGTATTGCCAACTGAGCCGCTTACCTGGTGCCACCATTAATATTTTAGGGCTTATTTTTCCAGATTCATTCACTTTTATAAAATGATTTGATGCGAAAAATTTTGCAACAAAAAAATCAGACTGAGTTTCGTTTAATACATAAAAACCACCCCATGGCCTTAATAAATCTTGGCTAACAATTTCAAAATTTTGTGAAGATAAATATTGAGCCACCTCTGAAAAAATACTGCACATTCTCATATTATATTTGGAATAGCAAATTTAGGGGCAAATAAATGCAAGATTGATAGTAAATTTTAAAATTGTACCCAAATGCAAAAAAATAATTTTTTGTATTTGTTATTTTCAATATGTTTGAACATTTAAACAAATATATATGTCCTCATTTATTATCAATCATTCCAGTGCAGTGCCGCTTCATGCACAGGTAGAAGATTTGCTGCGTAATTTAATCAATCAACCCGAATATCAGGAAGGTAAAATGCTGCCCAATGAAGTGGATATGGCAAAAAGATTGGGCATTTCAAGAAATACGGTACGGCAGGCTACCAATAAATTAGTATATGAAAAATTATTAGTGCGCAAAAAAGGCGTTGGTACAAAAGTTGCAAAAAATAGTGTTACCACACAGTTAGACCAATGGCATAGCTTCACACATGAAATGGATGAAAAAGGAGTCCATTTTAAAAACTATGCTATATCGGTAGAATGGGTAACGGCAGATAAAGAAATATGCAAGCTCTTTCACATCCCCGTAAAAACAAAAGTATTGATGCTAAAGAGAGTGAGGGGCTTAGATAGCGGACCTTTTGTATATTTCATTTCATACTTTCATCCACGCATCGGCCTCACCGGGCAGGAAGATTTTTCACGATCCTTATATGATATTCTTGAAAACGATTACCACAGTTTACCCACACTTTCCAGAGAGGGTATCAGCGCCATTGTTGCGGATGCAGAACTTGCAAAAATTTTAAAACTCAAGAAAGGGGATCCAATTCTTTATAGAAAAAGAGTGGTGCTTGATCCGGGCAATAGGCCAATCGAATATAATATTGGATATTACAGAGCAGATAAGTTCACTTATACCATTGATATCAAACGGAAATAAAATTTCTCAACTTCAATTTTCACGCAGTGAAAACCAAATTCCCATATACCATTTTACTTGTTTTAAGTATTTTGGTATCTACAATAACAAATGCTCAATCTACACTTTCATTAAAAGGTAAAATACTAAATGAAAAAGGTGAACCGCTACCAGGGGTTACCATAAATGTATTAAATCCAAAAGCAATTTTATTGAGCGAAGCTGATGGTAGTTTTGTCATATCAATTGCAAAAAAAGGTGCTTATGTACAGTTTTCATTTACAGGACTAAAAGACCAGGAACTCTTTGTAAAATCTACAAATGATATTTCAACAATTGTAATGACAAGCAATGCAAATGAGCTACAGTCTGTTGTGGTTATTGGCTATGGTACGGTGAAGAAAAAAGACTTAACAGGATCTGTGGCAATTGTAAAAGCAGATGAAATAAAAGCCGTGCCAGTTACCACATTTGATCAGGCATTACAAGGTAGAGCAGCAGGAGTAATTGTAACTCAAAATACAGGCAAGCCTGGCGGTGAAACCTCAGTACGCATAAGAGGCACTACATCCATCAATGCTGGCAATGAACCACTTTATGTAGTGGATGGTCTTGTAATAAATAGTGATGGAGGTGAGCTAAATACTGGGATTCAAAGAGGCCCAAGAGTAAGTGCATTAGCAGCAATTAATCCAAGTGATATAGAATCAATGGAAATATTGAAGGATGCCTCTGCCACTTCAATTTATGGATCAAGAGGAGCAAATGGAGTAATCCTTATTACCACAAAAAGAGGACGAACTGGTACAGGTTTGGTGAGTTTCGAATCCTATTATGGAATACAGCAAATTGCCAATAAATTAAATTTACTAAATGCTTCAGAATATGGAAACCTCGTAAATGAAGCAAAGATCAATGCAGGCCGCACACCTATCTACGTTAATCCCAAAAATTTAGGAGAAGGAACTGATTGGCAGAATGAATTATTTAGAGAAGCACCTATGGCTAACTATGCATTATCATTCACCGGAGGTGATGAGAAAACAAAATATGCCATCAGTGGAAACTTTTTTACCCAAGATGGTATCATCATATCTTCAGACTTTAAACGCTATTCCTTTAGAGCAAATTTAGATAGGGATGTTACGTCAAAACTCACTGTGGGTAGTAGTGCATCTTATGTAAGTGTAAGCTCCACCGGAGTACTTACAAATGCAGGCACAATCATACCGGGCAATGTAACAGGAGCCTTATTATTTAACCCTATTTTACCGGTTTATGACTCTGCACAAAAAGGAGGTTATACTTTTCAAAATGACAGAGGTGGGAATATCGGTAATCCTGTAGCAGACGCAAAAGAATATACTTCCTATGGCGTAAGCAGCAGATTCATTGGAAACTTCTATGCCAGATATAAAATTGCTTCTACATTAGAGTTTAAAACCAGTTTTGGATTAGATGCATTTGATCAAAAAGATAATTCTTTTGGCCCTAATTATTTAAAGCGTACACAAGCCAGCAAAGGAGAAGCATCTGTTGGTACAATACGTGGGCAAACCTGGCTTTGGGAAAATACAATTAACTATAACAAACACTTTAATGACATACACAACCTTAACATTGTAGTAGGACAAACAGCACAGCAATTCAAGAATGAATCCCTCACCGCCATCGCCTTTGATTTTCCGGATGATCGCACAGGGTATCATAATATTTCTGCAGGACTCAATCCACAAAAACCAATCAATAATGAATCCAAATGGAGTTTGCTTTCTTACTTAACACGCATCAACTATTCATTAAGCAATCGTTATCTATTTACATTTACCGGAAGGGTAGATGGTTCATCAAAATTTGCTAAAGGAAATCAATATGGTTTCTTCCCATCAGGTGCCGTGGCATGGCACATCAGCAACGAAAGATTTTTAGAAAATACTTCATGGATCTACGATTTAAAGCTACGTGCCAGTTATGGCATTGTAGGCAATCAGTCCATTCCTCCTTATCAGTCTTTGGCTTTAATTGGCGCCTACGGTGAAGGTGTCTTCAATAGCTCAGCAGGCGCTGAAATATACACAGGTCTTGAGCCACTAACTTATAGCAATAAAAACCTTAAATGGGAAACAACCAGCCAGTCAGACATAGGGGTTGATTTCTCTTTATTGAATAGTCGCATCTCTATTACGGCAGATTATTATCATAAGCTTACAAGGAATCTACTTTTATCTACACCCATACCTACAACCACTGGTTTTAGTTCTACAGTACTCAATGTTGGTAATATTGAAAATAAAGGATTTGACTTTGATATTCGCACTAACAATATTGACAAGAAAGTAAAATGGAATACATCACTTAATATTTCAATCAATCGCAATAAGATTACAAATCTAAATAGTGATGACGATATTCTCTTTATAACTCTATTGAGAGAAGGACAGCCGGTAGGAACTTTTTTCGGATATATATTTGAAGGTATATTTCAAACAGATGAAGAGGCTGCAAACAGTGCAGTACTTATAGGCCAAGAGCGCACCGCTCCCAACCCCGCCTCTTGGGCAAGAGCTGGCGATCGGAAATACAAAGACATCAATAGTGATGGCGTTATTGATGCAAACGACAGGGTCATAACCGGTAGTGCTCAACCAGATTTTGTATGGGGAATGAATAATACTTTTTCTTATGCAAGTTTTGATTTAAGTGTTTTTTTTCAAGGCAGTCAGGGCAATGAAATGCTGAATAATAATAATATTGATTTACTCAATTTTACTGGCCAAAACAATGTATTGGCAGAGCCAGGTTTAAATAGATGGACGCCTGAAAACCCATCTAACCAATATCCCAGAGCTGTATCAAATGGTAGTTTGGATTATGCTGTTCAATCTACAGTTTATGTAGAAGATGCCTCTTATATACGATTAAGAAATATAACTTTAGGGTATCGTTTACCACAAACAATTATTCGTAAACTACACATACATGATTGCAGACTATATGCAAGTGCATCCAACCTGTTTGTGTGGACTGATTATTCAGGCTACGATCCTGAAGCAAACACCTATGGTCAAAGTACTTTTTTAGTGGGGGTAGATCAAGGCGGATACCCACAGGCAAAGTTTTTTACAGCAGGCATAAACATTGGTTTCTAAACAAAAAATTAAGTAAGATGAAAAAATATTTTTATATACCCATTGTCTTCGCCACAGTAATATTTTGCAATATTTCCTGCTCTAAATTTTTGGATGAAAATCCACCAAACTTGATAGATGAAGAAAAGTTTTTTGAAACGGAAGCAGATGCAATTGCCTCGGTAAACTCAATTTATTCTTATTTAAACGCTCAAAAAGCAGCACCATTCACCGGCACTTATCACAGTACTTTCTGGGCTGTAATCGGTCTTGCATCAGACGAATTAAAACAGGGCAATCTGGAGCTAAATCATCCCAACATGGAGCCTATTGGCAATTTTACCTTCAGCCCTCTGTACACTGAATTTGCTGAAATATGGCAGCAACAATATAAGCCCATCACATTGGCAAATATTTCAATTGAAAATATTCCATCTGTTGATATGGATGAAACACTCAAAGGAAGATTAGTGGGTGAAGCCCGTTTTTTGCGTGCCCTACTTTACTTTAACATGGTTCGCATGTTTGGTGAAATTCCCTTGGTGCTGTCTGCCACAGAACCATTATCACCCACTCCATCTTCTGAAGATGCTATCTATGATGCAATCATAAATGACCTCACCGAAGCCATCAATGTATTGCCTGATACATACCCTCCAAAAAATGGGAGAGGCCGTGCTACTAAGGGTGCAGCAAATGCCTTACTGGCAAAAGTGTATCTCACTAGAAATAATTGGCAGGGTTGTATTGACCATTGTATGAATACAATCAACTCTGGTCAATATGATTTGTGGCAAGATTTTGCAGATGCATTTAAACTCAAAAACAGAGGTGGTAAAGAGTCTGTTTTTGCTGTTGGTTTTGGAGATGCAAATGGGGCAATTAGTTTTTGGGAAGTAGGTCAATTTTTAGTAAGGCTGTTACCACCTGCATTGCAGCAGGAAGGTGTTATAAATTGCCAAGGCTGGCAATATCCTACACAAAATTTGTATAATAGTTTTGCTGCGCAAGATAGAAGAAGAACCGTAACCTTTGGAACCATTGCCAACGGGAATCCAATAGCACCATATATCATCAAATATTGGGACAGACCGGCTGAGCCAAAAGGCAATGAAAGTGAAAATGATTTTCAGGTTATTCGATACTCAGATGTACTACTCATGGCAGCAGAAGCATACAATGAAGTAGGTAATACACCGGAGGCAGAAAAATATATTAACCTCATCAGAAAAAGAGCTCGTTGGGATGGTACAAAATACTTGAATATTTTACCCGATATATCTGGACTAAATCAATCCCAATTTAGAGATACTGTATTGAATGAACGCAAATGGGAATTGGTATGTGAGGGACATCGTTGGTTTGATTTGAAGCGTACCGGAAAACTCGAAACTATCGTTCCTCTATCAAAGTCGGGCATATTGCCGCAGGCAAAAAATTATTTATTTCCAAAGCCCCAGCGGGAAATTGATCTCAACTCAAACCTAATACAAAATGATGGATATTGATCAATATAAAATTGTCTTGTTTTATTTTTTTACAAAGTTGATACAACCCTTGTATGAGTAAAATATATGATATCTGTATTGACTTAGGTGGCACCAAAATAAAAATAGCTTTGGTGAGCAATGGCATGGTGTTTACTTCAGAGGTGATAGATGCGATTAGTGCTAATGGACTCAAAGAAAGATTGCATGTCATACAGGATATTGTGGATGCCATGTTAGAAAAGCAACAGATACCATTGAGTACTATTGGAGCAGTTTGCATTTCAGTGCCGGGCATTGTAGATCCTACAGCTAAAAGAGTTTTATCCATCGATAAAAAATTTGCTGATGCGCCGCAGATTGATTTTTTAGCATGGGCCGATGCATGTTGGCATTTACCATTATTCATGGATAATGATGCTCGCTGTGCAATGATTGGAGAATGGAAACATGGTGCTGCTAAAGGCTATCTTGATGCTGCAATCATGACATTGGGTACAGGCATTGGTAGCTCTGCTATAATGGATGGAAAAATAATACGAGGTAAACATTTTATGGCGGGCATACTTGGCGGTCATAGCACCATAGATTTATATGGAGATAGATGCAACTGTGGCAATATAGGTTGTGGAGAAACGGTGATAGCCACCTGGAATATTGCTGAAAAAATAACACAGCATATTGAATATCAAAATAGCAAACTATTTCAAACTATAAAACTTGATTTTGAAAGCGTTTTCAAACTTGCTAGTTCTGACCCACTTGCACAAATAATGCTAGAAAAAGCACTACACACTTGGGGTGCTTGTGCCGTCAATTTAATACATGCTTATGATCCGGAAATATTGGTGCTATCTGGCGGCATTATGCAAAGTGCAGATGTCGTAATACCCGCCATACAATCTTATATCAACAAACATGCTTGGACTCCTTGGGGCACTGTACAAGTTGTACCAGCAATGCATATTAATGAAGCAGCATTTTTAGGCGCAGCCGAATTAAATAAAATGAATCTATCAACATGAATCTTATAAAAAATAAATCGAATTATGATATGCTTCCCAGTATAAAAATTGATGGGCATCAATGTTTTACCGGGTGGGATGCTATCGTCAATGTAATCCGTCAGCATGCTCAAAAAATCGATGCTGCAAAAAAAATAATAGCCATTGAATGTTATCATGGTGTAGACACGAATGAATTGTGTACTGCAATGGAAGCATTGCATAACGACGTTAGGATAATACATTCGGCATTAGCATTAAAACAGCATGCTGAAATTGATAAAATGGTTTATCCATTTGTAACCGACGACCCAGTTTTTGGCTATATGACAGATCTGCGTTTTGAAGACTTTTTTTCAACAGAAAAAATAGCTGCTGCAAGCAACGAAATACAGTTATGTCCTAATGAATTTATTATCGTGATTGGGCAGGGGGCTTCTTTAATTGTAACTGATCCTGATTTATTGATTTATGCAGACATGCCTCGGTGGGAAATACAACTGCGCTATCGTAAAAATAAAATAAGTAATCTTGGTATTTCAAATACAGATGCGCCATTTAGTTACCAATATAAACGCAGCTATTTTGTGGACTGGCGTGTGTGTGACAGTCATAAAAGATTAATAACTGAGGATGTAGATTTTTATTTAGATACAACAATCTATGGCAATGCTAAATTAGTATCTGCTGACGCAATGTGTGCAGCGCTTCACGCAGCTATCAACACACCTTTTCGCTTAGTACCATTTTTTGACCCCGGGCCATGGGGTGGTCAATGGCTAAAAGAGGTTTGTGATTTACCCAGGAATGAAATAAACTATGCTTGGGGTTTTGATTGTGTGCCAGAAGAAAATAGTTTGATGTTTGACTTTGATGGTATATTGTATGAACTGCCTGCTATCAACTTAGTGTTCGCATATCCTGAACAATTGATGGGTAAAAAAACCTATGCATGTTTTGGCGCAGAATTTCCCATACGATTCGATTTTTTGGATACCATGCAAGGAGGAAATTTAAGTTTACAAGTACATCCTTTAAAAGAATATATCAGGAAGCATTTTGGGATGAAATACACGCAGGATGAGAGTTATTATATTTTGGATGCAGCACCAGAAGCATTCGTATATCTTGGATTGAAGGACAAAGTAGATGCAAATAAAATGATGGAAGATTTACATCTTGCACAATCCAACAATGATTGGTTTTACGCAGACGAATATGTGGAGAAATGGGAAGTGAAAAAACATGATCATGTACTCATTCCATCAGGCACTGTACACTGTAGTGGTGCTAATAGTATGGTGTTGGAAATAAGTGCTACACCATACATTTTTACTTTTAAACTTTGGGACTGGGGCAGGCTGGGCCTTGATGGTAAACCCAGACCCATTTCATTGGAGCATGGCAAAGAAGTGATACAATGGAACCGTACAACAGAATGGACAAAACAAAACTTATTGCATCAGGAAAAACAGATAGCCAGTGGAGATGGTTGGGTAGAAGAACAAACAGGGTTAGACAGTAGTTCATTTATTGAAACAAGAAGACATTGGTTTTCAAAAAAGGTAACACATCATACCAATGGCTCAGTAAATGTGATCAATGTAGTGGAAGGAAAATGCATTATAGTGGAGAGTCCTGAAGATGCATTTAAACCGTTTATAGTGCACTATGCCGAAACCTTCATAGTGCCTGCCGCCGTTGAAAAATATACAATACGGCCTTATAGGGAAAGTGAAGGCCATACTTGCGGTACTTTAAAAGCATCTATGCGTATTGAAAATCTTGAAAATATTCATAAAAACTAAATAATATGCCACAAGAAAACAAAGCCTATCTCTTGAAAGCCACTGCTGCAGCAGCTTTGGGAGGTTTATTATTTGGTTATGACACAGCAGTAATTTCTGGAGCTATTGGTTTTTTGAAAATAAAATATGCACTTTCTGCCGCAATGGAAGGATGGGTAGCATCCTGCGCATTGATTGGTTGTGTAGTAGGTGCAGCATTGTCCGGCACACTCAGCGATAAGATTGGTAGAAAAAAAGTGTTATTGATTTGTGCTTTGCTTTTTGGCATTTCATCTGTTGGCACAGGCATCAGTAATCTGGATGGATTTATTTTTTTTAGAATGATAGCTGGTGTTGCCATTGGCATGGCTTCCATGGTATCACCCATGTATATTGCTGAAATAGCACCTGCTTCAAAAAGGGGAAGCCTGGTTTCTATCAATCAGCTCGGTGTGGTATCGGGCATCTTGATTATCTATTTTGTAAATGCCTACATAGCAGGTTTATATGATGAAGCATGGAATGTATCTTCAGGTTGGCGATGGATGTTTGCATCAGGTGCATTGCCTTCTATTATTTTTTTGCTTGCACTCATTGCAGTTCCTGAAAGCCCCAGATGGCTTGCAAAACAAAATCAATGGGATGCCGCCACAGCCATCGTTATTAAAACAAATGGTGCAGTGCTCGCACCTACTATAATACAGGAAATTAAAGAAGCACTTCACCAAGAACAAGGTAGCATTCAAGAAATATTTAAACCAGGCATTCGAATGGCAATTGTTATAGGGTGCTTGTTGTGTATTTTTTCACAGGTTACAGGCATCAATGCCATTATGTATTATGCACCCGAAATATTTAAAGCAACCGGCTTTAGTTCAAATGCAGCACTCTTACAAACAGTCATGGTAGGCGCAGTTAATCTATTGTTTACATTAGTGGCTATTCCCCCTACTCGAGCAGGTCGGGTTGCAAAAGCGGGCTAACGATTGAGCAATT
>ERZ650309.258-NODE-258-length-26613-cov-8.944273_pt1 | contig 26613 bp, 26 predicted proteins | sample MGYA00376245_ERZ650309 | MGnify/ENA primary metagenome ERZ650309 (study PRJEB26733, sample SAMN07839294) | wastewater metagenome | biome: urban; feature: wastewater treatment plant; material: waste water | place: USA: North Carolina | collected 2016-04-26 ...
CTTCAATGGTCACACGCAACATACGGCGATTATTAGGATCCATTGTCGTTTCCCACAATTGATCAGGATTCATCTCACCCAATCCTTTATAACGCTGAATAGCGTTACCACGACGAGACTCTTGCATTAACCATTGCCAGACTTGCTTAAACTCACTGACTAATAGCACACGCTCACCACGTTTAATATACGCGCCCTCTTCTAACAGGCCTGCGATCTTAGCGGCCAATTGCGCAATACGACGATACTCATTAGAAGCGAAGAAGTCATAATTCAAACGATAGGTATGAGGCACGCCATGTGCGACCATTTCTATTTGCACCACAAAACGATGTTGTTCGGTATCTTCAATCGTCTCCACCAAGAAACGTTGGCTTGGATCAGCTGCACTCGTTAACACTGTTTGCAACTTACTTGCCCATGCCTCAACCGTTGCTTGTTCACCCAAAGTTTCACTATTCAGTGCAGGCAATTTTAATAGTTGCTCAAGTAATACATCAGGATAAACGCGACTCATACGACGAATCGTGCCTTGTACACTACGATACTCAGCCAATAACTCCGCTAAAGCAGTGCCCAATACAGGTGGCGCAGATGGGTTAACATATAACGCTGCATCGTCTAATGCAGTATCCGTGAGATACACTTCTAGCGCATCATCATCCTTAATATATTGCTCTTGTTTACCACGCTTCACTTTATACAACGGCGGTTGGGCAATATAAATATAACCACGTTCCAATAACTCAGGCATTTGTCTAAAGAAGAAGGTCAACAACAAAGTACGAATATGTGAACCGTCAACGTCAGCGTCGGTCATGATAATAATTTTATGATAACGCAATTTGTCTGGATTATATTCCTCACGGCCAATACCACATCCTAACGCGGTAATTAGCGTGCCAACTTCTTGCGAGGATAACATCTTATCAAAACGAGCTTTTTCGACATTCAAGATTTTACCTTTTAACGGCAAAATCGCTTGCATTTTACGGTTACGACCTTGCTTAGCTGAACCACCCGCAGAGTCACCCTCAACGATATATAATTCAGATAATGCAGGATCTTTTTCTTGGCAATCGGCCAATTTACCGGGTAAACCAGCAATATCTAAAGCGCCTTTACGGCGGGTCATTTCACGGGCACGACGAGCTGCTTCACGTGCTCTTGCGGCTTCAACAATTTTGGCAACAATAGATTTAGCAGCCGCTGGATTCTCTAATAAATACTCTTGCAAACGTTCGTTCATGGTTGACTCAACCACAGGACGAACCTCTGAAGAAACTAATTTATCTTTGGTTTGACTTGAGAATTTAGGATCTGGCACTTTAACCGACACAATCGCGGTTAACCCTTCTCTTGCATCATCACCAGTTGGCGAGACTTTTTCTTTTTTCAGGACATTTTCACTTTCAATATACTGATTAAGAGTACGTGTTAACGCACCTCTAAAGCCTGCTAAGTGTGTACCACCATCACGTTGAGGAATGTTGTTGGTAAAACAAAAAATATTTTCTTGGTAACCATCATTCCACTGCAAAGCCACTTCAACGCCAATACCACTGTCAGTTTGTACATTAAAATGAAATACTTTATTTAAGCTAGTTTTATTGGTATTTAAATAATCAACAAACGCCGCCAAGCCACCTTCGTAAGCAAAAACATCTTGTGCGCCTGTACGCTCATCTTTTAAAACAATACGTACGCCAGAATTTAAAAATGATAATTCACGCAAACGCTTAGCTAAAATATCATAGGAAAAATGGATATTGGTAAAGGTTTCTGCACTTGGCCAAAAACGCACTTCTGTACCACGACGTTCAGTCTCCCCTATTTCACGTAAAGGATATTGCGGTTCACCGTGTGAATAATCCTGCTCATAAACTTTACCATTACGACGAATAACTAAACGTAAACGCACTGATAAAGCATTAACTACCGATACACCCACGCCATGCAAACCACCTGATACTTTATAAGAGTTTGTGCCATCTTCCGCACCAAACTTACCGCCAGCATGAAGAATCGTCATAATCACTTCAGCAGCAGACACCCCTTCTTCAGGATGAATATCAACAGGAATACCACGACCATCATCGGTTACGGTAATAGATTCATCCGCATGAATAATCACATTTACTTCACTACAGTAGCCTGCTAATGCTTCATCAATCGCATTATCGACCACCTCAAAAACCATATGATGCAAGCCTGAACCATCGTCAGTGTCACCAATATACATGCCTGGACGTTTGCGTACGGCATCTAAACCACGCAACACCTTAATACTAGAAGAATCGTAATTATTACCGTCAGTCATGTTTTTTCCTCAAAAAACCAATAACATCACCGTGTTTAGAGTGATGCTGTCATCTGCTTTACTTATTTAGGCCTTACGCGATTATCGCTTATTTGGCCACTAAAGATTCTCTTTAAATGTTTTAGCTCACTGAGCCAATCAATAAAATATCTATATTCGACTTTTTAGATAAAGACTTATTCTCTACCCATATTGCAACAAAACTTCACCTTGTTCCACGTGAAACAATTTTGCTTGACCATCCAATGCCAATAAAGTTGGCCATATATCGTCGGCTTCAACTGCCGTAATCAACATTTGCGCCCCCAACTGATGCAACATTGCTAAAAGGCGACTACGTGCTTGTTTATCTAGTTCAGATGATAAATCATCCAACAAAACCACACACTTTTTCTGATAGGTATTTAAGTAAGCCACTTGTGCCAACTTTAATGCACACACCAATAACTTACGTTGGCCTCGTGATAATACCGCTTCAGCCAAACCCAATTCCGTTTTTATTTGTACATCTGCGCGTTGTGCTCCAATTTGGGTAAAGCCTCGTTGTTTATCTTTTTCTCGACTTTCAGCCCAAAGAGTCTGCAAATTTTGCTCAACATCAAAACCCACAATATATTCTATTGTTAATTGATATTGAGGTAATAGTATAGCACAAGCCTGCTGTACAAAATTCAACCAACCCTCAAATACTCGCTGACGCATCTGGTGCAAGCTTTGCGCATTTGTTGCTAACTCTTGCTCCCAAACTTGCCACTCTAAATCATCAACTTTATCTTTTTTTAACAAGGCATTTCGCTGTAATAATGCGCGCTGATAACGCTGCCATGTTGTAAAAAAATTTTGTTCCACGTGAAACACTAGCCAATCTAATAATTGTCGCCGTGGTTTTGTACCTGAATCTAATAAAGCCATAGATTCAGGATCAATTAATTGCACAGGTAAATCATAAGTAAGCAGTGCCATATTTGCGACAATTTGTCCATCACGCTTAAGTATTTGACTTCCTTCAATATTTTTTAAAATACCTAGTTGCTGTCCCTGATTTAAACGACTAAATATTGTGCATTGCTCTTGGCCATGCTGAATAATCTTACGAATTTGATGACTACGGAAAGATTTCCCCATGGCCAATAAATGTACAGACTCCAAGATAGAGGTTTTTCCACTGCCATTATCACCATAAAACAAGTTCAATCGTGACAATGACAGCGAACAAGGACGCAAATTGCGCACCCCTGTTATCAACAGCCTATCTAACACTTTTATATATCACCATTTATAGGCGCATTGGCATAATAACATACAAAGCATCTTGGCTATCTGTTTCTTGTACCAACATTGATGCATTAGAATCACTCAAGATCATTTTGGTGTTTGTACCTTGCAAAACACCTAACACATCAATTAAATACTGAACATTAAAGGCTATTTCTAACTCTTCGCCATTATACTCAATAGCTAGTTCTTCACGCGCTTCTTCTTGCTCTGGGTTATTCGCCTGAATACATAATTCATTGTTTTTCAACAAGAATCTTACACCTTTATATTTCTCATTTGTCAAAATAGAAGCACGCTGTAATGCTTGTTTAAAATCTTCGTGGCTAATTAACACAATTTTATCACCACCACGTGGTAAAACGCGTTGATAGTCTGGGAATTTGCCATCAATCAATTTAGAGGTAAAAGACACAAAGCCCTCAACCGATGCTTCTTCATCTTTTTTCTTGGCAGAGCTAATTGGCAAGGTCACTTGCAAATGGTTATTACCAAAGGTTAAGTGTAATGCGCTATCGTCATCACTCAACAAACGCTGTAACTCTTGTACACCCTTACGCGGCACAATGACTTGAATCTTGTCTGTGGGCACGGTTTCAGCTTGGGCATCAAATAACGCTAAGCGGTGACCATCAGTTGTCACAGCCCGTAATTGGTTGTTGGTAACTTCAAACAACATGCCCGTTAAATAATAACGTACATCTTGTTGCGCCATGGCAAAGGCGGTTTTTTCAATTAAACGCTTTAAATTACCTTGGCTAATGTTTAAGGAAAATGCACCTGCATCTTCTTCTAAACTGGGGAAATCTTGGGCAGGTAATGTTGCCAATGAAAAACGACTACGCCCCGATTTAATCAATAATTTATTTTCATCTAAACTTAATTCGATATTGGCAGTGACGGGTAATGATTTGCAAATATCTAATAATTTACGGCAGGGAATAGTAATTTCACCTGCTTGGACAAATTGCTCTGCGGTTAATTTTTGCGTGGCAACTAATTCAACTTCTAAATCCGTTCCTGTAAAAGAAATTTCGTCTTCTGTGACACGTAATAATACATTGGCCAAAATCGGCATGGTGTGTTTTCTTTCTACAACACCTGCAACCTGTTGTAAGGGTTTTAATAATTGGTCTCGTGCCATGGATAATTTCATAATGCTATCCTCGTAAATAATTAACCGTGTAATGAACGGATTAAATTGTGATAATCTTCGGCGACTTCTTTATCCAATTTACGTAACTCATCGACTTTGTCACAAGCGTGAATTACGGTCGTATGATCGCGTCCCTCAAAGGCAGCCCCAATATCTGGATAACTCTCACCCGTTAATTCACGAGCTAAAGCCATGGCTATTTGTCTAGGCCGTGCATAAATACGGGTTCGTTTATGTCCCGTTAATTCTCGTAAAGGGATTCGATAATATTCAGCAACCATTTTCTGAATACTGTCGATATTCACTTGCCGAGCACGTACGGCTAATACATCTTTTAATGCGTGTTTAACGATATCAATATCAATTGCACGCCCTTGAAAACGAGCTGTTGCAATCACTTTATTTAATGCACCTTCTAATTCACGAACATTAGCCTGAATATGTTGTGCAATAAATAACGCCGCAGGTTTTGGTAAATCCATTTTATTAACTTCAGCCTTTTTTCTTAAAATCCCCACACGAGTTTCTAAATCAGGCGGATCTAACTGCACCGTTAATCCCCAAGAAAATCGAGATTTTAATTGTTCATCTAAATCTGGAATTTCTTTAGGATAACGATCTGAGGTTAAAATAATCTGTCCGTTATTCTCTAAAAGGGTATTAAAAGTATAAAAAAACTCTTCTAAACTTGCGCCTTTACCTGCTAAAAAATGAATATCGTCAATTAATAATAAATCTAAATCCCGACAGGATTTTTTAAAATCATCAATCGCACCACGTTGCAATGCCGATACAAAACCGCCGACAAATTTTTCGGAGGTTAAATACAACACCCGCGCATTTGGCTTTTTTTCCATTAGTGCATGACCAACAGATTGCATCAAATGTGTTTTTCCTAAACCAGTCGCCCCATACAAAAACAAGGGGTTATGGTGTGTATCTGCAGGACTTTCCATGACTGCCTGACACGCCGCATAAGCCAACTGGTTGCCTTTACCTTGAACAAAATTGGCAAAGGTAAAGCCCTCGTTAAGGTTTGGTTTAGGTCTTTCCACCACCACTGGCGGCGGGGGAGGGGAGGGGGGGGTAGCTCTTGGTGCTTCCTCAGCACGCATAAACTTCGTCCCAACCTCCAAAGTCACCTGTGCAATACGGCCTTCACTAAAATCAGCCGCTAATAAGCGAATACGCTCTAAGTATTTTTCAGCAATATGTTTACGAAAAAAAGGATTTGGTGCCAGCAAACGTAAATGTGTGTCGCTTTCTTCGACCTGCAGTGGGCGAATCCACATGCCAAACAGATTCGCAGGCATTTCGTCTTGCAGACGTTCAAGACACAGCGTCCAGATCATCATGCGCCTCCAATGCCGTTAAAAAGGCTGGTCATTGTACGCAAGCTGAAGTCATTTGTCAGCTCAAAAAATAGCAAAAAAAATGTAAAAAATTACAAAAGCAACCTGTGGATAACTCTGTGGATAAGTGCTGTGGATAACTTGCGATTTTCTGTGGATAACTATGTGGATAACTTTTTACCCCAAAAGTTATCCACATTTTGTCCACAGGGTTATCCACAGGTCATGTATTTGTTTTTAAATGAAAAAAGTGACTTATCCACAGAAAATCGTGTTTTCCACTATAAATTCCTTATTTATAAATTTATATATAAATTTAAATTCTAATAGTAAGCAACGTGAAATTCTGTGGATAACTCAAAAAACTTTTCAGGTTTGTGCTAAAAAACTGTGGATATTTTAGGTTTGACAGATGGCAAGAAAATACATAGAATGGCCGCCTTTTTGAGAGTGGCTAATTAAGCCATTAACCTTGAACTAGGACTAATGCATTTTCAGTGATTAGTTCAAACTGAGTAAAAATCATGAAGCGTACTTTTCAACCAAGCGAACTAAAACGTAAACGCACTCACGGTTTTCGCGCTCGTATGGCAGACAAAAATGGCCGTCAAGTATTGGCACGTCGTCGCGCCAAAGGTCGTAAGCGTTTAACAGTGTGAGCTTAGTTAAACCCTATCTTTTTCGGCCTGAACAACGTATTCGCAATAGCGCAGGTTTTCAGGCCGTTTTTGATAGTCCTAATTGCAAAGTGGCTGTGCCACAATACCTTGTGTTAATTCGAGCCAATCAGCAAAATCAATCCCGTTTAGGTTTTGTGATAGCCCGAAAAAAAATACGATTCGCTGTTAATCGTAATCGTATCAAACGTGTCGTGCGAAATAGTTTTAGATTGCACCAGTACGATTTACCTGCCGTTGATGTGGTATTTATTGCGCGGCAAGGTTTAGACGAGTTATCTAATGCAGAGCTCGCTAAAGCTCTCGTAAAAACGTGGCAGCAAGTGAATCGCCGATACCAAGCCTCCATCAAGGCGACACATGAAAATTCTTCTGCTCATACCCATCCGAACCTATAAGTATGCAATCAGTCCTTTAATGGCTGGTCGTTGCCGTTTCTTTCCTACCTGCTCTGCGTATGCCGAAGAAGCCATTATGAAACATGGCGCACTCAAAGGCGGATATTTAGCAACAAAACGTATTTTACGTTGCCATCCTTGGGGTGGTATGGGGTATGACCCCGTGCCTGAAACTTTCTCTTGGTCACCTGTGGAAAAATGACTATGCAATGGGCTCGTAACCTGATTTTAGTCGGCTTAGCAATTGTCAGCTATTTAATGATTTTAGCGTGGCAAAAAGACTATGGTACTTCCCCTCAACCTACAGCTGAAACAGCTGTAAATCGCAGCGTTGAGGCCTCTGCGTCGATGAATTTGCCTGCTTCTCCGACAGAGGCTAATTCTGATGTGCCAGTTGCACCTGTTAGCACCGATTTGGTTGCAACAGCACCTACAACACCAACACAAAGTTTTATTTCTGTTAAGACTGATGTTTTGGATGTCAAGATTGATACTTTGGGTGGTGATGTTGTTGCTTTGTCTTTGCCAACCTATACCAAAACGGTTGATAGCAAAGAGGCATTTAGTTTATTAGAAAACAGCCGCCAGCGTTTGTTTATTGCCCAATCTGGTTTAATTGGCGCTAATGGTGCGGATGCCCGTCCAGAAGGCCGACCAATTTATCAATCACCAAAGGTTCAATATAGTTTGGTAAATGGCCAAAGCCAGTTACAAGTTCCTTTATATTTTACTGATAAAAACGGTGTTGAGATTCAAAAAACATTTACCTTTACGCAGGGTAAATATGATATTGACGTCAGTTATAAAATTATTAACCGCAGTGCTAATCCTTGGCATGGTTTAATGTTTGCACAATTAAAGCGTGATTTAGCTGAAGACCCCAGCAAAAATAATCAAGGTATGGGTATGGTCACTTATTTAGGTGGAGCATGGGGTAATAAAGAAAAAAACTATAATAAAATTAGTTTTGAAGATTTTAATGAGGAAGCTTTAAAAGAAACGACTAAAGGCGGATGGACAGCGATTGTTCAGCATTATTTTGTCACTGCTTGGATCCCTGATGCGAATAGTACAAATCATTTAATGACGCGTGCTAATAAAGAAAAAGGAGAGTATTTTATTGGTTTTACCTCTCCTGATATTGTGGTTAATGCAGGTATGCAAAATACCGTTAATGCCAAATTATATGTAGGGCCTAAAGTCCAAAAAGAATTAGCCAAGTTATCCACAGGTTTAGAATTAACGGTTGATTATGGCTTTTTATGGTTTATTTCTCAGTTTTTATTTTGGGTTTTACAATTACTACATGGCTTCTTAGGTAACTGGGGTTGGTCGATTGTTTTCTTAACATTATTTGTTAAATTAGCCTTTTTCCATTTATCGGCAACCAGTTATAAATCGATGGCTAATATGCGTCGTGTCATGCCTGAAATGCAACGCATTAAAGAGCAATATGGTAATGATCGCCAAAAAATGTCGATGGCAATGATGGAGTTATATCAAAAGGAAAAAATTAATCCGGTTGCGGGTTGTTTGCCGATTTTAGTACAAATGCCTGTATTCTTGGCTTTATATTGGACATTAATGGAAAGTGTCGAATTACGTCATGCGCCGTGGTTATTATGGATTACCGATTTAGCTGCAATGGATAAATATTTTGTTTTACCTTTAATCATGGGGGTAACAATGTATATTCAGCAGTTATTAAATCCTCAACCTACTGACCCAATGCAAGCCAAGGTATTAAAATTAATGCCGATTATTTTTACGGTATTTATGCTCTGGTTCCCATCGGGTTTAGTTTTATATTGGGTAGTCAACAATATATTATCTATTGCTCAACAATGGGTAATTACACGTCAAATTGAAGGCGCAGCAGCCAAAAAATAATGGCCTGAGTTTTTAATTCTTTTCAATAAAAGGCTGCCAAATAGGTGGCCTTTTATTTGGGACTTATGTGGATATCGCTTATTTCGGTAAAATGCATAAGTCCTGTATTTTGATTTTGGGTAAAAAAGATGAAGTTATCCACAAACAATGACACGATTGCCGCTATTGCCACGCCAAATGGTCGAGGTGGAGTTGGTATTATCCGTATTTCTGGGGCTAAGGCCGTTGCAATAGCTATGCAACTTACCCAACAAAATACTCCATTTAAAGGCCGCTATGCCCATTTTAAACGTTTTTATGCTGAGGATAATGCCGTTTTAGACGAAGGTTTGGTGTTGTATTTTCCCAATCCACATTCGTTTACTGGCGAAGATGTTATTGAATTACAGGGACATGGTGGGCCTGTATTGATGGATATGTTGCTAAAACGGGTCTTAGATTTAGGTGCTCGGATGGCACAAGCAGGCGAGTTTTCGCAACGTGCTTTTTTGAATGATAAATTAGATTTAACCCAAGCTGAAGCGATTGCAGATTTGATAGATGCTGCTTCTCAAGCGGCAGTTAAATCTGCGAGTCGATCCCTACAAGGTGCCTTTTCACAACGCATTAATACCCTCCTAGATAGTTTGATTCATCTGCGTTTATATGTCGAAGCGGCAATTGATTTTCCTGATGAAGAAATTGATTTTTTAAGTGATGGGGTGGTTGCTGCAAAATTACAGCAAGTCAGAGATAACCTACAAACAGTCTTGAACGAAGCCAAGCAAGGCTCGCTATTACGCGAGGGCTTACGTGTGGTGATTGCAGGTAAACCGAATGCGGGTAAATCAAGCTTACTAAACGCCTTAGCAGGCTATGAAGCGGCAATTGTCACCGATATTGCAGGAACAACACGTGATGTATTACGTGAGCAAATCCATATTGATGGTTTGCCTTTGCATATTATTGATACGGCAGGTTTACGTGAGACTGGTGATGCGGTTGAACGAGAAGGTATTCGTCGCGCTTATCACGAAATTAACCAAGCTGATGGGGTATTATTAGTTTATGACTTATCCACAGAGTTATCCACAAGCAATCAAATTGGGGATAAGTCTGATAGTTATCCACAGATTAAGCAAAAGTTATCCACAGACTTTGATCCCTTAACCATTGCAAAGCAATTTTTTGATCCTGTCCCTCCTCCTGAGAAGCTGTGTTTTGTGGCAAATAAATGTGATTTAGTGGCACAAGAGCCGCATATTTCGCGTGTAGCAGATTATACCCACATCACCCTATCTGCACGTCAAAATATCGGTTTAGAGCAGCTTAAAACGCATTTAAAAGCCCTTGTAGGCTATCAAGATGCCGAGCATAGTCCGTTTATTGCTCGCCGTCGTCATTTAGAAGCACTAAAACGTACTGAAATTGCATTACAACAAGCTCACGATCAGTTATATGGCTTGGCTTTAGGTGAACTCATGGCGGAAGATTTACGTGCTGCACAAGAAGCTTTAGGTGAAATTACAGGAGAGTTTACTGCTGATGATCTCTTAGGAAAGATTTTTAGCAGCTTTTGTATTGGCAAATAAAGCCTAGTCTATGCAATTCCGTAGTAATCCAAAAAATACTAAAAAGCCTTGTAAATACAGGGATTTTTAGTCCGTAGTGTTCCTTGATAGTCCTATATAAGCCTATTATTTTTGTTCCCTAAAATGTTCAATTTTGCTAAAAATAGTGTTCCCTAATAGGTATTTTTGCTAATTAAAAGCCAATTATTAGGGAACAATAATTGTTATTTTTAGCTAAATAAAATGTGTTTTTATTTTTTTTATATTAAAAACAATATGTTATTTGTTTTTATCTTTAGGGAACACTGTCAAAATTTTTAGAGATATTAGGGAACAATAACCGAGGTAAATAAATAATGGCTTTTACAGAGACCGCATTACGCAACTTAAAACCATCTCTTAAATCTTATGAAAAATCAGATGGTGGAGGTATGTACATCGAAGTTGCACCGTCAGGTCGTAAAACATGGGCTATACGCTATCGTTTAGCTGGTAAACAAGAAAAAGCCATTTTAGGTGAATACCCTGCCTATAGCTTGCAAAAGGCTAGGCAATGGCGCGAAGAAACGCGAATGATGGTTGCACATGGATATTCACCACAACAGGCTAAACAAGCCCTATTAAGTGGCTTAGATGATGCTTTAGCCACAGAATTAAAGGTTTATGCTGTCAAGTGGTGGCGTGCGGCACAGCTCAAAGGGGAAAGTATTAAAGCCGATATAGCAAAGGCTGATAACTTAGAAAATTTTGCATGGCAATGGTTTGCTGATGTTGTGCAAAAGACTAACCAAAATCCGCGCAATATAGAGCGTGTACTACACAAGGATATTATTCCTGCTATCGGTTCAAAAACTATCAGCAATATAACTACAGGCGATATATTGGCGATTACTGATGTTATTAAAGCGCGTGGTTCAGATCAGATGGCATTGCAAACACGCAATATATTAAAACGCTTATTTGCTTATGCGATTGCACGTCAAAAAATAAATTTTAATCCAGCAGCAGCTATTGAGGCTCAATTTATTGCTACCGCTAAAAGCAGAGACGTTGCTTTAACACCTGATGAAATAGGCCGTCTTATGCGTGGTGTATATCAATCGAGTATTAGGCGAGCGCATAAACTAGCTATTCATTTGCTTATCTTGTGTATGGTTCGTAAATCAGAGCTGATAGAGGCGCAATGGCATGAAATAGATTTTGAAAAATCAGAGTGGCAAATTCCTGCCGAGCGAATGAAAAAAGATCGTCCTCACACAGTCCCCCTATCATCTCAAGCCGTAGAGATGTTTACAGAGCTAAAATTTTTAGCGAGTGGCTCTAGGTATGTTTTCCCTAGTCGAAACACCTTACACAAGCCTATTTCTCATAGTGCGTTAAATCAGGCCGTTAAAACACTGGATATAGAGATTAGAGATTTTGTAATCCATGATTTTAGACGTACAGCATCTACTTTGTTGCATGAGCAAGGTTTTCATTCTGATTGGGTAGAAAAATGCTTAGCTCATGAGCAAAAAGGCGTAAGAGGCGTTTATAACAAAGCTGAATACTTAAGCCAAAGGCGCGAAATGTTGCAATGGTGGGCTGATTTTGTGGATGGTCAAATAGATGACGGTCGTAAAATTATTATTGGCCGTAATTCTATCAAAAAATGATTCTCTAATTTTTACTTGGGAACATTGGGAACAAATCGAAAAAATATGCTCAAAGCCTTGAGGCTGTAAGGTTTGTTTGTTCCCAATATATAAATAATTTTTGGGAACAACTGGGAACATATTATAATATTAAGGATTATGATTTTATATAAATAATTGAATTTAAATGATTTTATTTAAAATTCTTTGTTCCCATTTTTTATTGATGAAATTGGGAACATAAAGCAGGCTAAGAATGAATTTTTGATTTTCTATGCCATTTATTGAAAAAAAGCCCTTTTCTTAGCGAGCTAATACAGTTTAACTTGCTTGAACGATAGTTATATTTTGGCTATGATGGCAAATAGAACGCCTGAGCCACTTTGATAGCCTGAGCGTCTTTAACTAAACCGCTTTATGGCGGTTTTTTGTTTTATAGTGATACTTTTTATTGATTAGGAGTTATTAGCATGGGTGGCAATAAAACATTGACGGTTCAAGGTGTAGAGATTCATCTTATCTCTAAGGATGATGAAGACTACATAAGTTTGACGGATATGGTGCAGGGATTTGATGGGCAAGAGCAACTTATTAAAAATTGGCTGCAAAATCAAAATACTATTGAGTTTTTGAGTGTTTGGGAGCGTCTAAACAATCCAAATTTTAATTTGGTGGAATTACACCAAATTAAAAGTGAAATAGGGCTTAATCGATTTGTGATGTCTGCTAAGAAGTGGGCAGAAAAAACTAATGCTATAGGAATAGTTGCTAGAGCTGGCCGTTACGGTGGCACATTTGCCCACAAGGATATTGCTTTTGAGTTTGGCTCATGGTTGAGTCCTGAGTTTAAGCTATATTTAATCAAGGAATTTCAACGACTTAAAGATGCCGAAGCTCAAAGTGGACAATTAGAATGGAATATTCGCCGCACCTTGGTTAAAGCTAATTATCGTATTCATACTGATGCGATTAAAGCTAATCTTATTCCTCCAGCTATTAGTAAAGCTCAAGAGGGGTTTGTTTATGCTAATGAAGCAGATTTATTAAACAAGGCTTTGTTTGGGATGACTGCTAAAGAATGGAGAGAGAAAAACTCTGATAAGACTGATGGCAATATTAGAGATTATGCAACTATTGAGCAATTAGTGGTAATGGCAAGTCTTGAAAGTCAAAATGCTTTGCTGATACAACAAGGCCATGATGCGTCAACACGCTTAAGTATATTAAATCAATTGGCGATTAGTCAGCTTCGCTCTTTACTAGGTAATGTTGCTGTTAAGAAATTAGAAAATCCTCCCTTACTAGATGATAAAAAATAGTATCGGCTAGATATTTTTAGAATGTCATGTTTAAAAAATGGCAAAAAATCGACATATTTTTAAAACGTGTCGAAAAAATGAATATTTTTCAACATGAGTTCTACATTTTTCATGGTCAACAAAAGAAAAGCCTATCTAAAAGAGATTTATGTGGATACAGTTAGCCTACTTGCTCAAATAGAACAGCTAAAAGAACAACTCGCAAAAGCCAATGATTTATTAAAAGAGGCTGAGTCTGCGTTAATTTTGCATCTTGGCTATTGCAAAGGCACTCAAATACCTAACCATGCTAGCCAAGTACATACACAAATTACCGATTATTTAGAGGGCCTACACCTATAAAATTTATCAAGTTTAATCCGTTTTTAGTTTTGTTTAAAAAGCACGGTTACCTTGTTACCTATTTTTTTGACCCCCTATCCTAAAAAAATAAAAAAACCTCATAGCACTAGATATAAAAATCATCAATTTTTAGTGTTTAAAGCTCATTTTGCTGATTTTTAATACAATTTTTGGCAATGATATAAGAACACTTTTTAAAAGTTTGGGGTCATGGGAAAGAGGTAACAAAGGTAACCAGTCAAAAAAAATAGGCTTCTAAGCCTTGCGGCTCAAGGCTTACAGTGTTTTTAACAAAAGGTAACTTTTGGGTAACTTAGTGGTAACTTGGTTACCGTCACCAATGGTAACCAATACAAAAATAAAATGTCTATAAAAACAATAGTTTATAAAAAATACTTTTTTGGAGTTACCTCATGGTTACCCTCTAGTTACCTCCCTGTAAGTTCTAAATCACACCCTAAAAGCCTAACTAAAAAGCTAAACACCACTTCTATTGTTAAGCTTATCCATAACCATGACCCCCAAAAAAGCATTTTTTATCATTCTCCGTTGTAATTCTGATTTATAACCCTTATCGAATAGAATTTTTTTTTGCCTCATACACAATAGCTTTACCGAGTGAAGCTAGGTGAATCTATACGGAACTGTACGGATTCTATCTAGCAAGCTTTAACCGTAAATGTGTGCAATGAAGGGGTTCGACAATGCAAGCACAACCGCAAAACGTACCAATTTTTAAAGCGGTACATAGCGCAAATTTAGGCGACCGTTTATTAAGACGTGTCGAAGTAGAGCATAAAACAGGTTTAAGCCGTTCGGCCATTTATGATGGTATCCGAAAAGGTACTTTTCCTGAACCTGTACCGTTGGGGGGTAAATCTGTTGCTTGGTTATGTAGTGAGATTGACGCGTGGATTGCTGATAAGGTTGCTAAACGCAATCAAAAATCAGCGTAATTTAACTTTTTAAAGTGAGTAATAAACATGGGTACTGTGACTATTAAAGCCAATAACCAAACTTTAACGCTATCGAGTGAAGATGCTCTTGCACTTGAAAAGGCATTAATTCAGGCCAAAAAAGCCCCTAATCAAGACATTCAACAAATGACTAATAGCGGCATTATGTTGGTAACGTTTATGCCCGATGCACGCGCTAACTTTAGCCGTTCTATTAAGCCTACAGATGCTATTTTGTCACCTGAACAAAAGCCTTTTTTTACTGCTAGTGAAGTCGTTCAAACAGACTGCTAAACCCTACGCTTAACCCCCAATTAAATAGCGCAAAAAAAGCACTAATCATGCTTATAGGGGAGTTTTGCGCCTAAAAAATGCTTTGAGGTCAAAATGAATTTATTAGTCGAAGTCAACGAAAATTATGGCAAGTATTATTTATCTATCAATGTGGCCGCACGTGATGCCTTAATAACAGCTATAAATTTGGCTGTTGGTGAATCGCCACGTCCCAAAGTTGGTCAACCGAGTGTTGTGGGAATGATTACCGCTAAATGTTTAGGCCAATGTGTAGAGATTAAGGCAGCTAATCAAAAAGTGATTGTTCGTACAGAAAATGTGCCTGCCTTGCTAGAAGCTTTAGCTAATGCAAACACCTCAAATTCAATTTTAAATGCGCCTCAAGTGATTGAGACTAGCACTGGCTGTATTGGGGTGATGTGTTTTGAGCCACCACAAGACGAGCCTTTAACCGAGTAGGGATATTGGCATTAAAAAGCCCGAATAATGCGCTAACACTATCGGGCTTATTTATTAAAAACTAATCGTCTTGTAGCAAAAGGAGCATAGCACAATGTGTATGCCAGTCAATCAGTTTTTAGGCAGCTTGGTGCAAGCTGTTCCAACCTTTACAAGCCAAAGCAATGTGCTTAGGTATCAAGGCCGCACCGCTACTGTAGGCGGTAATGGTACGCCTAGACAAGCCCAATTCTTGAGCGGCGGTGGTCAAAGACAGTTTGTTAGTCGTCATCCAATTCTTAAAGTCAACGGTGGGCATAATATCGCCGTGTTGTTCCAGTGCGAGGCGATACAAGGTACTGGCGGCTATCTCAATATCATTGCCCCATGTGACATCAAAACCCCATTCACCTACTTGCGCCTGTTTAAAGATACTGCTTTTTTTGAGCGGTTGCAGCACGACAAAACGCTGAATATACGCGCCCAAGTCAACAGTATTTTGTTTGCCATTGTGCCATGTAATTTGAATTTGATAGGCGGCCAAGACTTCTACAGCCGCAATTTGCATTTTGCTAGTCATCGTTTAGCCTCTCTCATTTTGTTGTTGCCACACTTGCTTGAGGTGGTCAATGTTTTGACTTGCCCAAGCCAATGCTGCTTTAAGGGCTTTTGCATTTGCACCTTTACCCAATATCTGCAAACCGTCAATTGTGACCAACGATTCACCGTCAGGCGTTTGTACATGAAAATGCGGCGGCGCATGGTCATCGGGGTAAATTTTGATTTTCCAGTTACTGGCATGGTGTACGGTAGTCATGCAAATAATACTAGCGAAAATTTTTCTCTATTACAATATATTTTATTTACCTACTTGACGACAGCCACAGACGCGGCCAATAATGACGCCACTGACCCACATGGTCAGGCAGGCTTGGTCGCCTGTTGTCAAAGGCGCACAACCGCGCTTTGCGGTTTTTTTGTGCGTGCCATACAGCGTTATCTTTTTGATGGACTGTATGGGGAGGCGTTCGCGCCTGCCAGCCCCTTTGACTGGTCGACCAACCCTGTACAGCCCGTCACCCGATGCTTGGTCGCTTTTGGTGATGGCTTATTCATCATCAAAGGAACGTCCACCATGACAACCGCCGCCCAAAATCCGTCTAGTGTTAGCCAAACACTGGCCGCCGTTATTTGTATTTTACAAAATCTTAATCCTGATACCTATACCCACACAAGCACGCTATTAGCGGCTTTTAAGGCACAAGGTATTAAGCGTGATTTACGTTCTATTCAACGTTATTTAGTGGCTTTAGCCGACTATTCGCTAGTCGAGCATGACAACCATCACCCTAAAGGCTGGAAACTACGCACCAACCCCAACAAATACGCGGTAGAAGCGATTTTAGCAATGGGGGTGCAAGCATGAGTCCACGTCAACCAACCGCGCGTAAAAGCACAAAAAATTATTCGCCTGCCATGCGTCAATACTTAGTGCAATTAACCGATTTAGCATGGCAAGCCCAACCTTTAGAGGGCGAGTATTGGCAAGTATTAACAGCCAAAGGCGAAACCTTGGCGATAGTTAACGATACTGTCACACAAGCAAACATTAACGCACAACAAGCGGCACAGTTAATGGCCGATGCCCCTTTGTTGCTCAAAGAGTTGTTATTAGCTCACCACTTATTGCGTGATACTGTGACGCGTTTATTTACCAATGAGAAAAAAGTCACTTTTGAGGATATTAAACCGACTAGCGAGCGGTACGACCAACGTTTGAGACTACTCGCCAAATACCGTGACTTGATAGAAAACAGAGAGGCCGACTATGCCCCTTTGTTAGCCAACAAGGAGCAAGGCCATGACTAAGACCGATTTTATTTGTACCGAAGAACAAATGCGTCAATTGAATATCATTGATGCCCATTTACACGTTTTAAGTGCGTTATCGAGTGCAATAACACGCAATGATTACCCCCTAGATTTAAGTGCCGACAAATTGGCAACTCTGCTTTGTACCTTGAGCAATGACTTAACAGAGGCTTTAAACAATATCAAGCTGCATACCCATAATCAAAAAAAGGAGCATAGCCATGACGACTAATAGCACCCTAATTAATAGTATTCGTCAAGTGGCTGCTTGTGCGCTTAACCATTCTGCTATGTTAGTGCCTGAATGGTTGCCCGATGGTAAACGTCATAAAAACGATTGGATAGCTAAAAACCCTGTACGTGGCGACCGTCATGCAGGCTCTTTTAGCGTGTCTTTAATATCGGGTAAATGGCATGATTTTGCCGATAATACCGCTAAGGGTGGTGATTTAGTTGGCTTATATGCCTACTTAAAAGGTTGCCCACAATTACAGGCCGCACAAGCGATTGATAGCCGTTTAGGTTTAGGGTTATTTGCTCAATCAGGTCAAGCCTATAAGGTTGATAAAGCTAAACAAGAAGCGAATTTACAAGCGGCTCAAGAGCGTAAACAAAAGGCTCAAGCAATGGAAGAGTACGACCGCCAAGCCGCCAAAGAACAAGCCAAATGGCTATGGCACAATGCTAAGTTAGCCAATCATCAACACCCCTATTTAGTAAAAAAGTTTGTCTTTGCACATGGTTTACGCCAAAACAAACAAGGGTCTTTATTAGTGCCTGTTTGCTATGAGGGCGAGTTAGTCAATTTACAGCAAATTAACGTACAGGGCGAAAAACGCTTTTTGGCAGGTGGGCAGGTAAAAGGCTGTTATTCGCCTATAGGTCGTATTGATACACGCAAACCGCTTTATATTTGTGAGGGGTGGGCAACAGGTGCAACCTTGCATCAACAAACCACTAGCGCGATTGCTTGCGCCTTAAATGCAGGCAATTTAAAAGAGGTTGCCTTAGCTTTTAGAGCGCGTTATGGCGATAGTTTAGAAATTATTATTGCTGGCGATGACGACCGCAAAAATCCTAATAACGCAGGCAGAAAAGCGGCCAATGATGCCGCCTTAGCAATAGGCGCATTAGCTATATTTCCCGAATGGCCAAGCCATGCACCTATTGAGTTAAGCGATTTTAATGACCTTGCTTTGTGGCAAATGCAACAAGGAGCAAGTGCATGAATCAATTGACACAACCAACAACCGACTTAAAGGCTCAAGCACAATTAGAGCCTCAAGAGCGGCCATATTATGCCATGTATCAACAAGAGGTGATTGTAGGTGGTAAGCCTTATAAATCAGGGGTATGGCTACACGGTATTAAACACAATAATCACCCAGATAGTGAAGGTGTTCCCTTTGATGAATGGTTATGTACACCTTTATCTGTTGAAGCCGAAACCATAAGCACCGATGACGGTAAAGTAGGGCGGTTATTGCGCTTTTATCATCATGGTAAATTTAATGAATGGGTTATGCCAATGGAGGCGATTGCAGGCAGCGGTGAGGAGGTTTTAAAGGTATTAATGGGTAAAGGCTTAACGGTTAATTTTCCTAAAAGAAAGACCATTATTAACTATATTGCTATGCAGCAAATGCACACGATTATAGAAACAACCTATAAAACAGGCTGGCACAAATCAGGTGCATTTGTATTACCTAATCAAGTGTTAGGCGGTAATAAGGTTCGTTATCAAGACTCAGGTAGAGCAGCTACTATTTTTTCTACTCAAGGCACATTAGAGGACTGGAAAAAGTCTGTTTCTTTATTGTGCGTGGGCAATCCTGTTTTAATTTTGTCAGTTTGTTGCGCTCTAGCAGGCACATTGTTGTTTAAGGTGAGTATCAAGGGCGGTGGTGTACATCTAGTCGGGGACTCATCTAGCGGTAAATCTTTAGCCCAAGAGGTTGCCGCTTCGGTATGGGGACACCCTGATAGTTTTGCCGCTTCATGGGATGTAACCAAAGGCGGTATCGAAATTGAGGCCGCTTCACGTAATGACACAGTATTAATTTTAGATGAAATTAAACGTGCCGACCCCTACAAAGTGCAAGAAATGGCCTATGCGATTGCTAATGGCATAGGCAAAAGCACCATGACCCGTGAGCGAGAAGGCCGCGCCAAATTAACATGGCGTGTGCTTGCCTTATCGAGCGGTGAGCGTTCGTTATCCGAACACGCGGCTATTGCTGGCAGCCCTGCCCATGCAGGGGCAGAGCTACGCATGGTGGACGTTAATGCAGGCACTCGCACCTATAAGGCGTTTGATTATCTACACGGTTTAGCCGACGGTCAACAATTTCACAGTCAATTAACAAAATCATGCCGTCAACATTATGGTCATGCAGGGGCGGCAATGGTCGAACAGTTGTTAAAACAAACAGACGATAGTTTTTATCTAAATGCGTTTACTGATATGCGAAAAGGGTTTGATGCTCAAAACCCACAGGCAGGCCGTGTGGCTGACCGTTTTGCGGTCATGGCGTTAGCTGGTGAGTTAGCAATCCGTTATGGCGTGTTATCGTGGCCTGTTGGTACGGCAAAAAATGCCTGTCAATTATTGTTTAATGAGTGGTTGGCAACCGTTGGTCATGGTAACAGCGAAGATAAGCAAATAGCCCAAGCCTTAGCCGATTTTATTGCTAAACATGGTGATAGCCGCTTTTCTAATATTGGCGATAAATTTGCTAGCATTGTTCACAATCGAGCAGGGTATTACCGTGTTGAAGATGGCAAAAAACTCTATCTTTTTAATAATGCGGCACTCAAAGAAGCCGCACAAGGGTATAGCTTAAAACGCATTATTCAAACCCTAGAGGTGATAGGCGCATTAGCCATGAAAGATAACGATAGGCCACAAAAAAGATTTCGTTTTCCTTTTGGTGGGGCTGACCGTTTTATCGTGATTGACCCCGAAAAACTGGAGTAAAAATCTAGTTATATTTTGTCATTTAAGCCAATAGATATATTTTTTTAGTAGGCGACTATCAAAAAAGATAATCATGCTTACAGGGGATTTTTGTACCAAAAAAAGCATTTTTAGATTTTGTCCCATTTTTTTTATTGGGAACTGGTACATTTTTGGGAACTTTTTAAAATTTTTTGGGAACAGACGGCCTAGTATTATCAAGGCTTATAGCCATTTGTTCCCATGTTCCCAGTGTACCAGCTCCAAAACTAGAGAGAGAGAAAGAGGGGGGGTACACACACAGTAAAATTAGAGAGTTATTTTTGTCATTTAGGTCAATTAGTGTTTTTGCTTTTAGAGTAAGTGGAGGTGTCAAAAAAGCCAATAAAGCAAATATAATGGCCTATGTAGGTAGGCTAAAAATTAGACGGTTTTAATTTTTTAACGCAACAATAGGTATTAAACTATGAACGACACAATTAGCCATTTACCCGAAAATATACAGGACGCTATCAATAGCCACGTATCAGCAAAACAGATTTTTATTGAGAAAAAATCTGCCTATCAAGCGGTGCTTGCCAAAGTAGAAAAACACCGTAAAACAGCACAAGCCGCGCGTAGTGAAGCAGAGCAAGCAGGTGCATCATGGCGCGAATTATTACGTCAAAATGACGGCGCATTAACCAAAGAAATAAATGCTTTACGTCAAAAGGAAACGGATAGTAATGCCTTAGCAGAGGAGTTTGATAAGATTGCTGTAGAGGCGGAGGCGATTGTTAAACAACATGGCCAAGCCGCTTATGATGCCTTTGTGGAGCATAACAAGGCGCATAACTTAGCAATTAGCTTGTATGACGAAATGACAGCACAAACAGCCATAGCGGAGTTATTAGCCTTGCCACAGGCAAAAACCTTAGCGTGGCACTTAAGTCATATCAAGCAGCACAATCTAAATAAGGTTGTTGAGATGTATGGCAGAGATGCAACGGCTCAAGGCCAAAAAGATTACTTAAATACCGCAACACAACAAACAGCAAGCTTTTTACTTGGCTTGTTTGAGGGGGTAATTAAAGACTTGCCTGTCAGTGATGGCTATGATGATGTGCGTCAAGAGTTAATCTTAGAGCCGTTATCGCCTATCAATGGCAGTCAATTTAAGCCTAAAACAGCCACACAGTTGCATCTTGAACGCTTTAATAGCCAACAAGCAGGTTAATCCTAGTAACGACCTTTTAGACCGCCTTAGATGGCGGTTTTTTTAATGTAATGGCATTTTTTAAATGAAATTTATTTTTAATGATTTTTCTTTAGAAAAAGCAGTTGTGACCCCGCCACGCCTGCCCACTAAATAGGTCGATTTTAATGCAAGTGATGCAATTAGCCTAAGCCTTATAGCTGTAAGAGGGGGTAGGGCTTTATGCAGTGGTTAAGCTGATGCAAATTGACGCAAAATGATGCGTTTTGATGCAGGCTAAAGAGAGGAGTTTTTGCGCTAAAGGCAGCTTTTTAAGCTTTTCGGGTAAAAGCTTAAAAAATGATAGTCCTAGAATGGCCTCATAAAGCCCTACAAAGCTTAATCTGTTAGACTTTAATTGCTGAAGATATTGATACAATCAATTTAGATGTAACGGTACTGATTAATTGAGTCTCTTAGTTGTGTGAATATAGCTTGTTATAGATATTTGTTCCTTAAAGTGTTCCCTAAATTAAATTTCATAGTAAGGTAAATCTAGTATTACCAATAGATATATAGATATTTTTAGTTTCTGTATTGGAAAATAATCATAACTGTTTGGCGAATGACCAATAATCTCCATATAACTCCAAAGCCTAGTTTTACCCTAAAGCTAGGCTTTTTTATTGGCTAAAATTTGCATTAAAAATCACGAAAATCGTTTGATTTTTGCACAATTTTATTGGATGATAAAATGTTATATTTATGATTTTAATAGAAAAATTAAAACATAAAGTGAGGGTAATTTAAATTTTAAAAAATATTTTTTGAGGTAAACATAAGTCAATTTAGTAGATAACTTCCAAAAAAGCAGAAGAGATTCTAATAAAAATATGCTTATTTTGTATTTTTTATTACTAATTATAGTGTAATTTTTATTACATTTTGAGGCGGAGTTGGTTTATATAAAAAAGAAGACTTTTTGATTAGTGAGTTTCAAATTCGTAAATGGGAAAACCTATATCAGACTTTTTATGAATATATTCAGGTAGATTGGTCATTCGCTTTAATTGTAGGCATACGGTGTAAGGAGCTGAACGCTGAATCATATTGGCTGCCCATGCAGGTAATATGGTATTGCTAACCTCAAAATAGCCTTGGATTTCCATGAGTGTTTTATCTTTGCCAATAGGTGTAATGCGAATACTCATATCCTCGGCACTCATACGACGTAAAGGTGGGCGCTCAGGTAAATAATCAGGTAACGCTGAAACCTTAATAGTAAGATAATTTTTATGAGCTGTTTGAGGTTCGATAACAGCATCTAAGATAATATCTAAATCAGGAAGTTCGTAGGGAATATCGTGAATAAGGTAAATTAAATAACGTGTTGGCGAAACTTTTTTAATAATTGAACGTCTTTAGCTTTCCAGTACCATTTATGATAATTAGGAAAGTCTAAAAGAACATTTGATAAAGTTGTTAGATTAGCATTGAGCATAATTTCGGCTTTAAACGAGCGAAAAGGTTTGTTTTCTTCACGTCTAATATAAGCTTTTATTTCGTGTCGTTTATCGTTATGAACTTGTATCCATTCCACACCCAAAGTGGGTCGTAGCGATTTTAAATCTTCATCATCAGCGTTGGATAAATTTAAATAGCTTAATAACAATACGCCTAATATTGAACGTATTGTTACTACTGAGATAAGTGTATGCAAATAAGCGTTCATTAAGGAAGATTATTGGCGTTATAAATGGGGAATGGCAAAGGTGTTTTGCCTTTGGCATATTCTTCGCGTTGCGTCATACGTTGTAATGCTAATAACACAGCATATGGTGCATTACGTTGGACAAAATTAGCTGCCCATGCTGGCACTACCCCACCTGGATCAAAATATCCTTCTGTTGTCATTTCAACTTGGTTATCAGATAATGGCGTAAATTTGATAGTCATTTCTTCGGCGACCATGCGCACGAGTGGTGGTTTGGCAGGTAGGGCGTCAGGAATAGCTGTCACGCGTAAGGTCACATAAGGTTTATTTTTGCCCTGAGGTTCAATGATACCTTTAATTACAGTATCACGATCAGGTAAGCCATAGGGGGCATCGTGTACCATATAGACAACATATTCGGTTGGAGAGTTTTGACGAATCAGTTTGGATTCACGAGTTTTCCAAAACCAACGAGTATAATTTTCAAAATCTAACAAAACGCGAGCTAGTGATTCAACATTGGTATCTAAAGTCGCTTCAACTTTAAAGGAGCGATAGCGTTTGCCATCTTCCAAACGAGCATAGGTTTTAATTTTGCGCAAACGGTCGTTTTTGACTAATAACCATTCGTTACTTAATTTGCTGCGAAATTCGTCTAAATCATTAGGTTCGGCAGAAGCATGGGGAATTGGTAATAGTAAAAGACTGGCAAAAGCGCAGATTGTTAATTTTTTAAGCATTGTTGTTATCCTATGGCTTGACCATAGTGTGGCAAATTACTCTTGAGAAGTAATCGCTGTCAAGAGTATCTGCAATAAGCTAACGAATTGTAGGTAAAAAGGTTATTTATTGGTAATAGTTTATTTCATACACAGGAAATGGAATATCTATTTTGGCGTTATTTTGATTGTTTGCCAACATACGTTTTAAACCTACTAAAATAGTGTAGGGAGCTGTTCGTTGGATGAGATTATTTGCCCAATTAGGAAAATTACCACCTGGATCGACATAACCTTCAGCTATTAATTGTACGTTATTAGCACTGATAGGTTTTAATGTAATGAGCATATCTTCTGCTGGGATGCGTACTAAATCTTTTTTGATGGGTAAGTACTCAGGAACAGCTTCAATCAAAAATGCAAGCTGAGCTTTTTCTGGTGTTTGTGGTATGACTTTAATTCTGATTGCCGCATCACGATCTGGAAGTCCATAGGGCGAATTATGAACCATATAAATATAGTGTTCAGTCGGTGAGATAGTCTTAAGAAGTTTACTTTCTTTGGTTTCCCAATACCATTTTTTGTAATTATCAAAATCAGCAAGTAGTTGCACAATGTTTTTCATTGAACTATTTAGGGTACTTTCTACCTTAAATGATCTAAAACGATGACCATCTTCTTGTTTTGCATAAGTTTTTATATTATGCCGTTTATCATTTTTAATCAGTTGCCATTGATTCGTCAATTTGACTTGTAAATGTTCAAGGTCATCATCTTCGGCATAACTATAATTACCTGCAATACATGATATTAACATTACTACAAAGAGACTTCTTTTTAGCATAGTAGACTTTTTTAGCATAGTAGACTCTCAAATTGGAGGCAGCCCAACTGAGTATAGTTGGGCTGTAGGACTATTAAGGGAGATTGTCGTAATTATAGACGGGAAATGGCAAGGGAGTTTTAGAGTTGATTACTTCAGGCTGTTGCAACATACGACGCATACCTAAGAGAGTTGCATAAGGCCCACTACGCTGTACAAAGTTAATTGCCCATGAGGCCATATTTCCACCTGGATCAACATAACCTTCACTAATAACATAAATTTTACCATCGGCTAATGGTGTAATTTTAACGTTCATTTCTTCGGCTAACATGCGTACAAACGGTGGGCGTTCTGGAATATAGTCTGGTACAGCACGAATGGTCATGGTTAATGAGCTTCGTCCTTTGGATTGTGGTTCAATTAACATGTGTAAGGCAACATCACGATCAGGTACGCCATAAGGTGAGTCATGAGTGACATAAAAGTAATATTCTGTTGGAGAAACTTTTTTGAGTAATTTGGAGTCAATAGCGTGCCATGTCCATTTTTTCAAATTGTCAAAGTCTGTCATCATTCTAACAAATGATTCCATGCTGGCATCAAAAACAGCTTCAGCTTTAAAGGAGCGAAAACGTTTGCCGTCTTCTTGTTTGGCATAAGTTTTAAAACCATGACGTTGATCGTTTTTGACAGATACCCAGTCTTTACCAATTTTAGTTTGCAATTCGTCTAAATCTTCGTTAGCAGCCAAGGCAATAGGGCTGCTTAAAGCGCAGATAAGGGACAGGATCAGCGTTTTAGTGGTGTGACGCATAATAAATTCCTCTTGTTATTGTCTGACTTATAAGCTTTAGCGTAGGCTTTACACTAATATATTATTGTCATTTTAGATGCTGATCAGGATTGATTCTTGATAATTAATGAATCACTTTTGGGACAGACCCTAATAACATCACATGTTATATAAATCTTAGTTATCGATTATATTTTATCCAGTACACCTGTTTTATATTTTTGTCAATCAGTAGAGGATAATTGGATAATCTAGGCAGATAGAAGGAAAAAGGGCGAAAATTTTCGCCCTTAATTGATAGATAGAAGATGAATTGTTTTTATGTGTTAGCGACCAACTAAAGAGCGTGCAATTACCTCTTTCATAATTTCGTTTGTACCGCCATAAATCCGTTGAATACGCGCATCAACGTAGGCTCGTGCAGCAGGATATTCCATCATATAGCCATAACCACCAAATAATTGTAAACAAGCATCGGCAACACGGCATTGCATATCGGTGGTGGATAATTTTGCGACAGCAGCCGTGGAAGCATCAAGTTTTCCAACCATATATTGATCAATACATTGATTAATAAAAGCACGATTAACGGCAATATCGGTATGGCAAGTCGCTAAGGTAAAACGAGTGTTTTGAAGCTTACTGATTGGATTACCAAAGGCTTTACGCTCTTGAGTATAAGTAATGGTTGCTTCTAATAAACCTTCAGAAGCAGCAACCGCACACACCGCTAAATTTAAACGCTCACGCGGTAACTCGTTCATTAAATAGGCAAATCCTTTACCTTCTTCACCTAATAAGCTGTCTAAGGGTAATTTGACGTTATCAAAGAATAATTCAGACGTGTCTTGAGAGTGTAAGCCCATTTTTTCAAGGTTACGACCACGCGCACAACCTGCTAACTTCATATCCACTAAAAATAAGCTAACGCCTTTTGCGCCACCATTAGGGTCAGTTT